>Ga0099850_1001351_pt1 | contig 11395 bp, 16 predicted proteins | sample CB_VirMetaG_5_FD_79182 | JGI IMG/M metagenome (GOLD analysis project Ga0099850, IMG submission 79182) | Freshwater to marine saline gradient viral communities from Chesapeake Bay - CB_1508_1D Viral MetaG | ecosystem: Environmental > Aquatic > Marine > Coastal | place: USA: Chesapeake Bay...
CAACAAGGGCATCTTACTGCATCTGTATCTATTGCTATCGCACAAGTTCTACATCTTTTCAAATGCGACTTGTAAGACTTTATGTTCTCATGTGGAATTGCTTCACACATATTTTTACATACGTACATAGGGTTTATTACTTAAAAATCAGATACAAATTTTCTGAGAATCCTGCACTTATTCTCTATGGCAGGAGTACGAGAAATACTATGCAAGTATGGAGCAGGCGATAAGGTACTACAACTAGAACAGTTTGATCCGTTTGGTTTTTCAGATTACTATAAGGTTACAGAGATGTTCAAAGATGCTCAATCCCTTTTGAAAAGAGCAGAGGAGATACAGCACGAATATGACAAGATTGCAATACATGATTATTCAGAGTTCAAACAGATGTTCCCAAAGAACAAGGTCATTCTAATATTTCATGGCACTAAGCTGAGAGAGATGGATCAGGTAGAGAAATCTGCGGTATCTACCTATCCATCATTTGTTACTACTGAGGACTTGTTGGAGAATTTACCAACTGCCAAGTATTTGCCTGCTCCAATAGACCTGGAACTGTTCAAGGATAACGGATTGGAAAAAGGAGATGATTACTTTTGCATCAATCGAAGTTATCAGAGAAAGTATATAGAACAAACTATTAAACAAAAATATCCCAAAGTGGAATATTACGAAAGAAATCATACAAATATCATAGACTATGAGGATATGCCACATTTCCTAGAACAGCACAGCAACTATGTCGATATGAAATTTGATTACGGAAAACCCGAACCCAAACTATTACCTCACTTATCACTAACAGGATTACAAGCAATGGCAGTAGGTTGTACCGTATGGAACGGTAATGGACAGGTAACTGACCGTAATTTACTTCACATACATGATGCACGCAGAGTTTCACAAGGGTTTTTGAAGGAATTTGACTAGAACTAGAGGTCCAGAATTATCAAAGGAGTTTAAGGATTATATCTTTAACCAATGGATGTACTTTGGCAAGAACGCATATCAGATTGCAAACACAATCAATGGCGACAACAAACTAATGTCACAGTTTGGCAAGACAACTCCAGCAGGAATACACTATCACATCATCAGAATAAGAGAGGACTTGGAGAATACAATATCTGAAGATGCTATGGACACCTACATTGGAGAGTTCATCAGAGGTATGCAGGGATATGAGCAAGACGTAGAAAGCATAGATACGTTGATAGAACACGAAAAAGGAAAGGGATTGGATGAAGCAGATAAGGATGTTATTATCAAACTAATGAGATTAAGACATGAGATAAAGACCGACAAGTTCAAGATGCTACAAGACTCTGCACTTCCACTTCAGGTCAAGAAACTCAAACAGGAAAGAAACAAACTAAGACCAAAAGGAGAGTTCCAACTTGCCGAAGGGGTTAGCGAGCAAAGAAACACTAGCGATAATCAATGATGCGACTACTAGAGATACTCCTCTAGTACCTGAACGCTTTTGGTGTAAGGATTCGCTATCAGAAGTTGATGATTGTTGTTGGTGGCACTATATCTTCTATCCTAATGGTGGTCCTGAAAGGGATGGAATGTATCATCCATGTTATGAGTATGAGCAAAAGATCCTAGATGAGATGGATATGGAAAGTCCTGATGCAGCAAGAAAGAAGATTGGGAAATGCTTTTGCGTTTACAAGGCAACTGGATTAGGACTTACAGAGTTTATTCTGCTTTGGGTTCTATGGAAGTCATATACTGACGAATGGTTTAGTGGCAAAGAAGCAATGATAATTACAGGACCTAACGTAGATTTGGCACAAGACCTTATTCTCAGATCAAAGAGTTTTTTACTTAAGAGAGGATTAGGATATGTAGATCATGGAGCATACGAACTCGAAGTCAACGGAGCGAGAATTAAATGTTATCCGTCAAATAATATCCATTCAGCTAGAGGTAAACCAAAAGTTAGTATCTTTTTTGGAGATGAAGCCGCTTTCTTCAAACTTAGAGATGATTCAATCGTTAGAACGGTGGGAGAGAGATATATTGGAAAGTCAGATTCTTGGGTTGTTTGGGTATCTACAGCAGGCGAAGAACCCTCAGGATTTTTTTACGACATTATGCAAGAGCAAGAATCTGAAACAATTTATAAAAGATTCCACTTTTATGTTGAAGCAGGGCTTAAAAGAGATAAACAAACTAAAAGCTCAATCTTTACGAAAGCGTACATAGATGAAGCAAGCAAGGCACGTTCCTTTGAAAGAGAATATCTAGGAGTTTGGGGTAAGAACGTAGGAGATATATTTTCTCCAGAAGGAATAGAACTATGTTGCAACGAAGAATACGATTGGTCAGATAGTGATGATACAAACGACAGGATCATTGGAATAGATCCTGGATTTGGTTCTTCAGAGTTTGGCGTGTGTATCATGCAAAAGCACAAAGGCAAGAAGGCAGTTATCTTTGCCGAAAGTTATGAAAGAGCATCATATATCGATATGGTTGACAAATTGGTTGCATTGTCCAAAAGGTTCAAGACCAAGAGGATATTTGCTGATGCTTCTTGGACAGAGGGAATTAGAGATTTGAGGGATAAACATCACATGAACGTACAGGCAATAGCATTTAATCAGTACGGAGAAAAGATGTTAAACTATGCAGCAAATCACATTGACTTTCAGAATGTCAAGATTCATCCTGTATTCAAGAAACTAAAATCCCAACTAATGACTATCAAGTATAACAAAAAGGGTGGAACTGATAAGACTAAACAGAATCCCTTTGATCTCGGAGATGCTTTTCTACTTGCTCTGTACTATTATAAGATGGGTTCAGGTACTTTGGCAGGGATCGCTTAGACTTTTCCTTTTTACTAAAATCCGCAATAAATGATTTTGAACCGCCAACAGTAACGATTGGAATAATACCTTTCATCATGGCTACAGCATACAGTATATTCTGATCTGCACATTGTCTTACTTGTTTGACACACATTTCATCTGTCATGTGCATAGGAAACCTCATCATCTCATATTGATGCCTCTTAAACAAATCATCTAGCAGTTCGTTACTAACTATGCGTTTCTCTTTTTGAGGAGAAGATTCCTCTGTCATTACTTCTTTATTTAAATACTTGATATAAAAATCTTATGGTTTTGTACCTAAAATTAGACCAAAAATCATGGGGACAAAAGGACTTTACGGACAGTACTGACTTTGACCTATCAGGAACAGTATATGATGATAACAGATTTACAACTGCAAGAGATATATCATCATATACAGGCAAGTTCAGATTGATAAATTATGATGGAGATGAGATATTTTCATCAGATCAAGGTCTAACACTCAATGCAGATGGCACATTTTCTATGAAATTTGCAGAAGGAGCAACTCCAGTTATCAGAGGATCATACAAAGTTAGAATCAGATTGGAAAAGACAGGTAATAGACTTACAGCAGTAGGTGTCAATGGTTCTGATGAATTATTCTTTGAAGATGAGTAATATTTATATCTGTATGGTATCTTATACTATATCATAAGTATGAAGGCTAGAATCGCAAATAAATTGAATAGCGACAGGGAGATTTTGTTATAATTTTTGGTTTTGTGTTATAGTTCTTCCGCATTGATGCCTTTTTACTTCCTTTTGAATCATATCGAGATAAAATAGCATGGTTATGCCCATAATTAGGTCAAATGGCAACGTAATTTACCCAAAAAGTGCCACATTACCTAAAAATTCTACCAAAAATGACCAATATGAGGGTACAATCAAGGTATTAGAAACATTTAATCAGAAAAGTGAGGTAAATCTATCTGATTTTGAAGCAGAACTTGCTCCAGATAGACCATTTGTTGAAACTTTAGATGCAATTAACAAAGATCCTAGATTAAACTTGTCAAATGAAACATATATTCAGATGATATTAGGAAAAGGACTCAAAATAACAGCAAAGAAAGACAATATTGCTGAAATGGTTACAGATTGGTTAGATGAAATCAATTTTGATGAAATGATTGAAGATGGATTATATTCTTACTTGGGTACAGGTAATTTGTTCTATGAAAAGAGTCCAACAAGTGATGAGTTTATTGAAATTCCAGTTCACACAATAAAATCAGTAGTTAGGGATAAGAATGGAAGAATAGCATACTATCTACAAGATGTAAACAACAAACATATCAGATTAAAACCAAATGAAGTTATTCATTTCAAATTAACAAACGTTGCAAGAGAACCATTTGGTAGAGGATTGCATCATTCGGTCCTTGCAGATTATGAAGATCCAAGATCAGGAGCAACTTATGATTCTCCACTTATTCAAATGAAGAAAATGGAACACGCAATGCCTGAAATATTCCATTCTTACGCTAGTCCTCTTATGATGTTCCAGTTTGAGGATGCAGGAGAGCAGTTCATCAAGACACAAGCAGATGCTTTGAAAAAGGCAAAACCAGGAATGAAGATAGTTACTGACAAACCATTCAAGGTAGAGAAATTTGAAGTAAATGGAAATGCCAAGTTTGAGGGATATATCGAACACATACAAAGAGATTTACTCGAACCAGGTAGCAAGTTCCCACTTCAATTCTTCAATGCAGGATTTACAGCAAGAGCAGCAAGTGAGAGTACTGATTCTGTCTTGATCAGAAAGGTAAAGAGAATACAAGCAAGATTTGCAAAACAGATTCTAACTAACATGATATTACCATTCCTCAAATCAAGAGGCAAGACAGTAAAGGCAAAGGACATTCAAGTATATTTCGAATCTCCACAGAAGCAAGAATTGACAGTACAAGACGTAATTACAGCATACAGAGATAACGGTATCAGAAGATCAGAATTAAGACAATGGCTAATATCAAACAGCAACGTTATGCTTGACCAAATGGACATGGATGATGAACCTCCAATCACATCAGTTACTCCAACTAATCAAATGCAAGATTCAAGACCTCCTGAAAATACTTCTATTGACACACAAGAAGTATATGAAAAAGCAGTACAGGATTTGAAAATGATGGTAACAATGCGAGAAGAATTAGACAGAGCAGAAAAGAAGAAAATGACAGGGGATATTATCGACTTTATCAAGGAGTTAAAAAATGATTAAACTATTTGTTGATGAAAAAACTACAAAGGTAGTAGAATCATTAGACTTGGGTAGAGTCGAGTTAGGCAAGTCAATCAAATACAAGATGTATATCAAAAATACTGACGAGCAATGGGCAGTACATAACATCAAACTAGAGAACACAAATCCTGAGTTAAAGTTTGACTTTCCAGAGATTCTCAAACCAAATGAAGTCAGAGAGATGTTTGTATATTGGACTCCAAAGTTAGATTCCAGAAAACCTTTGAACGCTGAATTCAAGTTCACAGGCGAAGTATATATCGGATAATGCCATACTCTTATCTAAACTATTCAGATGATTACATCCTAGATGAAATCCCTGCTAGTCCTAATACAAATAAATCAGGAAGAAAATTCTACGTTGCAGATACAAAGCAAATCAATCTTGTAGTTCCGATTGCAGGAAGATTGGTAATAGGAGAATCATACAGTTTCTCTGCATCAGCACAGTTAATGAAACCTGTAGAGAACAGTATAACTTATTCAGGAATCAACATACTATCATTAAACGGAAACGTAACAGGCACAATGTCAAACAAGATACAATCAGAACATCTAGTAGTTGGCAAGAATACGATCATAGTTTCAGAAGGAGTACAGGTAACAGGAAAGAAAGATTATGATACAGTAATAAAGAAACTAGAAAAGTTAGTTGATCTCATAGAGCCATTTGGTCCTTATGATGATTTCCAAGATTGTGTCAATGATCAGATAGGAAAGGGAAAGAGTGCAGATGCAGCAAGAAGAATATGTGGAGCATTACAAAGAGATTTGGAAGAAGATTATGATGATTATGATTGGGGTGTAGAATTACAAGAAGCAAAGTATCAGGGTAGAACCGTAACACTAAACAAGCCATTTAGAACTTCAGGTGGACCTAAAAAGTTTGCAGTTTATGTTATGAACAATCAAGGCAATGTTGTTATCGTCAGATTCGGAGATCCTAACATGGACATTAAACGAGATGATCCAGAAAGAAGAAAGAGTTTCAGGGCAAGACATAACTGTGATCAAAAGAAAGACAAGACAACTCCTGGTTATTGGTCTTGCAAGTTTTGGTCTAGTAAAAGAGTAGGAGATTTGACATGATTATTGATGAGAGATTATTAAAATTAGCAGCAAGAGATTACGGAGAAGAAGCATTTCAGATTTTTGGTAAATTTGCATATAATCCAGAAGTAAATGGTACACAAGAGGATATATGGTCGCAAGGTGGCACTCTTACAAGACTTTCATCAGCAGCAACAGCATCAATAGTATCAACAAGTGCAAATGATACAGCAGCAGGAACAGGAGCAGGAACTATGTTAATTGATGGAGTAGATAATAACTGGAATAGAATATCAGAAACAGTAACTCTTAATGGAACTACTCCAGTAATCACAATCAAATCATTTCTTAGAATTAACAGAATGTATATTACTTCATCAGGTACAGGACAAACAAATGCAGGAAACATTACTGCAACCATTACTGCCACAATACAAGCATCAATAGTGGCAGGAGCAGGACAAACTGAAAAATCACAATATGCAGTTCCTATGGGATATAGATATACCATTGCATATTGGAATGTCAATAGTGGAGCAAACTCTGATTTTGAAGCATTTCTTTTGACTAATCATAATAATGAAGGATGGAGAATAAGGAGAAGACTATACTTTACAAATGAAGATGTTCAAATTAGTGTATTTAGTGTTACTGTAGATGAAAAAACCGATATAAAGGTAACAGCAAAATCACTCACAGGAACAGGTAAACCTTTATCAACAGATTACATTGGTTATCTCCTAAAGAAGCACTCCTAAATACTTCTCTATATCACTTTTAGCCCAAATCTAGCATGGCAGAGCGCATTTCGGGGATTGCACTATTTCCGCGTGTATCTAGAAATGGCGTATTTTACGATATAGAAGAATTAGCAAAATTTGATGGAAAAACCGTTCCTTTGAGAGTAGAGCATGATCAGAATACTCAGATAGGAGAGGTTACATTCAGTTATGACAGAGAATTACAACAGGTCAAATATGAGGCAAGCATAAGTGATGAGGGATGGAAAAAGAAACTAGACAATGAACAGTATCAGGTATCAATAGGAGCATCAGTTCTTGAACAAAGAGAATTGTGCGACAGCATGAAAGAGAAATGTCTTAATGCTCCTGTTCTCAAAGATATTTTAGAATTATCAGTAGTCAAGACTCCAGGTATTCCAGAATCCTCACTTCATGTTATTGAGTCAACTAATGCTTTGTTTATGAAGATATTAAATGAGAATGACGATATTGACAATGTTGGTAGCATCATTGATTTACAAAGAATAACAGGAGAGGTACAGAACTCACTAAAACAAAATTATCCAGATTATACAGATGAACAAATTCAAATGAAATCTATGGAGATTATATCAGCACTTGATAGAGCTTTCAAAAGTGCAATGCAAACTCCAACTCCAATTCCACAAGAGCCTATGCAAGATAATACTTCCAATATACAAACCACACAAACTTCAGTTATGACAGATTCTACAAAAATTGAGAAATCAGAAAATGTAGAGGAGAAAGTCAAAGTAACTATCGAAACTGATGGAGAAATCGAAGTAGGTAAAGCCTCTGCTCCTGCAAAGGAAGAAGCTCCTGTTGAAAAACAAGAAGCAAAAGAGGATATTTCCGAAAAGGTTGCCGAAAGAATTGAGAAATCCAATTCAGAAACAATCAAGGCAGTTATTCAAACTGTCAAAGAAGCATGGAGTCCAAAATCAGAAGTTGCCGAATCAGCAGATTCAATCGGATATGTTGAGGAATCATTCTCTGACGAAACTGCAAAAGCTTTCCTTGATAAAGTATTTGAAAATGGATATGGTAGATTAGTGATAGATAAAGAGGGTTGGATTGAAACTCACACTACCGCTTCTAATCCTACAGGAACAGGAGCAGTACATGAAGCAGTTTCAACATCAGGAACTATTCCAGGTGTAAAACAATCTCCTAATGTCAGTATTCAAATCGGTTCTAAAACCGTAAAACCAATCAGACAATTCGGACAGTTTGCTTCAGTTCCAACTGGACAAAATACTGCTAGATTCTACAGAATCACAGTTCCAGATGCAGGAGCAATTACTGAATCTCCAACAACCGACATCACAGCAACAACTCATACCCTTACATCCATTGATGTTACTTGTAACATTAGAGGATGGCGACAAGTCGTAGAGAAAGCAGAGTTAGAAGACTATCCTGCAAGTTTCCTTAACGCAGTTAGAGAAACCGCAAGACTCGAAGCAATTCGTGATGAGCATAGACTCATTGTCCAAGACTTAGCTGGTACAGATCACGACTTTGGCGGTGTAGCAACAGCTCCTTACCACATTGGTGGTTCTGACGGAGCAGCAACTACAAACACAACTGAGGAAGATGCTGATGGCGAATTCGACGAAGACGGTTTGACATTCGCAAAAAGATACCTAGAAGAACTAGGACAAGATACCTCTCCAGGTAACTTAGTTGCTTTCTTAAGCCCAAGAGCATTTGAAAGCCTAATGACTTCAACAAACCTTAGCGAATACACTCAAATCGGAAACGCAAACATTACTCGTCTAGGTCAAATCGAGAGATTATATGGTATTGATATTGTCATTACCAACGAACTCTTAGTCCAAAACAACGCATATAGAAACCTTGTTTGTGTCAAAGGTAAATCATTTGCCCTTGCATCACAAAGAAACATGGAAATCGAATTGCAAAAACAAATCGCAGGACAATACTGGGATATTGTATGGACTCACAGAATTGGTGTAGATGTACTTGATCCAAACACATACGTAATTGTATCTAGCGTACAAGCATAGATAATTACTTTCTTTTTATTTTTTATTTTTACTATACTTATGAATGATGAGCTCTTTGTCCAGAGAGTTCTAGAAAAACTAGACAAAATGGATGAAAGAATTAACGATTTATGTTCTCGTATTACGGAACTAGAAACTATACACAGAGTAACAGAAACTAAATTCAATCAATTAATGGCAGTTATAGGAGCAGCATCAGCAATTATAGGCATAATAGCATTTTTCAATTAAGTAACTTTTATATACTTAAAAATTTAGGGTTTGTTATGGTTGAAGCAGGAAAACTTCGTTATTGGGGACTTGGCTTTTATGCAGGACTTGTCGGATTATGGACAGGACTTGATAAGCTACCTCTAAACGAACAAACAGGAATTACTCTGTTAGCTCCAATCGCAGCAGTTATTGCAGCAGATTATTGGAAGCACAAAAGCGATTCATCTAATTAGGTCTTTTTATACCTAATTTGATATTTTTTTTATGCTAAATCATTCTACGTATGCTATGATCATAGTATTATCACTTTTGTTTATATTCATCTTAACTTTAACTGATGTTTGGGGAATCAATGCAATGGAATTGACAACTTGGACTATCAGAGAGAAACCTATTATCTGTATTAATGATGCAAAAGAGTACAAGTGGGCTACAATCAAGGCAGTTCATCTATGGAACGATTTTACAAAGGATAAGAAATGGGAGATAAAGGTAGGTACAAAGAATTGTAACATAAAGATAACAGAACATAACAGATTAGTTGTAAATGATATGGAAGCCAATGGAGCAGCAATGTGTCCTAACAGCAGAGATTGTGTTATGGAGTTTAAAACAGGAAACGAGAGATTGGACAATAAGGTCAGAACAGCAGCACACGAATTAGGACATATCATATCATTAGGTCATTATCCATATCCTGAAACAGCACAGGAAGCACTCAAACTAGGAGCTTGCAATTCATCAGTAATGTGGTGGGTAGGCGGTTGCGGTATTCCAGAGTTTCCAAAAGAGTTATTAACTGCGTTAGAGTGTCGTCATACAAGTGACGGATTCGGAGGTGTTATAAATTACCATTGTCAAAGTATAAGGTTGCAGTAGGGATAAACTATTATGACGATCCAAGAGGCTTAGTGAGGATATTATCAGATGAAACCGTCTATGATTACATTAGCACATTTTATGTTATTGATGGAAGATACAAGGATAGATTCGATCTTCCTGAGAATGATCCTGAATTTACTCTTGATCTAAAGTCAATATATTCCAAAATGCACTTGGTTCATATGAGCAATGTTACTCAGATAGAGAAACGAAACGTCTATTTTGAATTAGCAGAGGAGAATAATGAGGATTTCCTGATAGTTTGTGATAGTGATGAGTTTATACGTATAGATCCTGATACTTTGAACAGTTCGTTACGAACTGTTATGGATAGAAGTGCAAGATGTTATCCTATTTTACAGCACATGGAAGGCATAACATCACAGGCTAGACCTAGATTATTCAAAGGTCCATTTGATTATTATCACAAAGAAAGCGGTAATCCAGATATAATATCTCATGGTTCATTATGGGATGAACAAGGAAAAGAGGTTATAGCAGAAATGTATGAATGGTATAAAGATCACGAAAAGCATGAAAAGAATGGTACACAGGGAGCATTACCTGGAATAGCAATGTGGCACGATAAAACCTATCGAACTAGAGAAAGAGTAATAGCAGATAGGGTATATTATAATGATGTTAAGAATCGTTAGAAAAAAGACTTGAAAAATCTGGATCATTATAACTAAATTTATCTTGAATATTATCCCAACAATCCATACAACTATAAGTTCTTCCTCTATCTTCTTTGCTTATTTTCCACATCATTTTAAAACAACAACTCAAGTCAATTTCATTTTTTTTACATATAAAACAAAGATGATCTTTTTCTGCTTTCAAAAGATTATAATCATTTTCTTTTTGTATGATTATTTTCTGTAAATCCATTATTCTATCTAATACTTTTTGTTCTAAATCATTCATAATTAACATAATACATACCTATATTTAAGTTACGTGATAAAAAATAGATAGGGTTATAAGCCCATATTACGGATTATGAAATCAAACTCATCTACGAATGTTTGATCTTTCTTGTCTTTTTTCACATTAACAGTACCATAAGCCGATACTGTGTATTGATACAGATTTTCAAGGTATTTGTTAGCGTTGCGAAACCAATCCATACCTAGTGGAATTTGTAAAATTTGCGACATAAATTACTTCTAATCATGGTTAATATATAAGTATGAACATGACAAAATACGGTTCGACAGATGAAATGGAGAAACTGGCTTGGGGTGGAACTAAAGTAAGCACTCCAGCAGTAGTAACAACTGTCCAGAATACTGTAACTGATATTATTAATCTTATATTAAATAGAAACGA
>Ga0099850_1001354_pt1 | contig 11391 bp, 15 predicted proteins | sample CB_VirMetaG_5_FD_79182 | JGI IMG/M metagenome (GOLD analysis project Ga0099850, IMG submission 79182) | Freshwater to marine saline gradient viral communities from Chesapeake Bay - CB_1508_1D Viral MetaG | ecosystem: Environmental > Aquatic > Marine > Coastal | place: USA: Chesapeake Bay...
CTTTAAGGGCCAGCGCTGTGCCGCCCATCGCGCCATTATGGCCTGCACATCTGCGCCCGACAGCCTGTGGCTTGCGTCGGGGTCGCAGTGCAGCACATAGATAGTGCGGCGGGCTTCGGCATCAGTGAAGCGGGTCTGCCACTTCGCCGCCCGCTTCGCTTCCAGCCAGGCGCTAAATATGGCTTCTTCGTCAAAGGTCGAATCTGGTGCAAGCAGTTCGACGTTGGACAGCGCCAGCGGGCTTTGCCTGTCTATATGTCTTTCAACAGCAGGCGCCCTTTTTTCTTCTTGTGGTACTAAACCATTTTCATTTTCATTTAGATTATGGCCCTTTGCTGGCCCTTTGCTGGCCCTTTCTTGGCCCTTTTGCTGGCCCTTTTCTATTTGGTCTATTATATAACTGTCGAAGTTTATTATACTTGCAGTGCTTCCATTGCTGGCCGTTTTAATGGCCGTATAATTGACCTTTCGCAACGCTTCCAAAACGCTTCGCATTTCCTTGCGCGACAGGTCGCATTGCTCTGCCAATTCGTCTTGACCAAACCAGCATTCGCCCCGCTGCAATGGGTGCCCACTATCGTCAAAACAACGGCGACAGCGCCGCAGCAGTTCGATGGCGACCCAGCGGGCATTGCGGCGCACATTCTGGCGCCGAATACCTGACAGAGTGGTCGCTAGTGCGTCCAGGTCTATGGGGGTGAAATAGGCCATAATTAAAAGGGCAGATCGTCGTCGGCGTTGTCGCCACCTGGCTGCACATACGCAACCTGGTCGCGCTGATTCGCAGGCGGCAGGTTGCTATCGCTGCGCGGGTCCAGTAGGTCCACTTGGCGGGCTTGTATTTCGGTGATATAAACGGTGGCGCCTTCGTTGTTCTCGTACGTCCTATAGGTCAGCTTGCCTTCCACTTCGATGTGCGAACCTTTGCGGGCATACTGACCGATAAATTCAGCGGGCTGCCGCCATACGACGATGCGGTGCCACTGCGTTGCTTCTTGCTTATTGCCGTCCTTGTCTTTCCAGCTTTCGCCCGTTGCCAGCGATAGGGAGCAATTAGCAACGCCCGCAGCGGTATATTTTACTTCAGGGTCAGCGCCCAGCCGCCCGCGCACTACTACTAAATTCTTGTCTGCCATTAGTGTCAGCCTTTCGTTTTGATGCCGCAGGGCACAGGTGCAAGCCATAGCCCTGCGGCGAGTGGGTTAGTTCTGCGGCACCGCTTCTTGCGCCGCTTCTTTGATCTTCTCGTTTAGTCGGCCCAGGTATTCGGTCAAGCCCGCGGTGGCGCACTTCGTCAGATCGGGCGAACCTGCATACTTCATACGCGCATTGGCCTGGTGGTTGGCGTTTAGGTCCAGGTCTTCTTCGGCTGCCCGTATATCGCCCAGCAGGGCGTTGCGCTGCGCGTTGTCTTCAGCTTTGGGCTGCTGGGCTGGTTGCTGCTTCGGCGGCGCACTCTGGCGTTGTGGTGGCGCCTGTTGCCGCTGGTTGCCATTGGCACCGTTGCCGCTGGCTGCGTTGCCATCGTCGTCTTCGTCTGCCGCAATGCCCAGCATGGCCGCCAGCGCATAGCGCCGCGCATAGGTGATAGCTGACCCGACGCCCTGCGGCGTCTGTTTGTCGGGGTTTATCGGGTATTCAGAGCAGATATACTGCCCGCCTTTGTGCGTCAGCATCGTGACCAGCACAAAGCTGCCTTCCAGGGTGCCCGCGATGGTCGGCACCTGGCTGACTGCCAGCCCATTCTTTGCCAGCGCTGGCTTTGCGGTGTCGATGATAGAAGCCAGCGTTGCGTATTTGCTGCGGAAATGCGGGTTTACTGCGTCCATTTTGGCGTTGGATATTTCGCCCTGGGCGATAGCAAGGGCAGCCGCTAATTGGTCGATACTCTCGGACATCTTCATTATTTGCCTGCTTTCTTCGTGTAGCTTTCCAAATCTTCGGCGCTGCGTTCTTCCAGGCACTGTGCCAGCCAGGTCAAGCCATTGTCCAGGTCATTAGCCCTGCCAGCCCGTATATCTGCAATGTGTTCGCGCAGGCAGATCGCGGCGCCTGTGCAGACCTGTTGCAGTATTTCCCACTGGCGCAGCTTGTCGAGTTCTTCGGCGCGGGTAATGGCGGCTTCGTATTCTGCGTATGCTATTTCCGTTGCTTTCATACGACACCTTCCATTTCGGCAATACGGGTGTTCACTTCGGCCAATTCCAGCAGCAGGCGAGTGGTGCGGCGTTGGCGCTGCAACGTATTGCGCCCATCTTGCAGATACGTCAAGCGGCTGTCTATCGCCCAGCGCTTCTTGTGCAGGTTGCTTATTGCGACTTCTCTGGTATGCTCCATAGGTGTCAGCCTTTGAAATGAGTGATTGCGCGGCTATTGCCCGACAGCCTGCGCGATGATATAGGGCACGATGCGGGCGCCCAGGTATAGCGCTGAAACGCAAAAAAGGCAGACGCCCAATTTGTCAATTTTAGACATGGGCTGCCTGCCTTCGGTTTACGAAGTGACGCTTTTTTGCTGTGTTGGGGTTTAACTTCCATACACCAGCGCAATCGATTGTATCGGCGCAATAGCCCCGACCTTTGTGCTGGTAACTGTCAGCCCCGCAGAAGGGGCAGGCAGCAATATCTTGCTTTCTGGTGGGTAATATAGTATTTTCCATACGTCAAGCACTCCGAATAGGTGGCAGTCAAACGCTCAGGGCTTTTGCTCTGTGTGGTGTCTACTATTCCAACGGTGTCAGCCGAAAAGTAAAGGGTGATTTTGACGCGGGGGGTGCCTACGTGCAAGGTAGCGCCCCCCATCTTTTAAATTACAGTAGGTAATCTAATACCTATCCATGGGAATGTCAAATGCTTTTTTATAATCCTGCCAAGATGGAAAAAATAAGAAAAGAAAAAGAGCTTTCCCAGCGGGCTGTTGCTGATGCTGCGGGCATACACCTGCGCACCTTGACAGGGTTTAACCTGAAGCAAAAGCGAGGCGAGCGGGTGGTCAATATACGCTTAGATACAATTAACAAGATAGCGGCAGCCCTGGGCGTAAAGCCTGAAAGTTTACTGGGGTAATTAGCCAAAATCTCGACCCTATAGGCTGCACAGATGTTCACATCTGTGCAGCTTTTTTTTATTACATTATCATACATTGTTGCAAATGTCAAATTGTTTCGCAATATAAAATGCTACCAAGTGTAATACAAGATGCGCGAATTAGCAGTGCCCATGCGTTTAAATAAATACGAAAAAAATATTGCCATAGTTTCAGATTTACAATAATGTCTTCCAAACCCTGCCCGCTGTAACTCGTAAACACTACCCTTCACTTTTCGACCCTCATCCCTGGGCAGGGGCTCGGTGGTGATAGCTTGCACCTATCGCCAACCGCATGGGGCAGGGCGCCAATTATGGCACTCTGCCCCTTTTTTATGGAGCGCTGACACCGATGCCGAACAACGCCGCACCGATTGCCATAAGCGCCGAAGTGCCAAATTTTACCTGGCGCGAAGTGAGCAGCCGCACCACAGGGCAGCTTATCGTCAGCCCGCTATTTTGGGACACCATACACCTGGCTCAAGCGCTGCGCTGGTGGTGGGGTGCGCCCTTCGTGGTCAACTGTGGGCACCGCACCCAGGCCGACAATGAACGGGTCGGCGGCGCCCCAAGATCGATGCACCTGCGCTTTGCGCTTGATCTGCGCCCAACGCTAAGAAACCCCATCGTCAGCGACCTACCCCAACGCCAGCAACTGCCCGCTGCCATCGAAGCACTGGCAGCCGAAGCCGACCGCATGGGTTTTGGTGGCATCGGCCTATACAACACGTTTATACACCTGGATTGCCGCAGCCGCAAAGCCCGCTGGGATAAGCGAACATAATATGCGCACTATCTGCCTAATAGAAGACAATAGTGCCATGCGTGACCTGCTGGTAAATCGGGTGTTGCGACAAGATAGGGTGATAGAGTTTTGCGCACTAACGCCCGCAATAAAATGGCTGCAAGAAAACACCGTTGACCAGATCATACTTGACCTAAACCTGCCCGACAGCAGGGGCGCTGACACTTATAGGACATTACGCGCTGCGCTACCCCATGCCGATATTTTGGTGCTGACAGGCGTAACAGGTGACACCATCGACGCACTGCACGAAGAAGTGCAGGTGCTATACAAAGGCAGCGCCGATTGGGTGCGGCTGCTGCTGGAAATGCGCGGCAGAGCAAATGCGCTTGCGTATGCAATGGGGGCATAGCGTGAACCAAGAAGACACCGAAAAGCTACTAATGACGATAAGCAACCAGCTTGCCATTGTGGTGGACAAACTGCCCGCGATGGAGCAGCGCCAGCAGCGCTTTGAAGAAAAGATGGTTGCGCAAGACGAAAAGATAAATAAAGCGCTGGGTGCCCTGGGGGTGCTTATGCTGATTTTAACCTTTTTCAAAGAAGCCATACTTGCCTTCTTCTCTCGTTGATAATTACCGCTGCCCCTGGTGCAGCGAAGACCAGCACAGCGGCAGCCGCTTGGCCCGCCATGTGGCCTATGATTGCCCGCAGCGAGACAAAGAAGACCAGCCGATGCAATACGCAGAGATACCGCCCCGCTACCCGCAGGGGCTTCACCAGAGCGCAGAAGCTACCCAATGAAAATAAGCGTCACAGCAGACCCTTCTTATAAGCGCATACCGCGCAGCGACCTGCACCCATTCCAGGGTGAGCTTAAAGAATTGCAGCGCGATGAATACGACAAGCTGAAGGCGTCTATTGTCCAGGAAGGCTTTTTTGAGCCACTGGAAATATGGACCGACGCAGACGGCAAGCACTGGATTATCGACGGACACCAGCGGCTTTTTGTCTGTGATAAAGAAGGCTTCGACTTAGACGATGATATACCCACCAGGCCGATGCCCGCCGAAGATCGGGAACACGCAGCGCGGCGCCTGCTGGCACTCAACAGCCGCTTCGGGCGCATGACAGGGCAAGGGCTGTACGAGTTCATGCACAGCTTTGAGATTGACCCCAGCGAACTGGATAAGTTCAGCCTGTCAGATATAGATATGGACAGCTTCAAGCTGGAATACTTTGAAGACAACGCAGCGCCGCCAGGCGACGAAGACGCAGTGCCCGAAGTGCCCGAAGACCCAACCAGCAAGCTGGGCGACTTGTGGCTGCTGGGTGAGCATAGGGTGCTTTGTGGGGATGCCACCAGCGCTGACGATGCCGCCAGGGTAATGGGTGATAATTTGGCTGCGCTTATGAATACGGACCCACCTTATGGTGATTCTTGGGTTGAAAAAGCAAGAGATATGCACAGGCTTGGCTATGTCCATAGCCAAGCTGTCACCAGCTTGGCTATAAAAGGCGATTCACAAAACATAGAAGATTTAGAGCAATTTCTGGCTGACGTTTGGGCAACGGCACTGCCATTATTAAATGGGAATTGCTCTATTTACGTTTGGCACGGTGCCAAACGTTTAGTCTTTGAGAAGACATTAACTGATGCAGGTTTTCTCTGCCATCAATCTATTATATGGCTAAAGCCTGGCTTTGTGCTTGGACGTTTGAATTACCACCCGCAATGTGAATACGCGCTGCATGGTTGGCGTCAAGGCAGTGGCAGGGGTGTTTTTTACGGTGAAAGAAATCAATCAGATGTATGGAAGGTGGACCGTGAAAATGATGCTATACATCCAACGCAAAAACCTATAGAGCTATTTGAAAAGCCTATATCCAATCACACTAAAAAAGGCGATTGGATATATGAGCCATTCGCAGGTTCTGGCAGCCAAATAATAGCGGCTGAAAAAACTGCGCGGAGATGTGGGGCTTTAGAAATAGAGCCGCAATACGTGGATGTAATCGTTAAGCGGTGGCAGCAATACACAGGCAAAGACGCCACCTTAGACGGCGATGGGCGCACGTTTAACGAAATAGCCAATGGCACCCGCTAAGAAAACACCCGCGAAGAAGGCGCCCGCCAAGCCCCGCAAGAAGATGGGGCGCCCGCGGTTCGATCTGGACTTTGCGCAGCTTGACAAACTGCTGGCGATGCAGTGCGGGCTGGAAAGTGTGTCGTATTTCTTCGGCTGTTCTGTGGACACCATAGAGCGCAACATAAGGCGCGAACATAAAATAACTTTTGCGGAGTATGCCGACCAAAAGAAGGAAGTAGGCAGGCAGATGCTTCGGCAAAAACAATTTGAAGTAGCGATGAAGGGCAACGTGGCGCTGCTGATCTTCTTAGGCAAAAACTGGCTGGGGCAGAGCGATAACCCCGAAGCGCTGAAGGCAAAAGAAGCAGGCGACAACGCGCAAGACAGTGCCGCCAAGATTAAAGCCGCCATTGCCGAAATTGAACAAGCGATAGAAGCACCCAACGCAGAGCAACCCACTTAGCGAAAGGCCCGCAGATGGCAGTCAAATACACCCAACGCAAAGCGCTGCTGCATAAGCGCCGCATGACGCGACCCGAAAGGCAGGCCCGCGCTGAAAGCCGCAGGCTGCTGGCATTTGGCGCACCAAAGAAGCCAAAGCGCCCGCTGTCTGACCTGCGCCTATTGATCGAAGGGCCAGGCTATAAGCGCACCGACCTGGGGCTAGTGTCGGGGCTGCTGCAAGCGATGCGCGGCAAGGGCTATAAGCGAGAAGTGCAGGCGGGGTGATACTAACACCCCGCTGGCAGCCGCTGCGCTATCACCCGATGCAATGGGCGTACTGGACTAGCCCGCACCGCTTCAACGTGGTGCCCGCAGGCCGACGCGGGGGCAAGACCGAAATAGCCAAGCGGCGATTGGTCAAGGCAGCGCTGAAGGGCACAGCCTTCGACCCGCCCCGATTCTTTGCCGCGGCGCCGACCCGCGACCAGGCGAAGCGCATTTATTGGGACGATCTAAAAGCGATGGTGCCCGACTCGCTAAAGCTGAAGACCAGCGAAACGGACCTAATGATAAAGCTGTTGCATGGCAGTGAAATATGGGTGCAGGGCTTAGACAAGCCTGCCCGCGTTGAAGGTTCACCCTGGGACGGTGGAATATTAGACGAATATGCCGACATGAAAGCCGAAGCGTTCAACGCCCATGTGCGCCCCGCGCTATCTGATAGGCTGGGCTGGTGCGACCTAATCGGCGTACCTGAAGGGCGCAACCACTACTATGGGCGATACACCGAAGCGGTGCGGCGCATGGCTGAAGAAGGCGCCGCATCGCCCTGGGGTGCGTTCACCTGGCCAAGCGCAGATATACTGCCGCAGGCCGAAGTCGACGAAGCGAGGAAAGACCTTGACCCGCAGACATTCCAGCAAGAATACGAAGCCTCTTTTATCAATTTCCAGGGGCAATGTTATTACCCGTTTGATAGGCAGGCGCACTGCGCCCCGCTTAAATACGACGCAGATTTGCCGCTGGTCTTTTGCTTTGACTTTAACGTCAGCCCTGGCGTGGCTGCTGTGGCGCAAGAAGGCAGATTGCCCAGCGGATTATTGGGAACACGTTTTATAAGCGAAGTATGGATTGACGATAATAGCAACACGCCAAAGGTATGCCAGCGCTTAGTCGATCAGTGGAAGCACCATAAAGGGCAGGTGGTCTGCTATGGCGATGCAACGGGCGGCGCCAGGGGCACAGCGGCAGTGGCGGGCAGCGATTGGGATTTAGTGTTGCAGACGCTGCGCCCGCATTTCGATCTGCGCCTGGATGTGCCGAAGGCGAACCCGCCCGAAAGGGTGCGCGTCAATGCCGTCAATACACGACTGCAAGCGGGCAATGGCGACATACATTTACAGATCGACCCGAAAGCCTGCCCGCGATTGGTGGAAGACTTTGAAGGGGTGCCGCTGAAAGACGATGGCAGCGGCGACATAGACAAGAAGAAATACCCGCGACTGACCCACATTAGCGATGCGGCGGGCTATTACATAGAGCGCAAATTTCCTGTGTCTGCCCGCAGGCTGGAAACAACGCAACTAATGGGAGTATAGAGCAATGCCAGTAAACAGCAGGCACCCGCAGGTGGACAAAGCACAAGACCAGTGGAAGCGCAGCCGCGATGCCACCGCACCCGACGCCAGCGACCGAATCAAAGAAGAAGGCGCCACCTATTTGCCGATGCTGTCGGGGCAGGCGAACACGACCAAAGGGCAGCAAGATTATGCGCGATATAAGCAGCGGGCATATTTCCATTCAGCCGCTGCCCGCACTGTGCAAGCATACTGCGGGCTGGTCTTTCGCAAAGACCCGCTGGTCACGTTGCCCAAAGGCGCCCAGGCTTTAGCGATTGCCAGCGACCTGTGCGCAAAGAATATACCGCTGCCCGACCTGGCTGCCGCGATCTTTGCCGAAGTGGTCAAGGTCGGCAGGGTGGGACTCTATGCGACGATGGCGCCGAACACGCCCGCCAATGGTCGGGCATACCTGACCACCTATAAAGCCGAAAGTATCATAAACTGGCAGGCGCAAATGGGCGCAAAGGGCTTGGTGCTGTCCAGGGTGGTGCTGCAAGAAATGGCCGAAGATGATAGCGGCGATATATACGCACCCAAGCGCGATGTGGAGCAATACCGCGATATATACCTGGACGAAAGCGGGCTGCTGGCTGTCGATCTATACCGCAAAGACGCCAATGGCAAATGGGTTAGGTATGGCGAGACAACGACCCCGACAGTGCGCGGGGAGCGCATAAACTTTGTGCCGTTCACTTTTGCCAATTCAACGCACACGCTGCCCACCGTCGAAGTGCCGCCCCTGCTGCCGCTGGTCGATGCGAATTTAGACCACTATAAGCTAATGGCTGATTATCGGCATGGCCTGCACTTCACTGCCCTGCCGACTGCTTGGGTGGCAGGCTTCGACGCGGGCACCGAACTGGTCATTGGTTCAGGTACTGCCTGGGTATCAGAGCGCACCGACGCCCGCGCAGGCTTTTTGGAATACACAGGCCAGGGATTAAACCCGCTAAAAGACGCCATCGAAATGCAGAATAGTAATATGGCAGCCCTGGGTGCGCAGCCCTTAGAAACGGAAAAGCGTCAGGTGGAAGCCGCCGAAACGCACAAGATACGGCAGAATGGCCAGCAGGCCAGCATTGTCGGCATGGCCCAATCGACCAGCCAGGCGCTGACCCAAGCGCTGCGCCATGTATTGCAACTGTCTGCCATTGATGGATATGAAGACGCCGCAGTGCAGCTAAACACCGACCTGGTTGACGCCGAACTATCGCCGCAAGAAGTGCAGGCACTGGTGGGTGCATGGCAGGCGGGCGCAATCGGCTTTGAAACGCTCTACTTCAACTTGAATCGCGGCGAGAAGACCCGCGAAGGTATCAGCGCCGAAGAAGAAAAAGACATCATTGCCCTGGAACTGGCAGCGCAAGGGGCGGGCGCTGTTGGTTCTGTGGGCGATGGCGACGGGGACGGGCAGTTTAACGAATGAACCTTGCAGACAAGTTTGCCGACGAACTGACGAAGCACGACCTACTGCTGCGCCGCTATGAACGGGGCGCTATTGAGCAGGCAATGGTCGGGCTGCGCAATTTGCAGGGCGAACTAGTGCAGGCCATAAAGGATATGGACCCCAGCGAAGTGACCCGCACCAGCGCAAAGCGGGCGCGGCTGGCGAAGCTGTTGCGGCAGGTCGATCGATCGATAGACAGGGCATATAATGCAGCGTATAAGGTGCAGGCCCGCGAACTGGCTGCCCTGGCCGAAGTCGAGAGCAGCAACGCGATACGCACAGCCAACAGGGTGGTGCGGGCGCCGCTGCTGGGCAAGGGCATACCGAAGGGCGCCGCAGTGGAGATTGTCGAAGGGCTAATAATACCCGCCGATGGCAAAGGGGCACCGCTGCGCGATCTGATGCGCCAGCAGGCTGCCAACCTAAAGGCCAGCGTTGGCAATGCCCTGCGCTCTGGCGTGGCGCAAGGTCGGCAGATGGTGGACATTCTGCGCATTATTCGCGGCAACCAGGCGCTTAATTTCCGCGATGGCGTTTTGTTCAAAAGTAGAGCGCAGGCAGCCGCCCTATTGCGCACCGCAGGCAGCCAGGTGGTCAACGCTTCGCGCATCGCCACCTACCAGCGCAACAGCGATGTGATAAAAGGCACCCAGGCAATGGCTGTGCTGGATTCGCGCACAAGCCCCACCTGCCTGACGCGCAACGGCTGGGCGTGGCATCTATCGGGGCAACCGTTCAAAGGCACCCCGCAGGCTTTCGGGTCAGTCGGCAGCCCGCCCTGGCACTACAACTGCCGCACCACTATTGTGCCGATCTTCAAAAGCCTGGAAGCGTTGCAGGGTGCGGTAGACGATGAACACCTAAATAAGATACTCGAAGACCTGGGCGACGATTTTGCCATTGATGGGCAGCCCGCGCTGCGCCTGACCTTTGGGCAGTTCATGGGGCGCCGCAGCGAAGCCGAACAGCAGCAGATGCTGGGCAAGGGCGTCTGGAAATTATGGAACGATGGCAAGATTGGCCTAAATGATACCGTAGACGCCCAGGGCAGACCGCTGACCCTGCGCGAATTGAAGGCGCTAGTTGATGCACCTTAAACCGCTGGTTCTGCGTGAAGCTAACGCCTTTGTATCTGAACACCATAGGCATAATAAAGCTGTTAGGGGCTGCCGCTTTTGTATTGGCGTTGTGCATGACGGTGAATTGTTAGGCGTTGCCATTGTAGGGCGCCCCGTATCGCCAAAAATAGACAATGGATATACTGCCGAAGTCTTGCGTGTTTGCACAAAGCCAGGGGTGCGCAAAAATGTATGTTCTATGCTTTACGCTTCAGCCCGCAGAGCGTGGCGAGATATTGGCGGTCAGAGAATTGTCAGCTATACACTCGCTACCGAAGCGGGAACCAGTTTACTGGCGGCAGGTTGGTGGAAAACTGGCACAGTGCCCATTGTCGCAAATCCCTGGGGCAGTAAGAACGGCAGGCAGCGCAAAAAGCAGCCTGTGTATGATATAGAAAAAACCCGCTGGGAAGGTTTAACCCAGCACTAACCCACAGCAGAAAGGTGCTACCCATGCCCGCGATTAAATACCGTATTGCCGCTTTAGAAGATGTGCCCGAAGCCCTGCGTGAATACTACAAGGCAGACGGCAACGAATTTATCCTTGACGGTGCCGCAGATCGGGAAGCGCACGTCAAAGCCATCGAAAACAATAGGACGCTAAACAGCAACCTGGAAGCCGCCCGCACCGAACTGGCGACGATGAAGACGCAGGTGGGCGAACTGTCTGCTGCCGTCGAAGCCGCGAAGGGCGAAGCGGGCAGCGCGGGCAAGCAGAAAAGCGAATTGGAACAGCGGCTTGAAACGCTGGAAAAGACCATTGCCGACAAAGAAGCGGCATTGCAGGCAGAGCGTGAAAGCGGGCGCAAAGCCCAGCAGCGCGATGCTATCAAGACCAC
>Ga0099850_1001358_pt1 | contig 11371 bp, 11 predicted proteins | sample CB_VirMetaG_5_FD_79182 | JGI IMG/M metagenome (GOLD analysis project Ga0099850, IMG submission 79182) | Freshwater to marine saline gradient viral communities from Chesapeake Bay - CB_1508_1D Viral MetaG | ecosystem: Environmental > Aquatic > Marine > Coastal | place: USA: Chesapeake Bay...
AGAGTGTTGCCTTGTTTACCATACTGAGTAACTTCACCATCTACTGTATAACCACCGGGTGCCAATGCAGCAGGGTTACGAACATTAAGATTGTGACTGTTGATACCAGCCATCCATCTTTCAAAGGCATTGCGAACAATGAAGTCTTCATCGTTGATAACAGTAATTGTCCAATCTGCAAATGTTCTGTTACCAACAAACTTCAGTTCACGGCCAAAGTACTGAACAGGCACAACGCCTAGGGTTGAACCCGGCAATTGTGCTGTCTTGCACATGAAAGACATTTTTTGTTGAGCATTTCCTGGTGCTGAGAACCCAGGAAACGGCATAGAAACTTCAAATAGATTGGGACGGGCACCGTCACCAGTCATTTGGCTTCTAAATTCGTTTACGTTGAATGCCATTTATTTTCTCCTGTTTCTCTTATATTTAGAACTGTCCCACGACTTCATCAAACGAAACACCTGTGCGAACTGCAACAAAGTTAAGTTGAATAAAGTTGATTGACCGAGCAGGCTTGATGTAGATATCACCAACAAATTCGTTACGGTCAATAACTTCACCAGTATTATTGGTTTCGTCACACACAACACGGAAGTCGGTAATACCACGGCGACCTTGAACATCACGGAGATATGGTTCAACCAAGTTTACAAACTGTGCTCTTGTGAATTGGTCATTAAATTCAAACAACGAGAAGCGTGCTGCACGAGCAATAGCTTTCTCAAGCACAATGAACAGTCGGCGAACATTAATGCGGTCAAACGCAGAAGGTTTAGCAAGCATTGTCTTATCACCAAACAAAACTGTACCTTCACCAGGGAAAGTAACAACCGGGTTAACACCCTTGAGATACAGAGTATCACGTTCAGTCTTGGTGGGATTCCAAGCAAGTTTAATCGAATTCTTAATAATACCACGATTCAAACCGCCAGGAGAGAACCAAGGATCACGGTCTCTGTCGGTTCTAGCCGCAAGACCAGCAATATCACCGTTCAACGGAACCCAACGATAAACATCGTTATATTTGTCATATTGATATTTCCAACCGGAATCCAATACAGCATAAGAACTAGATGTCAGAGTATCACGGTAAGCAACAATATCTGTTGCTTCAGAACCACCATTATTTACAACGTCAGCTTTCTCAGGCGACAAGAAAACAACACAATCTTTGCGTGTATCAGCCATAGAAATCAAGCTGTCTGCGACTGTTTGATTAGCAGGACCAGAGATTACCAAAGAGATATCAACTGATTCAGCGTTGTCATAGTAGTCATAAGCTGTGGTAATTTGGGAATTGCCGACTGCTGTACCATCAGCGCCGCCAGATAGTGAAGCGGTTACATTAGCTGTAGTGTTACCATAAGCTACACTATTAGCAGCAGTACCCCAATTTGTAGTACCGCCACCAGCATGGCCTTTCCAATGAATGTATTTTGAACCTCTTGTAATCACATCAACATAGTAGTTTGCATTACCACTATCGTCTTTAGCATCACTGGCCTTAGAAACGTGTGAATATTTTTCTAGTATTGTTCCAGGAACACCTGTAAATTTACCATCTTCGTCGATAACAATAACGTGCAACTCATCAAAAGTGGAATTTCTGTTACTTGCCCATGTGGACGTACCGGGTGTTGATGTGAAGTTGGACGCATAAGACCAACCACTCCAAGAGTTGGCGTCACACATAGAAATTTTTAGTGAATTGCCTAGAGTGCCAGGATATCTAGCAGCAAAAGTATATCCGGTGTTAGCTGTGTGGTTAGACGCATAATCGTCATCATTTTGAATCAAAACGCCAGTACCATTGGCCGTAGCGTTTAGAGCATCTGATGTATTGGCTGCACGAACAACTTTTAGATTATTTGCGTATGCTAAGAAGTTTGCGGCTGAGAACCAGTATTCATAATTAGTCGAATCAGGTTTACCAAATCTATCAACAAGGCGAACCTCATCGGAAATGGTAACAATTTCATTTACTGGACCCCAAGCAAACGGCCCAGCGAAAGCGCCAATCGAAGTGGCGACTGCGGGGACTATTGTAGTCAGGTCGATTTCTGATACATTTACCCCAGGTGAGAGCTGAAATGCCATGGATTTCTCCTTATGTTATATTGGGTCTTTCTTTTTTATTCTCTATTTAGTTTTTTACAAAGTTGAAGAAAAGTATCCCTTCTCAGACCAAACATCGGTTCCATCAAATGTGACTTCTTCCTTTAATCCATTGTCAATAATACCAACTGGAATCAAACTTTCTTCACCCAACATATCTTGTTCTTCTAATAGAATCTTTCGGACATCTATGTTGGTAGAATCTTTAAAATAGGTTTGTGCTGTCAACCATGCAAAAAGAACCAGGCCCATCACCAAATCATCATTATTACCTTCTTCCGCAGCATATGTGTCACGGATTCTAGCAAAAGTGTTTAATTCGGCAATGGTATCGAAATCATTAATGATTAGTTTATCTGATTCAACTAGCGTTTTTAAGTTTGCACAACCAATTTTTTTAACTGTCTTTGTAGTACGAATACCAAAATTTGACCTACGTTTAAATCCACCAGAGATTGATTGTCCCTTGATGTGGTGATGGTCAATTTTGTATACGTTTTCATATTCTAAGTCATAGTGTAAAATATCAACCACTTGTTGGCCAATGTTGTTAGTTTCAATCAACACAAAGGCCTCATTAAATTTCATTGCCGTAGAATAAACTATCGTTGGAAAGAATAAAAGCGGCAATTTATTGTTTCTATATTTGGCTACTTGTCTATAAGGTACCTCCGAAACATCAATTACGTTGATTGTGGAGTAGTCTTGGTCAACACCTTCAGCACAATCTACTGTACATATGTATAAATGTCCTTTTTTTGGTTCTTCATAAACATCAAGTCCGTCAATAGAACTTATTGGATTATGAAATGCCAAAGACCTTAATTTTGCACCTGAAATTAATGTTGCCGATGAACCAATAAATTCAGTTTCAAATTCTACTCTAAACTGTTCTTCAGATGTGTTGGCAATTGTTTCTTTTTTCCACTTCTCATCTCTACCTGGCACCATTGACCAGTGAACTTCAACGGGTTTGTAAGTAGAACGACCTTCAATAGCATCTGTCCACATTTTGTAGAACAGATTTAAACCATTTGGCGTTGAAACAATAATAACTTTTGTGGTTTGACCAGATGAAATAACAGGATACGTTGACTGAAAGAAATCCTGCGCCATGTTGTGTTGAACAAAGGCAAATTCATCTAAGAAAATTAAGTTGTAAGAACCACCACGAACACCAGATGCGGATGTTGCATAGGCATATATTTTAGAACCATTCTCTAGTTCAATATTACCTTTGTTCCAAACAATGATACCTTGTTGCAACCATATTGGTAGATACTCATAGGCTTTTTGCAGGCGGCCTAGAATTTCTCTGGCTAATGCGCCTTTGTTGGCCAAAATACCAATGGTGTAATCTTCTTGGAATAAAACACTCCATAACATATAACCCACGGTGGTTGTTGTTTTACCAACCTGCCGAGGCATTTTACAAATTGAAAAACGATTATTGTGAAAAGAATTAACCATGTCCTCTTGAAACGGCCACATTTCAAAAGGAACCAGACCCATATCTACGTTAACAATTTTAACGTATTCTCTAATAAAATATACCGGGTCTTCGGTACATTTGAGAATTTCTTTTACTTGTTCTTCAGTATAAGAAATTTCAATACCGACTCTCTTTAGTCGGTCATTTCCAAGATAACCATCAGACATAACTTATTTATTGCTCTTGATTTGTTTCAACAACTCAGCTGTTGAACCAACAAATACAGCTTTATCTACATTAATATTTTGTTGTGTTATCTGTGGCGCTAAATCTCTTTTTCTTTTTTGGATTTCCATCAGGTCTTTGTTCATGTCTGCCAAATTTTTAAGCATTGTGGCAGCCACCTCAAATGCCCTTGGATGTTCAGAAGCACTAGCGACTTGCATAATTTCATCTGCCGCTATATTGCCTTTTTCGATAAGCGTTCTCAAATTTTGCCTAGCAAACTCTGCATCATCCTCAATCGTGTCTCTGACTTCTACAACTTGAGTTTCTTCAACAACAATTGGCTCTATGTCCAACGCTTTAGAGAGTTTATCGTTCAAATTTTTCATCATGTATTAGGCCATTCTGTAATTGTTTCTGCAAAACCAAATTCGTCATCTATTTCGGCATTAGATGGAACTGGTACTGTTCTAATTGTTACTGATTGTTGTGGTGAAGAAGATGTGGTTGAAACGGTAAATGAAGCATTTGTTTTGTCTCCAGTAACTTTGTCTCCAGCTTCTAACAATTTATTCAAATTATCAAGAATCAATATGCCATTACTATTATTACTAAAATAACTTACTGTACCTGTAATGTTTTTATTTACAACCCTTGCTAGTTCACCAACAGAAAAATATCCTGTACCATTAGCATAGTCAACAGTAACATTTTGTGAATCTTTGTTTTGATTCTCAATATTAATTGTGGTATTTGCCTGTCTAATGAGAGAACCATTTTTGACAGCGGGCCAAATATAACCTTTGGCCGTAAATGTAAGGTCCCAAGTAATCAATCTGGTGGTTGTCATGTCACCTTCATAGTCTGTACTTGTTGTTACTGAATTAAGTACAATCGGCAAATCATACTTTTGGTCCATTTCAGGAATAAAATTAACAGTAACAGTAAAATCTGGTGTAAAGAAAGGCAAAATTTGCTCTATGATTTGTGTGCCATCTTCTGTGTTTCTCACATAGATTGACATACTGAATTCAAAATCATAGGGTATTGGCAAATATTGTGTTTGGATAGAAGTTGTAGAGCTATTGGCCGAAAAATTTCTCAGAGTGGTTAATTGTTTTCTACTAGCATCATATGTCAAGCTAGTCATCTCAAACGATATTCTCGGCACAACAACTGCAACAGATTTATCTAAATTTGAATCTGATGACAGTCTTGTTATGTACTTTTCTTTTGAACCATATGACAAAGGCACTTTAAACTGCTCATAAGCAACTGTACCCGCTTTATTATAGCGTGTAACATAGATGTCGTTAAAAATTGTACCAAAAGCTACAACGACTTTGCGAATTGTTCTATTATAAAAATGTGCGTTGCCTAACATTATGGTTCACCAAATGGATTAGTTTCAGAGAAATCAAGGATAGAATCAGCTTCAGTTTCAATTCTATTATTATCTACAACATCATCATATGATTCGTCATCATGAGCCGTAAAGTCCATTGTGCCAGATGTTGTGTAGTATGCACCAGATGTTGCGCCAATGGTATTAGATGCATTAGCAAACGTACCACGAACACGAATTACATCAATTGTGGTATTACTGGAGTTCCATGTATGAACAACGGCCTGAGCTGTAGCTGTTGCAAGACTATCACCTTGATATAAAACTTCATCTTGTACAAATGTACCAGAGCCGCTACTAAACGACAACCGACTTCTGCGGTAGTGATCACGAATCTCATCATCAATTTCTTCAATTCCGGTTGAAACAACCTCATCAGAAAATACAAATTGTTTCAGTTTCAATGCATAAACATAAACATTACCGCCACGGCCACGACCCAATGTATGGAACATAGCCTGGTCATTTTCGTGTTCAACAAAAGTAATTTCAAAAAAGTTTTTAACCAAAGGTAGATAAATTAAATCACCTTCTCTTGGTTTAGTTACACCAGAAGCGCCAACAGCATAACGGAATCTTAAACGTGAAACTAACAAAGAAACTTCATCTCTAATTTCTAAACCAAATTTAGAAATAAAGTCTCCTTCGCCATCCATACCAGAGACATTCTCAAGGTACATTTCAACAGGATAAGCGCTAGTGTATTGTTTTAGTGTGTCCTCGCCGTAAAGATAATCTACAGCATCTCTGCTAGTTCTTGGGAGGTAATAGACATCCATGCCATAAATTTTCATGGCTTCAATGACCAAATCTTCAACTAAAAGTTGTTCAGAGGTTATCTGTTGATTTGGAAAGTGATTGAAGTATTGATTTGTTGCCATCCATCTTTAACCCATGTAAATTTCATTTGGCAAAACATTGTAAATTTGCATTTCTTCTTCAATCTTGCGGATTTCTTCAACAGCCTCATCCCAAATTTCTTTGCCATTTAGTGTGACGCCGCCAGGCATTTGAATACCACCAAACTTTTTCATGTTCTCACCCCATTGTTTTTTGATGAGAGCTGTTGTGTATTGTTTTAAAAATCTATCATCCCAAACATCAGATAAACCGCCTTTAGTTACTGATGTGTCTGCAACATTTGAAGATACTGTACCAACTAATTCTAAAGATGATGGCGAACTAATTGTCTTAACTTGCAAATCTTCACCATTGATTGTAATAAAGTCATTTTCAATCAATTCTTGGTCAAAGATTGTGCTAGAACCTGTTACTGTATTTGATGTGGTATTAACACTTACTGTACCAGTCAATGTAATTGTAGCTGGTTGGAGTTTACGATAACACTCAATAATAACATAATCACCAACATCCAAATCTCTCGTCCAATCAACATCTAAGAACACCTTATTTTGGTGTCGATTGAATCTAAATTGAGGCGTACCAGAAAACAACAAATTCAAAGTACGAATGTGTTGCATAGTAATCTCATACGAAACATAAGACACCGATGTAAAGTCATATAGGTCGTGCAATCTAAGTTGATATCTCAAATCAAACATATTGATTGATGCATTTGAATCATCAAAAGGTAAAACACCAGTAACAAAAATAACCGCATCTGGACAATAAATCCATTTTCTGTCTTTGTCGGCTTGTGTAATTTTATGCTTCATATACAGTTTTTCGCAACCATCAAAATGGTAATCATTAAAAAACTGCAAAGCATCGTCAATACGGTCCTCAATTTGGTCATCATCCACATTAATTTGAATAACAGGATGGCCTAAACGTCTGAGGCAGTAGTCTTTAAATTGAATTCGTGTAGTAGGTTTTGCCATAATAGTTTATTTATCCTAGTGCTATTGACAGAGCCAAAACATCTCCTAGTGTTGCACCACCAGCAGTATTAGCGGCGTCAAAGGCCGCATTAGCATGGTTCCAAGCTATATTTGCTTTGGCCGATTCAGCTGGCGGGTTGGTGCCAATAAGGTAAACTGTGACATTTCCCATTGTAGAACCATACCTAGCTTCCCAAAAACTTAAATAACCAGGGTTAGCATTTAATGTTATTTCTGGGCTTCTTAACCAAATATTTTTATATGGATATGCTGATGATGATGTTTCAGCATACAAATAATAACCACTTGTTGTGCCTAACGTATGGTCTTCAGCAAGACCAGTTGTTCCTGATGGTGTGCCTCCTAAATCTCTATTCCATCGGCCTGCTGTTGTTGAAGTTGCCACAGATGACCACGATACCGAATCATAATCTGTTTCATACGCTATACTTGTTTCCCAACCTGTTGCATTTGATTCAAAATCATATGTTGTTCCACCAATATAAACATCATCTAATTGAATATCTCCATAAAAACTTGTGCTAGTAGTATACTGCCAAACAACTCTAAGAGTACCTCCGGCGTAAGAACTCAAATCTACAGTTTGTTCATTCCAAACAGCATTATTTCCTCCAAAAGATGAAACATTAGCATTAATTTCGCTTGAAGGAATAGCTATAAAATTGACACTATTTAAAGTATCAATACTGGTATTCTGAGTGGCATTGATGCCTGTATTGTTATTAGCAACTAAAAATGCAGCATCACCAGTATTTTGTGCTGTATTAGCTGCATTAAATGCTGCAACAGCAGTATTATTAGTGGTTGTTATATTGGTGTTTTGTGTAGTCTCAACTGCTTCAAGATTGCTAATACTCGTATTCTGAGTGGTGTTAACACCTTGTAAAACCGTAATGGTTGTAGCATTTGTATTAGCAGCATCAAATGCAGCGTTAGCATGAATAAATGATGCATTAGCTGTATTTCTAGCGTATGTGTCGGCACCACCAGCAGTATTAGCGGCATCAAAGGCCGCATTAGCATGATTATAAGCCGATGAAATTGTTGGCGCTACATTTACACCACCAGTTATAACTCCACCAACAACAGTAAGAATGTCTGTTGTTTTATTATAGGTTAGGCCAGAATCACCATTTAAAGTGCCAGAATCATTGAATTGAACATCACCATCGGTGCCACCAGGCCCGTCATATTTTTCAATTGTTTGGATTGTATTGCCAGAGCCGCCACGATAGAACAATTTACCATCGTAGGTATTGATAGCCAATTCGCCATTGGCCAAGACACTAGGTGTTGTACCTGTGTCTGTCGAGTGTTTTAAAACAATTACTGTGTTTGCCATTAGAATGAACTACCGTCATTAACTTTTATTGCAAAAAGGTCAGACACAGTTTCTATAGGCTTTTCATCAACTTTCTTTTCAGATACCAATTCGGGGTTAATTTTTTTCAATTTTGAAGTTGGTACAATTCCTTCAAGTTTTTCAATATAATTTTTAAGACTTTCTATTTCACCATTTTTCTCTGATAATTCTTTCATCAAAGAAACATTTTTCTTCATAGAGTCATTTAAAGCTTGTTGAATTCGACCTTTTTCTTCATGCGCCGATTCGTTTTGAATATACTTAACTTTAAAAGTCTCATTCGTCTTAATTTCATTTTGAGCTGCTCTTAACCCATCATTTAATTCTTGTATTGTTGCCTTTAATTCTGTGTTTTCTTTACCAGTAGATTCTGCTAATTTAAGTTGTGTCTGAAAAACAAAATTTTGTTTTATAATTGACACTAAATTATCAAATATAATCTCCTGATAAGCGTTTGAAAAATCCACGCTCATAACGATTTCCTTTCATACTAATTAAAATGTGCCACCAGAAAGGTATGCAAATGTTGGTACTCCACTATCATTAATTGTTAATACATGACCTTCTGTTGAAGATGATGCAGTTGTGAAATTTGATGTACCTTGACCTAACAAGACTCCGTTTGTTGTGAATGTACCTGCTCCAGTACCACCTCTAGCAACACCAAGTGTGCCGGAAGTAATTTGTGATGCTGCAAGTGCGATTGCAACGTTTCCTACCGAATCAATTCGGCCGTTTGCACTTACATGGAAGGTTGGAACAATACTTGCTCCACCAAAATCACCAGCACTAATTGAAATATTGGTAACATCAGTATTAGCAATACCAAACGCAGCATTAGCATGATTAAATGCATAGTTAGCATGAGTCTGTGCATTGTTTGCGGCTAAAAACGCTGCATCACCAGTATTTTGTGCAGTAGTGATGTTAGTGTTTTGAGTTGCGTTAATACCAGTATTATTGTTTGCAACTAAAAATGCTGCATCAGCTGAATTTTGTGCCGCTGTTGCAGAAGAAGCCGCCGAGTTCGCAACTGCAAAAGCACCATTGGCATATCTTTCGCCACTATCCGCGCCAATTGCAAAGTAATTTGTTCCGTCATTTGTAACAGTCCACTTGTCATCTGTTTCGTTCCACAAAACATAGACATTGGCAGAAGAACCACGGTCAACTTCCATACCAGCATCAGAAGCTGGTGCCGAAGCCTGGCCAATAGCAGCATTAACAGTAAAAATGTTGTCTGCGATTAGAGCTGTCGTCGTGTTTGCATATACAGTAGTACCAACAACAGTCAGGTTACCACTAATTGTTGTATCACCATTAATTGTACCACCAGAGGAATTAAACTTACTGTTTGCTGTATCAAAAGCTGCATTGGCGTGATGAAAAGCTGCTGTGCCAGTATTATTAGCAGTAGTGATGTTAGTATTTTGAGTTGCATTAATACCAGCATTGTTATTAGCAACTAAAAATGCAGCATCACCAGTATTTTGTGCATTGGTAATATTAGTGTTTTGGGTTGCATTAACGCCTTGAATTACTGTAATTGCGGTAGCATTTGTGTTAGCAGCATCAAATGCAGCATTAGCATGATTTCTAACGTAAGTGTCAGTCGCATTGTTAGCAGCATCAAATGCAGCATTAGCAGTATTGTAAATGTCTTGTTGTTGATCTAAATAAAATTTACCACCAATTGCTATGGTTCCTGTTCCGTCTGGTGAACCAATAAAGAACGTATTACTTGAATATGAATACGCTGGTTCTGCAATATTCAAAGTTGAAGGTGCAGCAGTAACTGTTGAATATTTTAGTTGAATTACTGTATTTGCCATGTTTTTCTCTTTTAATTATTGTTAAAACGTGCCGCCGGTAACATTGGTTACAACAGGAGATGATGACTCAAAATTTCCAGTATCAGCATTATAAATCAAACTTTCTCCGTCTACTGGAGTTCCAATATCAAGGCCTGTAACATTTTCAATTGCTACTGAAGTTTTTGGTACCGAAGATACTGTTGCTGTTGTTTTTCCTGTTCCTTTAACAGAAACAGTTCTTGTGCCAGCTGGGTTGATTGTTACACTAATTGCCATTTGTTTATCTTGTTACTGAAGGTAGAACATTAACGATTCCTTCAATAACCCTTGTTGTTACATCAGAGGGGCTAGTAATAATCAAATCATACACATATCTTCCGGGAGTTAAATTAGCAGTATTAGAAGCTGACATAGCCATAGATAAATTTCCAGCCGCAGCATTGACAATAGTAACAGTAAAATTATTTGCTGTAGAAGAATAGTAAGATTTTCTCAATTGTGCTGATGTGCTGTAACCGGAGATATTTGAAGCTTCTCCAGCGCCATCTGCAACGGTAATATAAGTGCTAAATGTTGCACCTTGCTCAATTGTTAATTCAACGTATCCCGCCAAAACAATTCCCCTTAGTTTATTCTCTATTTAGTTAAAACTGGCATTGATAATAAAAAACCCCGTCAATGCGGGGTTATTTTATTCGACAAATAGTAATGCTATTCATCCGCCGGTTCAGGCGTGTTGCCCTCTGCCAGCCACTCCAAATACTCTTGGTAGTCTGTGTTGGCTTCGTCAAAGGGGATGAAGGCGTTGTCGGATAGGCGGCAAACACCGAGAATCTCTTTGCCTTCAATATCGTTTGGAAACTTTTTAAACATTTTATAACTCCGCAGAAAACTGCCAATTTAAAAAGCGAGAAGAATAGCTTCCCGTTGATGAACTCGTAGCAGTTGCATACGCGTGTCTTAAATCTGCAACGGTAAGTGTGTTAGAAGACGAGTTAAAGTGTAAAGTTGACCCCGTACTCCCTTGAGCGGCAGTTGGGGATGCCCGCATTTCAGTGACAAAAGGTGTTCGTTGCTCAACTGAATACCCAGAAGGACCATAATCTGTACAGCACATATTTGCAATTTGAAAATACCGCTGACACAACGCCA
>Ga0099850_1001362_pt1 | contig 11360 bp, 6 predicted proteins | sample CB_VirMetaG_5_FD_79182 | JGI IMG/M metagenome (GOLD analysis project Ga0099850, IMG submission 79182) | Freshwater to marine saline gradient viral communities from Chesapeake Bay - CB_1508_1D Viral MetaG | ecosystem: Environmental > Aquatic > Marine > Coastal | place: USA: Chesapeake Bay...
CGAAGGGCAGTGGACACCAACATTAAAGTGGGAGTGTCCAACTCACAACTATGTTGGAGTTTCTGCATCTTACCCAGATGGGACTAGTGGCGGTGATGGTACAACATCTGGAAGTGTTAACAGGGGCTTGTGGCATCAATATTCAACAGATACAAATAGTGGCTTAAAACTGTTTGCAAGAGGTCCTGAGTCCGAGGCGGCAAGAACAATTGGCTCACTAGCTGACGCTGTAGGATTTGAGAGAGAACAAAAAGTTGTAAGTCAGCTAGCCACAAGTACACAGCTTAGAGAATACTTGGTAGCTATTCCATTTGTCGTAAATGAGTGCGAAGAAGAGTCTTTCTTCCACTACACAACAAGAGAATTCGAAGAAGCTTACAAAAACATTGGCACAGAAACTCGTTCAACTCTTACAGAGATGCTAGAGCTTCAAAGACAGATGATTTTACCACCTAAATTAAATTATATGGCTAAGAGAGATGCATCCGACAGAGTTTTAAATCAGGATGATTACGGTCCAGTTCTGCCACCTTTTGCAATGTATGCTTTTGAGATTACAGAAAACTTAACTCAAGAAGATCTTTCTAAGTGGTGGCAGGGTGTTCTACCTAGTGCTGGTACTAAAGTCTCTATGGAAACTTTTAACATTAACCACGAGATTAAAGCAGGTGAAATTATTAGCCCAAGTGTTTTAAATAATGACTTATTTGGTGGTAAGCTACCTAAAGAAATGAGATTTAAAATCTTTAAAGCTAAATATCGTAGAAACTTAACTTACAGCGAGATTAAGAATAAATCAATTTATGGAACTGAGCCTGTCAATTCTATCTTTGGTTACAACTATCCACACGACTTCTACTCTTTAATTGAAATGGCAAAAGTTGATTTGGGTCTAGAATATACGGACAAAGCAGATCGTGAACCAGTGCAAACTATTTCAATAAGCTCAGCAGATGCATCAGCGGTAACAACTCTAGCTGACAACTCTACACAAGGCAGTTTACAGAATACACTTAATTTATTGAGTGATGGGGGAGAATAATGGCTGATATTTTTGATAGAAAAGAAGAAGTATTAGACATTGTTTTAACCAGGAAGGGTAGAGAATCCATGTCAATGGGAACATTTAAACCCGTCTATTATGAGTTTTACGACACAGATATTATTTACGATGCAGATAATAGTGAATTGCAGAATACTTCATCAGAAAGAATTAAAGAAGGGCTTTATCAAAAAGCTACCGTATCATTGTTTAGCAATATAAGCACACCTGGAGAGTTTAATCAAAGTCAAGCAATAGGTGTACCACCACCATTGCCATCACCATTACCAGCAATGAATTTGAAAAATCCACTTGGCACTTATGCTATTGGGACTCAGAATGCACCTGCATGGTCTATTAAATTTAATGAAGGAAGATATTTGACTGGCAATGATGCCTTTTCCATATCTGAAAAAAATATAGTGCTGACTGATATCAATAATACGGTTATATCATCTGGAACTCTTGCTGGTGTTGAAACAAATGAAGAAAGAATTCCACAATTTTATGTCAATGTAAAATATAAACTATACCAACTTAAACAAAAAATAAAAGGTGGTGGAGTTTTAACTAATCTATATTTCGACAACAACAATGAGGATTTATTTTTATCAATAGAAGAGGAAAATGTCTTCTCTAGTGGCGAAAGCCCAGAGTTCGACATAGAAATATATGCTGTAGATAACAACCTAGGTAATCCATCAAACGGCACCTATGAATTAAAGCAGTTATATTTTGACAAAGAAGATTTTAATGATTTGGATTCAATAGAGAATTATCTAAATGTTTTATTTGATGAAGAAGCAAGATTTGAAAACAACTTTAAAGAAAAATCTATTTATGGTGACTTGCTAGCACAAGACGATGAAGAGTGTGATTAATGATAGAGATTACAGAAAATCAATTTATTATAAATAACGAAGTTGAAGTTGATTCATTAAGCTATGAGCATACTGCCACCGAAGGTAATAACTCTATAGTATGCAAGATCATAATTAAAAATGTTGAGCAGGAAAGTGAATTTTTAAAAAACAATATCGCTTTTGGAATCAATTTTGAAGATGGTAATGATCTCTTAAGTGAAGGCGAGTACTCACCAGACAACATATATGATTTGTCAGAATTAGTAAAAAAAGTAGGACAAAATTATGAACTTGAAGTTAAGCTAGCTGTTGAAAGTAAGTTTGACACACTCAATTCATTTGTAAAAATTTATAAGAGAGACAGCGAAAACGAATACAATAAAGTTTACAAAGAAAAAGTTATAGAAAATAAAGATATAAAAGTAGTAAACTTTTTTGACTACAGCTACCTTGTCTTAAATGCTTTTGATATTGAAGAAAAAACTCCGTATCAATTACAGCAAGAGTTTAATGAGAAAAATGCAAATAGAATAAACAACTATTCATATGTATCTGACTTATTTTTTCATTTTAACAGTAATAATAGATTAGCTTGCTTTTTTGGTGTTGATGCAAAATCTTTTATATATGATAATAACTCAATTGAAGTTATAAACAATAATCAATTTTTTACATCATATGTCAATAGTAGGTCTTTAGTAGAAGAAATAAATGGATATTTCTACAATGAAGATGGGAATACATATATAGCACCAACAGTTTTTGAAGCTGGGCTGAGTAGTGTTTTGGGTGAGACTTTTGCTGTTTCAAAAGAAATATCAAAAAGCTACGATAAGACAAAGATGATGGGCTATGATGTCAATGTATCTTTTGTTGATGCACCTGTTGCCTTCCTTAATGATGTAATGTTACCAAAACTAAGAGATGAAATTAATTTTTTAAATGAAATACAGATTATGGATGGAGAACCAAATCAAATTGTAACTTCCCAAATTGAAGGTTTAATATCGATATACAAAAATTATTTAGAGCAAGGTAGTCAAAATTTTGAAGAAGCATTTAGGTTCTATGACAGTAATACCACAATAAGTATTAACGAAACAATTAGGCTAGCCCTTATTGACATTGGGCAAAAATCTTATAATACTCTTTTGAACTCTTTGGAATCAAAATATCTATTGGATGATACAAATGATTTTATCACAAAAGATTTTGGTAGGATTATTGATCTTTCAAGAATAGATTTTGGTGTAAACATCTTAGAAGAAAAGGGTGAGCTAGTTGATGTGTTTAACAGAGACGAGTTGACTGCTAGAGGTGAGCAAGAAGCTTTAAAGTATGATTTAGTAAACTCTACATATTTTGGCTATCTAACTTCTTTAAACTTAGTTGTCGATGGCAATGAAGTACTGGACAATAGATCGTCAGCATTATCAGATTTCACATACAATCAGTCACTGACTTATTTAAATTCTTTTAATGATATTATTAATAAAAATATAGATAAAGATGCGGTCATTTATACCGACAAAAGAATAGACGGATTAACCAATCAAGAAGTTCTAACAGAAGATAGAACAGAACAAAATAATTTTAGTATAAACAGCTTAAGTGTTACTCAAAATTTAAATTTTAGAAGTATCAGGACCTCAAATGATGCTCTTACAATTAGAAATAATATTGTAAAGACTTTTCAGATTCCAACTACATTGGCTACAAATTTGTGTGACGGTCCAGAAGATCTAAACAGTCCACAAAATGAAGGCTTGAGAAAAAAGATTGTTAATAAAGAAAATTTTGTAGGTAATAGCTTAATAACCTATGCCCTGTTAAACAGAGTTAAAGCTCTGCACAACAATTATTTTTATGAGCCATACTATGCAATAGATGAGGCTACAGAGACAGATAATCTGCCAATACAGGCACAATTTTTAACAAGCTTTTATTCAACAGACACTGGCGAAGAAGAGCCAGCTTATTTAAGAAGAAGCAATCTTTTGAGCGAAATTACAAATTTTGGCATCATCTATCATAACTTTAAAGCCATCTTTTGTGTAAAAATATATTCGAAAGAAGATAATGATTTTGTTGCTTTGGATTATGATAGGCTACTAACATTAACTCCAGGCTCAAATTATTTATGTACAATAGATACTTATAAGAATGCAAGCTATGGAATGGATGTACCAGAACTGTTAAGGACATCTATTTATAACAGATATTTTATTTTGGCAGTATAAGATGGCAACAAATTTCGATCCAACAAAAATACAACTGTTCAATCAGTACGAGTTATTATCAAAAGAAGCATTTGAAGCGGCTAAAGAATATTATCAAAAAATATATTCCACTGAAGATCTAGATACAGATTTATTAGATTTTCTACTTGGGGCGAATACTTTTGATGATTACTTAAGAAGAGTTGTTGGTCTTGGCTGGGTTAACTTTGGAAATGAAAATCTATTGCCGCTTTTTGCAAGAACAAACTTGTTTGAGTCATCACAGTACTCTCCAGGCAACGGTGTATTCAATGAGATTACAATTTCTTTGAACAAGGCACTTGAAAACAATAGCTTTGAAAATTTAAAAAAGATTTTATTTATATTTCAAATCATAAAAGATCAGCATTCAAATCCTGAAAACATATATGAAGACAAAAACTTTGTAGTAGACGATATTGATCAATTTGGCTTTTCTATTACAACAGTGTCAAATAACTTAAACACATTGGATATATCTAATGGTGATGACTTTTTTATAAATGGTCAACTAGCCTCTGATAAAGATGAGACTAGTTTAAAGTATGCATATGCATTTGAACAATACGAAATTGCTGGAACAACTGAACTTATACAGAAAGAGGTCAGATTAGCTGAACCTCTGAGCCAAAAATTTATTGATGATGCATCTAATGAAGGACCTGAGACAAAGATAAAACAACTGCAAAATATCATTTATGATGCAGGTCAAACACAGGCAATTGAAAAAACTCTACAAGATCCAGGCGGCGAAGGAAACATTGGTGTTGAAAAGATATACAATGTTTTAAGAGTAACCATTCCTGCATTTAATAACCAAAGACAAAAACAAAATATTTTAGATTACATAGAGCTTGATAAAACACCAGCGGTAAATCCACCAAGCACTTACAATAACTTTTTTAATACTACTGATAATTTAGATAAGCAGCAGTTGATTAATTTAATTTCTGAACTTTCTTTCATAAACTTTGTTGCTAGTGATACATCAGAGCCTGTAAATTTAATAAATAAGTTAGTAAATTATAATGGATCAATAAATAATGTGCTTAACCAAGTAGATTTAAACTTTGCAAAAAAGATATTAAAAAATCCTTTAGATGCAAAACTTTCTCAAAACCAAGTATTGTTTATAAAAAACTTTATTAAAGAGATTACATCTGGTAAAAGCGACAATGCATCTTTAGTGTATGAAACAGACTTTTTGACCACATTTATAGATGATAATATTTCTGTATTGCAAAAGTATAATTCGCTATTGGCTGGAGAGTATAGTATAAGAGAACCAACAATAAATGGTTCAAATTTAAACAACAATACTGCCAATACAAATATTGGTTATAATATATCAGAACTTTATCAATTGTTGTTCAAAAGCCCATTTATAAATTTAGTCAAGACACCGGGCTCAATTTTTTCTTTATTTAGAAAGTCTAGACTGTCTGGTTTAAAAATTGTAAAAAGTGAAAAGCCATATGATCCTAAATCAACTAGTAGTGAGTACAGTGATTCCATAATACAAACCTACTTTGTTGATGTTAGGCAGGACGATCAGCAAAAAACAATAAGTTTGTTTGATTCACAAATAATATACAACAAAGAATACTACTACACTGTTTTTGGAATCTACGAAGTTGATGGTAAATACTACAACTACAGTCCAATAAAACTAAAAACAAAAGATCAAGTTATACCTGGATCAACACCAGATGTTGTCAAGGAGCTAAATTCTGATATATCTGTGGGTGTCTTTACTACTGTTAGTGAAGAAGTCGTACCCGTTAATGGATGTTGCAGATATAGCAGTTTGCAGAAGACGGGTCAACTATATCAGGTCCAAAGTAAACTAAAGGTATTAGCAACTGATGAGTATGATGAGCCTGAGTTCTTCCATGCAACAAAAATTTGGACGGATATTATTGGTGAGGGAAGTTTGAGCTTAAAAGGCTTTTCACAGAAACTAAATCCAAACATCTCTGATAATGTCCTTATTAGCCTTCCAGGGTTTACACAACAGGTGTCTGGATTAACAAGGGAAAATATATTTGATCAATTACCAAAAGGTAAAGAAAATTCAATAGTTCCTTTAATAAATGCACAAGATTTTTATTTAATACCATGGTTAACAGTTTACTTGTATCGAGCATGGACTCTTTTAAAGAAGGGTGCAATTGAAGATAAAAGTGAATTCAAAAAAGACCCAATACTTGGATTTAATTTTGATGGTATGACTAATTCTGAAGCAAAATTGTTACAAAACGAATTAAAAAATTCAGGTCTTAATGTGGATGTATTTAAAGAACCTTTGCCAACCAAAGGTGGTGCGTCACTATTTCAAAAAACAATAAAAGAAGTCTTTAATAAGAGAAGAGATGAATTGTATTGCTTCTTGTGCAGAAGAGCCCAAGCAGGTAATAATATCACTCCAGCCTTAATGTTAGATGCTCTTCTTAAAGAGTACGGCATATTAGATAAAGATAAGCCTGACGAGAACTTTTTAGGTACAATTGTTGATTGTAGAAGATACGGATATGTAAATGCAAATGGAACTGGAGGAGTTCTCTATAGCTCTGATGTTGAAATAGCTACAAGAAAGGACACTATCTCATCTGTTAATGTTCTAGAGAAGACAAAAGACGATGCGGCTGTGATTGGAATACCCCTTCAAGTTGCTGCTGGAAGTGGTGATCCTCAAAACTTTGAACCTGGAAACACATCCAATCCAAACCGCTGTTACACAAATAAATTGGTACCAAAAACAGAGCCAGTATTTGATTCTTACACATTCTATTTGAGAGAAATGGATACAAAATTTATATCAGAAGTTGCTCTTGATGATGTGAAGTCTAGTATTGTTGGCTATGCTCCAATGCCACCTGATGTAACCTTTGTTCCATTGGCTGATGTTGATAACAAAATTTTAATCAGGTTTCAAGAAATGGTTCAAAGTCAAAACTATCTACAGCCAATTGATGATTTTCTAAATATTTTTAATAATGAAAAAGTAATTCAAAACTTGGAGGAGCAAGCTAAAGAGCAAGGAGTTGCTGGACCATTTGTTTTGGCAAGGTCTCAAGGTGATTTGCAGTCAGTATTAGTTGTAAGAACTGATGAGAAGCCAGAAAGTTTATATGACCTAATCACAAGTGAGGGTGCAAAAACTACAGAGATTGCATGGAAAGATGGCGAACTATATGACAATTTAGTACCAAATAAAGATTATTGGTATGTCTTTGGCACAAGAGATATTACCGGCTTGTACTCTGGTGCTAGTAATGTATTTAAGGTCAAAATTGTTAATGACTCTGGATACACCTATGTTGATCTTGAGCCATATGAGTTTGAGATTGTAGAACAAAAAACAACAACAAAAACATTTAAAAAATTATTAAAAATAAAACCAAGCTTTGATGAAACAATACCAGTGGAGGCAGCTTATGTTGGTTCGCCTAAGCTGTTCTCTAGAATACAAGCACCAGACGGTGAAATTGGACCATCTAGTCAGCCACCTAAATTTAAAATTAGGATCAGGTCTAGAAAAACAAAAAGAGCATTTGATATCAACTTAAAATTTACACAAGATGTTCAACAAGTAAAATCTGCAAAACTTAAAAAAATAATAGAGGGAAATGCAGAGTTGATAGATAGTAAGGTTGAAGAATAATTATTTAAAGTCAGAACACTATTTATATGAAGGAGAGGTAAAAGATGGCTTTTTTAGACAATAGCGGAGATATTCTATTAGATGTTGTATTAACATCGGTAGGTAGAAAAAGATTAGCAGCAGGCACATTCAAGCCAGTTAAGTATGCTTTTGGTGATCAAGAGATCAATTATGGTCTTTATGATTCAACTAATACAAGCGGCTCTGCCTACTACGATTTAAGTATTTTACAAACACCAATTGAGATTGCCCATACAGATGCAGCTATCTCACTACAAACAAAGCTTTTTACACTTACTTCTGCAAATGGTGACCCACAACTACTTTACCTCCCAAAATTGAAGTTAGATGGAACAGGGAATGAAAATCCAAACTCAGTACTAGCTAGCGGCAGAAGTGCATTTGCAATCGTCGCAGACACTGCAACATACGATGCTCTAACTAACTCAACCCAATCATTAGCTGCTGGCTTTATTGACGGTCGCTCTGCCGAGTTCGCCGCCAACGGAATTAGAGTAAGAACCCCGTTAGGTATTGACAGCATCACATCTAACGGACCAGAAGGCGACTCAAAGGCTGCATTGGATCCCGCATTAGATGAAAACAAATACAATGTTATTTTAGATGATAGATTTATAAAACTAGTCTTACCAGGACCCGACCCTGCCTTTCCTGGTGGATTTGGTGCATCAATAGCACAGGCACAGGCTGGCTCAAACTTATTTTCAACAGATCAGTTTTTAAGGACCTATCCAGTCTCAAAAACGAGTGATCCACAAATGTTCTTAAATGGTCCATCAGTTAATAACATACAAGGACCATTTCAAGGTCCAAGTACACCACAACTTTTAGGCACCACATTTGTAGTAAATTCTCTAAATCAAGATAACATGTTTAGTGATCATAAAATTGGCAATGTAGCTAATTATGCTAGCACTGGGGTAACAATGGAAGTCATCCAAACAAGTGTTAAGGTAGTTTCATTTACATATGGCTACACACTAACAGTTCCACTAGAAGTAATTAGAAAGGTATAATGGAGTAAATTATGGCAAACAACGGAGTTTTTAAAACACTAGGACCAAACGATACTGGAGATTCAAAAGCCAGTTTACACGAACAAATTCCAGTTACTGGGACAATTATTTCTGGAACTTACGGTACCTTTCCATCTGAGAGTAATGTTAAGTTCTTCAGCACTGGTGATCACATTGATGTTTATGATTATCCATATGCTAGTTCATCAGCGAACTTTATGTTCAGTATGACTGCTGGTTATGCCTCTGCCGCTTCACCGGCAGCAAATACCCAAGCAACACTTAAGAACAATATTTATCGTCAGTTTTCACAACAGTATGTTGGCTATGATACAAATCAAGAGCCAGTTGAATTCAATGTAAGCGGTGTTTTGAACCCAGCAAACACATTTCCACCAAAGTATGACGGTGCTGTTTTCATTGATTTCTCTAGAGTGTTAATGAAAGACGAAATTAAGAAAGGCTCTTTCCAAATTACAATTGGTACTGCTTCATATGCCAACCCATTTGCAAACACTAGGACCTTTTCTGATGCACATGTTGTTGAAGGAAATCAACAAACTTATAAGACCAACTCTCCAATGGGAGAGTATGCATTACTACAGTTAGGAACAAGCACAACGGTGCCAAGTGATTCTGCATACGGTTTCCTCTACTATCAGGCTGGCTTATTAGTTCTAGGGGCAACAACAGATGTATTTGGTAATGAACTTACTAGTGGCTCTAGTTTTGTTACTACCACCGCTCAAACACCAAATGCCGCCCTTCTTTCAGGTAGCATTAACGACTTTGTTAATGGTGTTCGTGCTCATGTTCAGAACATCCAGTTTAATAATACTACAGAGCTAAACTCAACTACATACTTCTTAAGAGCAGCAAACAACGAGTTCAACTACAGCAATAACCCATCATTCGTAAGTGGTAGTGAGATTGTTGTAAAAGCTGGTAATGCTGGCAACCCATCAGTTGCATACATCACAACTGTTGGTCTGTACTCTGCTGATAATCAGCTACTCGCAGTCGGTAAATTAAGTGAACCACTTAAAAAGACACCACAAGATGAAATCAACATTAAGATGAGAATCGACTACTAAAATGTTATGTACAAATTTGAACAAAACGACATTTTAAATAACACTGTAATCGCTAGACCAAAATATCGTTTTTCTTTTTACAGTGGTAGTTTATACATCAATAATGATACTGATGCAGGACTTTATGAGACAGGTTCTATTAGATACAGAGATCTAAACTTAACACCAGAGTCTGATCTAACTGTAGTTACTGATCTGGGTACTGGGTATATAAAATTTAAAAAAGAAAATGGAAGTGTCGTCAACATAGATGCAAAAGTTGTGACAGGCAGCATGATAGCTCCATTTACTATTACAAGAGAATTTGTCTACGAGACTGCTGGAACTTATGATACTGACTATACATCCACGGATACTATTTTTAAATTTTTATCTTTAAAGAATTCTATGGATAATAAGAGAACCAATTCAAAGGTTTTTGATTTTGATTTGTATTTTAATAATGGTGGATTGCCAGCAAAAGATAAAAACCAGACAACTGCTGGTACAGCAGATTCAAAAGTAAGCCCAAAACAATCTTTAAATCTAATCACCTTCCCAAATACCTTTTATGGAGATCATGTAACTCCAGGTACAGTGACTGCTAGCTTCTATAAAAATGGTGAGTTGCTAGCCAAAGCAACAGACTCTAATAAAGATGGTCGCCTCATTGAGCAAACAAATTCAGCAATTGGAACTGGTACCGTAGCTGGTTTTATTTTATATGAAGAGGGCACAGTTGTTCTTACAAACACTGGAAGTCTCAGCAGTGAGCAAGAGCCCTATATTCAGCCAATCGCTTCGGCTGGCACACCAGTATCTGACGATCCAAAGTGGATTCACTTTGGCTCTTATTTAAAGGTTGCTAGTTCCGGTAATCCAATCACAGGTTCTTCATATGTTTTAGAATTCCAAGGAGCCCACCCAAAAGATGTTCTCACAATGTTTGCTCATGCACCAAAAAATGAACTAAACTGGAGCAACAACCCCACATACCTATTACAAAGTGGAAGTAACAGTAAGGATACCTATTATGCGGTCACTGGCTCTCAGGCTTATGTTGAAAATGAAAATGTTTTAATTAAGAATATTGTTTCAAGCTCATTCTCAACCTACTCGGCTAGTTTTGATCCGATAACTTACATTAGAACTGTCGGTGTTTATGACAAAGACAAAAACCTAATCGCTATAGCAAAAGTAGCCAATCCAGTTAAAAAAACCACTGAACAAGATTATACATTTAAGTTAAAATTAGATTTATGAGCTTAGGTTTAGATAATTCCACAAGAATTACAGGCTTAGCAATTGTTGACAAAACAAGCAAACTGTTGTATACTGATCACATCGACACAAGAAAAGAAAAGAACATCTTTGATAAGGCTAATAAAGTAAGAGCTTCATTGTTAGAATTAAAAAATTCAAA
>Ga0099850_1001371_pt1 | contig 11337 bp, 11 predicted proteins | sample CB_VirMetaG_5_FD_79182 | JGI IMG/M metagenome (GOLD analysis project Ga0099850, IMG submission 79182) | Freshwater to marine saline gradient viral communities from Chesapeake Bay - CB_1508_1D Viral MetaG | ecosystem: Environmental > Aquatic > Marine > Coastal | place: USA: Chesapeake Bay...
AGATCCTTGGTATCAACCCAGCAGCAAGAACGACGTGCGTAAAGCCAGCCGGCACAACGTCCCTTACACTTGGCACATCTAGTGGTATCCACGCTTGGCACGCCCCTCATTACATTCGCAGAATCCGCGTGGGTAAAAATGAAGCGATTTACCGCTACCTCGTCGAGAACCACCCCGACCTCGTTGAAGACGAACGCTTCAACCCAACCGAGCAAGCCGTCATTTCGATTCCACAACAAGCACCCGAAGGTGCGACCTATAGAACCGAGTCTGCACTCCACTTTTTGAAGCGCGTCGAAAAGGTCACTTCGGAATGGGTCGTCCCCGGTCACCGCGACGGTCAAAACTGTCACAACGTTTCCGCCACGGTTTCCATCAAGGAAAGCGAGTGGGCCGACGTTGGCGAGTGGATGTGGGAGAACCGTGAATCATACAACGGCCTCTCGGTGCTACCGTATGACGGCGGCACTTACGTCCAGGCTCCGTTCGAAGATTGCTCAAAGGAAACTTACGAAGCGATGTTCGCGAAACTATCGAACGTCAACCTCGATGACGTCATCGAATTGAAAGACAACACCGACCTTAGCGGCGAAGTCGCTTGTGCCGGCGGTGCTTGCGAGGTCGACTTCGGCTACGCAAAGGAAGCCGACTCAGTCGAATTCGATATCGTCCAATCCTGAGAAGTCGAAGTCGTCGTCGTCTTCCACTTCGTAGTCGCCTTCTAAGACGGCTGCGGAGTGGGAAACACCGTGCATGACTCGCTTAAGCGATAGCGTATGCCCATTCTGCGTTAGCACACGACGAATGATAGAGCGCATATACGGATCGACTCCCATTAGGTATAGACGTAATACCTCTAGTCCCATTCTAACCATAATCGTAGCAGGAATATGCAAGTCGCTATCCGGGTCGCCTATGTTATCGAAAGTGACTTTTTCACCTCTTAGCCGACCAATCTTGCCTACGATTCTATCAGCAAGCAATCGTTCGGCTACTACTTCGGGGATTAAACCAAACATTCCAGCCTCCCACATACGGTTGAGATCTAAAACGGTTTCCAACTCTTCCTCCGTAAGTCGCATGGTTGAAGTCCAACCTTCGTGCTCTTTCATGAATCTGGTTTTGGGAGTATCCATGTGTGACCAAAATAGTATATCCATCAAGGCTCGCTCACGAATCTGACGGCCCATAATTGTTCTAGGGTCTGGCGGATCCCACGGACTATTGGTTCTCGGACGCCCCATTTTTCCTCAGTCCTCGATTTAGCCGACTATCGTAGGGGCTTTCAAATTTATGAAAATATAACAAGTCCCAGGAAAAACATGCAACTTTCAAACTAGCGAATTTAAGTAGCCAAAGAAGTTGTTTGGTTTCATGCAGGTTAAGGTAAACCGCGTAGTAGTGATGAACCCTGACGGGTCACAAGCCGAATTGTCAAACATCGATATCATTCAAGGTGGTAACGGTCTTTACGTCGAACACGAAGTTGTTATCGGAAAGGATAACGATGGTAACGACCTAAAGCAAAAGCGATTCACGCTTTACCCGTGGGAGAAGGTTCTCCTGATGGAGTGGAATGAGCCGACGTTAATCGAACAGGTAAAGGAATTCGTTATCCTTACCGAGTTGGAAGACTTCGCTGACCTCCTGGAAGAACTGCAAGAAGAGTTGGAAGATGACGCTGACGAAAAGCCAGCCGACAAGGGTAAGAACCCCTATGACAACTGAGGTGATACCTTGGTTGATGAAAAGGAGTTTTTCGCACAAGCCAACGATTCTTACACTCCCCCGGCTGACGTGATCGACCCAAGTTTGGTCCGTCAGTTGAAGGAGAACCGCGACGAGTTAATGCAACTCTATGCTAAACTCATTTTGAATCCATACCTGGCTCACACCCTCATGCCCGACTTCAAGAGCAACATGCTCCAAACGGCGGCGGTGTTGATGGAGCATGGAATCCCCCTCGACGCTGAGGGCAAGATTCGTGAGCCAAGTGACGTCCTCAAAGAAGGACTTGCCGAATTGGGCGGTATGCTCGGCGGCAAAATCTTCGGTAGCGCGCTCAAGGCAAAGAAGGCATTTGATGACTCGATGCAGAAGGCCGCGAACGACTTTGAAGAAGAAGTCGAAATCTATAGAGATCCCCAAGATGGATCTTACTACTTCATCGACCCGGAAACGGGTGACGAAGTTGACTGTGACAAATACGGTAATCCGTTGGAGTGAGCAAAGTGTCGGACGAATACGAAGATGATGACTACGCCTATGATGGCGATGAAGAAAGCGAAGACCCCCAATGGCGGGTTCTTACACCGAAGGAGCGCAAAGCGCTCATGAAGAATGCGTTTACCAACGACGATTGGTATGAGGACGGTTCCCTACCGGTTCACAAGGGCGGAGATGCAAATCCGCTTTTCGATATCCTCGCTGAGCGTGTTGGCGCACCCACCCAGGAAATTAAGCGATACTACGCTGCATGGCTAAACTCCCAAGGCTTTAGCGCCGAGAACGCATTGAAGAAGTCCCCATCTTCTTCCACGCAAAGCAACCCGACCGATACACTTAGCCAATTCATGTTGAAGGATGAACCCGCTCAACAATCGTCCGGAATGGGTGGTTTTGGAGTATCTGACCCAGGCATGATGCCTCCCCCTCAATCGGGTAATAGCGACGCTATGGGAATGTGGGCGATGATGAATTTCCTCACTCAACAACAACGCATGGCTATGCAACAACAGCAATTCCAAATGATGCAAATGATGGAGCAACGCAAACTCGATCAGCAACGTGAGGAAGGTCAGCGCCGAGAGGCGATGGGCCGTGACCAGCAATTCATGAACCAACAAATGGCTTTCATGCGCGAGATGATGAAGAAGTCTGGTGATGATGGTTTTTTTGACTCCGATATGAAGAAAATCATGAAGGAGAAGGTCGTTGACCAAATGCTCGGCGGTAATGACAGCGGCGGCTGGCAAGATATGGTGAAGGACGTTATCGGCTCCGACACCATGAAGGCGGCGGTCGGCGGTATCGGTTCAGCAATCGGTAGCCGCAATAGCACCCCTGCCGGCTACAACGTCCCTGGATACAACCCATACGCTCAGCCCGTTCAACCGCAACCGGCGTTGCAAAACCCACAACCTCAGCCACAAATGCAACCGCAAATGCAACCGCAACCCGTCCAAGAAGTTAGCCCAGGTGGTTACTTCGGAGCGGAAGATGTGCAAACGGATGCGGAAACCGGCGAGCAATACGTCGAAGTTCCTCGCGAGCCAACGTCTGACGAATACCAGGCCGCGCTTCTAAGCACGCTCTCGCAACTGATGGGGCCAAGCCTCCAAGACCCGCAAAACCTCGCGGCAATCAAGGAGCAAGTGGAAGTCGCCGTCGAAATGACGTTGGTCGAAGAACCCGAATTGCTACCCCAAATCAAACTCGTGAAGATGACGGAGAAGATTCTCCTAATCCTCAACCTCCGCGATATCGGACTCGGCCTCAAGGACTTGCTTTCCAAGACGACACCTGGTCAAGCACCAGGACCTATGATCATGGGAGTCGTCGTTGAGCAACTCCGTCAGCGTCCCGAGTTTTACAAAATCTTCGCGGAGAACACCTACGAAGAATTGCTCGCGACGATTGAGCCATTCAAGAATACGGGGACGATTCAATACGACTACGAATATCTTCTCAACCCCGACGTTGCAAACATTTGCCGTCACATGTTGAGCGCCGTCCAAGCGGACGCCCAGCAAAAGGGAATGCCCGCCGTCGAAGGATTGTGATTTGAATGACGTTGCTCGATGAGGGTATGCCGGAGTTGGACAAACTCCGTCAAATGGTTGCCGACATGGAGGAAGAAATAGACACGCCGTTCATCCCGACGTGGGCGTATGTTGCTATCTTCACGCTACCTGCAATTCTAGCATTCTCCCTAATGAAGTATCAACTAGGGGAGGATACTCTCTATTCGGCTATCGTTGCACTAGCGATTATGAACGGTTCGATCAACTCCGTTATCGCTGTCTTAACTATCCGCCTCGACGGACAAAGCCAGGATGCGCTCGACCACTTGAACACCATTATGGATGAAATGGAGAAATTAGAAACCGTTCTCCAGGAAGCCCGCGATAAGGTCGATACGTTCACCACCGACCTCGAAGAGGCGCGAACACTATTCCGTAAAATCGGAATGGACCTCGATGAGTTAGACCTCGCCCCGATTGCCGACACCGTTCAGCAATTGAAGGACAACAAAGAAGGTTTGAGCGAGGTGCTATCCCACCTCCGCGCCATCGACGTCAAGGAATACATCGACCAAGCGAAGCGAATCGATTGGAAAGAATTGCTCGGAGCCGCCGAGGAAATCATGGGCTTCATCAAGTCCAAGAACGACTCCGAGGAACGCATGAACAACTTCAAGCCCGTTCCCGTTCCGGTGATGGACTTCACCAAATACGAGCAACGAGAAGAATTCTTCACCACCCCTCCCGAAGAGGATGAGGATGAATACTACGACGAGGAAGATGAAGCCTACGAAGAGGATGAGGAAGACGAGGAAGATGTTCTCGTCCTGGCCCCACCGAAGCGACCCAAACTATCGCTCGACCCACCAAAGCGTAAGCGACCCAAACTATCGCTCGACCCTCCGAAGCGATCATAGGTCGGCTAATTCGGAGAAGCGAACCTTGGTAAAAGGTGCTTCATCCTGTCCACATTGAATCTTCTCCGCGACGACGCGGACTACTTGGTTGTCGTCAAGAAACACAACACCGGAGCAAGCGTCCTTCACGAGTTTCATGAGGTTGTCCAAGTCCGGCTTCTTCGTTCGCCATTGGCGAGGAACAGGGGTTCGCTTGCGGTATTGTGACTTCGGTAATGCGATACCAAATTGAATCATCATTTCTATAGGACCGCTCAATGGCTCTTCCCACTCCGCTTTGCTGACGGCATCGCGAGCGCATAATTTGACCATCGCCTTTCCATCGCGACTTTTCTTCGGGTCGTATGCACGGGCGAAACCTCCGTGTGTGCTAAATCGTGGGCGACCTTGGGAGATGGGTTCGCCCGGAATTACAAACTCTAGTTGACGCTTCATCCAAAAAAAGGACTTAACCTGGGATTATCAAGGTTCGCCATCAAATATCGTTAAACATAACCTACCCATCGGGATAGCATGGCTGGTCAAACGCTCCGCGTGAAATTCAAGCCAGGAGTTGACCCCCAAAAGCGGTTTGAAGGGGTCGTCCGCATCATTACCGACTTGATCGAAGACGGTATGCGAGATCGACGTGTCCGCGAAAAGGCACTACAAATTGTCGATGCCGCTGGAGTCAAAGGCCACGACGAAATCGGTGAACTGCGCGCCATTAAGAATTGGGTCCAGCGAAACGCCGTTTATCGAAAAGACATTTTCGGAGTCGAAGTCTTCCAAGAAGCCTGGAAGCAAATCGAGGACATTCGCCTCGGAAAGCACGGCGGCGACTGTGACGATTTCGTAATCCTCGGCGGCTCCCTGCTCGGCGCACTCGGCTACCCCGTTGGCGCTTTGATTGTGGACTCGAACAATGACGGAACATTCAATCACGTCATGCTCGTAACCAAAACCTTCGGCCCCACCAAGGAATTCGGCAGAAATTGGATTCCAATCGAATTGATTTACCCACAATTCCAACTTGGCGAATCCGTTCCTATTTCTCGCGTTTACCCCCTCATGGCGAACGCAAAAACAATTCGTGCGCCCATCATGAAGAAGTCACTACGCGGCCTCGCCGGCCTTGCAGGATTTGGTAGCGCACCCATGACCCGCGAACAGATTGCAGCCCGCCATCCCCCCGGCACGAATCCTGCCCACATCGAGCAAATGGAGCGTATCCAGCAACGTGACTTCTATCGCGTAAAGTCGCAAGATCAAATGTTCCAAGAATCCCACGACTTAGCCAACCGTGGAGGTTTCCTGCCGGAGATTATTCAAAAGCACCCATATGTGCAAATGATGAATGCCATGTTTAAGCGAGGTGAGTAAAGTGGCTTTCAATGATCTAGGTAACTCCGTCAATGTGACGATGATTGGTGCTATTCCCAAAGGCGACTCGGCTTACGAGATTCTCCAAGCCCCGCATTATCAAAACATGGGGGATATCAACTGGTCGACCGGTGAAACATGGGGTATCCTTTTTAGTGGGGTCGTCGTGGGACTAGCAGCGATGGTGCTATTCAATCGCTATTACAAATGAGGGATTTAAAATGCCAAACATGAATATTGGATTGCAGCGTCGCATTGGCGCGCTACCTAAGACGCCAGAATTAGAACACCCAATGCAAGCAGGCTACTTTGGCTATAGCCATGCCGGCTGGCAAGGGGCGCGACCTACACCTCGCTACGAAGGATTCTTCGGAATCGGTAGCGGCTGGTATGGTGATGACGAAATGGCTCAGGGCGACTTGCCCGTAAACGGCTTTTACGGCGCTACCGCCCAGGAGGACGAAGTAGTCGAAGCCTACCTCAACGGCCACTACCTCCAACTCGGTGAGGCCGAAGCCGCCGCCGCTACGGACGCCTCCGTCGGAACTCAGGCGACAATGAGTAGCCAAGTCACGGCTAGCGAAGGATTCGTCCTTTCCAACAACGCCTTGATGATCGGTGCTGGCCTCGCACTCATTATGTTACTCCGCAAGTGAGTGGGGTGACTAAATGGTGATGATGCAGCGTCCGGCGTTTAGTCTTCCAAAGAAGATCAACGTTCCAGGCTTGCCCATCACGACGCTACCAAAAGCGCCCGTCCTCATTCCAAAGCCAAACGAATTCATCAAGCCGGAGGAAAAGCCGAAAGTGGTGGTTCCCTCATCGCCCAAGGCCCGCCCTCCCATCATGAAGACGCTCCCGGCGAAACCTCCGATGAGCGTATTGCCGGCTCCAAAGCCAATCATGCCGATTATCCCGGCGAAGCCTCCGATGAGCATATTACCTGCAAAACCTCCGGTCGCAATTCGACCTCCTGTGAGCAAGATCCCGGATATGAAACCGATTAACGTCGTTCCAATTCGTCCGGTAACTCCTATCACTCCTACCCCTAAGACCTCTATTAGAAAGCCTAGTGCAGTAAAGAGAGCAACCCCTAGAGTGTATTCTAAGAGTAAGAGCAAGCGCCGAGTCTTCCGCGCCGCTCGCCTACAACCAACAATGCGCCCACTTCAACCCCGACGCAAAGAAGGTTGGACACCCGCACCCCCGGCCTCTCGTAACTTCATGAAGCCCATCAAACCTGGACAATATTCCTTCCAACCCAAGGTCGATTATGCGGCCAAGTATCGTCAATCACAAAAGGAAGTCGCTCGCTTGAAGAATCAAGTGAATACGATTAACGCAGACGCATTGAAGACCAAGAAGGACTACGAAGCGGACCGCCAACGCCTCCAAAATGAGTTGAACGAATACGAGGCATCTCCACTATTCACGACGACCAAAGTCGTAGGTAAGAATGCCCGAGGTATGGTATCGGTTCTCGACACCGGTGCCAAGTTGATGACCCCAAGCGTTAATGGTATGAGTGGCTTCCCACAGGTAAGCGAGGGCATGAGTAAAGTGGCGGCATTGGGCCTTGGACTATTTGCAGTGACGTTTTTGATTGGGAGAGTGGAATGATGTTGGGTAAGATCACACCGGTAATGTTGCCTGCCGAGCAATCGGACATGAACCTCATCCAATCGCGACAAAACAAACTCGCTCGCGACATTGATATCATCAATCAAAAGATTCGCAACAACGTCCTTTCCTCCGCCGAAGGTGCTAAGCGAATCATGTTCAAGAAGTCGGAAATCGACCAACTTGAAATCTATAAACGCTCACGCCGCACCCCTACGGGTCGCCTATCTCCCCCTCCACAAACGGCTCGCCCCGTTTCCAAGAAGCCTGCGAAGAAATACAACCCCGCCGCTTCCGACAAGGTAAGTAGCGCTACGAAGCCTGCTGACTTTAGCGTGCGGCAACCGACATACAAGCGCTCCACTCCCCAGGCTCGCTCCGCCGCAGCAAGAGAAGCACAGCGAAAAGCCGAGGCCGAGCGCCGACGCCGAGCCATGATCGAGGCCGACCGTGCAAGCATGACTAGCAAGCCTAACCAGCGACCCACTTCTCGCGCACCCGCCCAAAAGAAAGCCGACCCCTCGGTGAACAAACTCGGTTACCGCGAAGCCGATTACTACAACCGACTTATCCAGGATTACAAGAACCGTCGAGGTGACGGTCCTAGCGCTGGCTACAATTCGTTTTTGAAAAACAAGGCTAAGGAAATGTGGGCTAAGAATATGGCCCTTCCCAATGTTTCCAATCCGGTCAAGCAAGCGCCACCAAAGCAGCAATCCGCCAAGCAAACGGCTCAACGCGCAGCCCAATCTGCACAGTCAAAAGCCGCCGAAGCGGCCAAGAAAGCCGCCAAGCGGTTTAGAGGTATGCGCGGATATGACGACCTCGGAGCCATGCCCCAGGCCGCACTCGTTCGCCGCAAGGCCGAGATGAACCGCGAAATGGCTCTCATGCGTAAGCGCGCCGGTGCTGCAATCCGCCTTGACCAGCCTCAAGTTGCGCGAGCCACCACCATGCGAAGTTGGGAAACCTACGGTCGCCCCGAAGAAGTCGCTGTGATCAAGTCATTCGTTCCAATGTTGATTGGACTAGAAAAGTTCCCGGAGTTGACCCCCGAAGGTAACGCCATGATGATTGAGGTAATCCAAGCGGGCAACGACGAAAAGAAGATGACCGCCGCCGCAAACAAACTCGCAACTGACTTGGTGAACAAATCTGGATACTTCGTCAAGAAGTATAACGTCGAGGTTGATCCTCTCCAGAAGAAGGTGAAGGTGTCAGAAATGTCCGGCCTTGCAGGAGGGTTACCCAAGACTCGTAACTCTATGCAAAGGTTGTTGAAATGACGGTAGCACGACGCGCACGACAAATGGGGAACCTTGGTTCCCTTGGGACGCTTCCAGCGAAGCGCCCGTTGGTAGGTGAGGCCGCACCCGCCGTTCGTGTAGTCGCCGCATCCGTCATTTACGGCAAAAATGAATACCCAATTTGGAACGGCCAAAGTTGGTTGACTAAGAAATTTCCCGCACGCCGCGAGGAAGACGCTACCTTCCGTATCTTCGTTGAGGGTGCTGGAAAGGCCCTTGTTTCCGTTGTCTTCAACGACCCCAACGGCCAACCTTGCTACCTCTTCGTCCGTCGTCTAGGCGAAGGCGAACACTTCATTTCCGTTCAAATCCCGTTCGCCGCTCTCCCGAAATTCCGTTTCGCAATCGGCCAAAAAGCCGATGCTCGTATCGATACTCGCTTCTTGAGCGACAAAGAAGTGCGCGGCTTGACGAGCAACATGTTGCTTCTAAACGATACACCCAACGCCTACTACACCGATGCTCTCGGTGGCTTTGGATCGATTGGCGCAGCAAACCCTTCCTCACACCCAGGCTACGTCGCCGCCGCCGCAAGTGGTAACTTGCGAACCGCTTCTGGCAAATTCAAACTATGGTCGGGTAGCCTTTCGTCACACCGATGGAAGGACCACGGCTATTCCGGACGAAAAGAAGCAGGCCGTCCAGGAGCCAAAGCGGAAGCCGGTCAAGAAGGTCCGTGGTATGTTTGTGACTCCACAGGCCACTACGCATTCCGTGGCTCAACATACCAAATGACCTACGATGCGAACGGAAACATGCGCGGATATGACGCTATGGAGAACCTTGAGCGAGGTATGCCCGCCGGCGTTCCTATCGCTATGGTCATGCAGTATTTCGTTCACGACCCCGAAGGAGTTGCCGGTGCTATTTCGGGAATCGGTGGATACGACAACCTCGGAATCGGTGTCCCAAAGTGGGCAAAGAAAGCCGGAGGTGCGGTGGCTTCCGGTGCAAAGAAAGCCGGAGGTGCGGCCAAGTCCGCCGCAAAAACGACCGCAGAATACACCGCTAAAGGTGTAGTCGCAACCGTTGAAGCCGTCCCCGGTGAATGGGCCGAAAAAGGGCTTACCAAAGTAGGCGAAACGGCAATCAACACCACAGTAGCCACCGGAGAGTTTGTTGTTGATACGACCAAAGACACCGTCGAGGCTACGGGTAACTTCATCTCAGATCCCTCGCTGACAAACGCGGTTTCCATCGTAACCGCAGGTGCCGGACTTAACTCGTGTTGGCACTACGCCGATAACGTCACGATTAACAAGTCGAAGATTTTCTTCCTTGACGAAAACGACTTTATGATCGGCCAAAGCGTCAAGCAACCTAGCGATAAGAAGGGCTTGATTACGACATTCGCGGACGCAAGCGCCATCCCCTACAAATTGGATAAGGGCGTTGAAGTGCTACCGACATTCACCAAAGATGGAGTCACGCGCAACAAGACGACGTTTGCCCAAAGTGTTGAGTGGTATAACCCGTCAACGAAGACTTGGAGTAAGCCGCAAATCAACCCGCCGTTTAACGTCAAAACGGATTCCAAGGGCAAAATCCGCCTCATCTTCCGTTTCCCCCGTCAACTTGACCCGGTAGCCGACCGTTCCACGATTCAATCCGCTATCCAAAACGGTTACTCGAATTACGGCTGGGATCAAAGTTACATTCGTAATGCTTACCCCACCTATAGTAGTGATTCTAAGAAATACCCTGGTAATAGATGCTATAGACTCCTAGGGAGAGTTGAGGGTAAAGATAGCGATACCGAAATGCGAACGGTATTCTCACAAACGATTAACGGCGTTACATTCCGAGGCCAACGCTCTATCCGAGCGTGCCTATACATCGCCCCTCCTACCCACAAGCGAGCCGGCTTCACGAACCCTGCAAATGTCGGCTCGATGAATACGATGGAGGCATTCAAGGTTCACATCGCGGACCCTGCGAAGTTCACTTACTTGGACAACCCCGAGATCGACCACTCATATTACGTCGAAGGCGAGATGAAGCCTGGAAGCGTCGTGGTCGTTGTCGGTAAAGCCCTCGGAACCGTTACGGGCGCTAACTGTATTTTGACGACGCGCGGATGGCCCACGACGACGATTACAAACTTCGGTCAAAAAGTCCCGCCAGGGGACACCCCCGCCTTCGTCGCCCAAAACGTGATTCAACCCAACGGCTCCAAGCCCCGCAAGGAAACCGGCAAAGAAGGAACGATGCGAGCGGATTACCTGGAGTTGGCTGGACACATTACCGCTGACGACTTGCTCGATCAGAAACTCGTTTCTGGTGAAGCCGTTCTCCGCCAAACCTGGCAACAGATCTTCGGCAAGGAATTGTCCGCCGATTGGTTCCGCCAAAACAAGTTACAGAACCAAGACCCCAACAATCCTCTTC
>Ga0099850_1001372_pt1 | contig 11335 bp, 11 predicted proteins | sample CB_VirMetaG_5_FD_79182 | JGI IMG/M metagenome (GOLD analysis project Ga0099850, IMG submission 79182) | Freshwater to marine saline gradient viral communities from Chesapeake Bay - CB_1508_1D Viral MetaG | ecosystem: Environmental > Aquatic > Marine > Coastal | place: USA: Chesapeake Bay...
AATCACAGGATTTGTGGTTGCTGATACTCCGTTCAGACTAAGACCTACTGCAACTGAATTACAAAACTACGGTAATAATACAGCAGGTGCATCAGGTGATGGTGAAAAAGGTTTCGTAAGTTTCGACGAATACATGGCGGCGTTTTACCCAGCAGGTTTAACAACAGATGTAACTGGTAACAACATTGTTGTTCCACCAAGTCACATGATGTTGAGAACTATTGCTGTAAGTGATGCGGTAAGTTATCCATGGTTTGCACCAGCAGGTACAAGACGTGGCGGAATTACTAATGCTTCAGCAGTTGGTTACATTGACGCAGAAGGCGAGTTTAATGCTGTGGCACTAAACGACGGTGTGCGTGAAACAATGGCTGGTGTTAAAATTAACCCATTAACATTTATCACAGGTAGTGGATTGGTCAACTTTGGTCAATACACAAGAGCAAGAAATGCAAGTTCACTAGATAGAATCAACGTAGCACGTTTGGTTGCTTATCTACGCAGACAGTTTTCTTTACTTGCTAAGCCATTTATGTTTGAACCAAACGATAAGATCACACGTGATGAGATCAAACAAGCAATGGAAAGCCTATTACTAGAATTGGTAGGTCAAAGAGCAGTTTATGACTTCTTGGTAGTTTGTGACGAAACAAACAACACCCCAGCAAGAATTGACAGAAATGAACTGTATGTTGATGTAGCGATTGAGCCAGTTAAGAGTGTGGAATTCATATACATTCCATTACGCTTAAAGAACACAGGCGAAATAGCAACTTTGGGCAATCTATAATGGGGATAAATAACTTTATACAAGGAGCAAATTAGATGGCTATTTCAAGTTTAAGCAAATTTACAGTTCCGTTGGCGAGTGACCAGTCAGCAAGTTCACAAGGCTTGTTGATGCCTAAACTCAAGTATCGCTTTAGAGTGACACTTGAAAACTTTGGTGCAGGTGCTCCTAACATTGAACTAACAAAACAAATTATCGACGTAACAAGACCTAACGTTAACTTCGAATCAATTGCAATCGATGTTTACAACTCAAAGGTTTACTACGCTGGTAAGCACACATGGCAACCAATCACACTTACAATTCGTGATGATGTGAACAATGCTGTGAGCAAGAGTGCTGGTCAGCAGTTACAGAAACAGTTTGACTTCTTTGAACAATCAAGTGCGGCAAGCGGTATCGATTACAAATTCAAAACTAGAATTGAAATTCTAGATGGTGGTAACGGTGCTAACAGTCCAAACGTGCTTGAAACATTCGAACTAGTAGGTTGTTTCGTACAAGACATTAACTACAATCAGTTAAGTTACGGTGATTCAAACCCAGTTGATGTTACTATGTCAATTCAATACGATAACGCTATCCAGACTAATGGTGCTGGTCAGCCAGAAGGAATTGGTACAGCAATTGGTAGAACAATTAGAACTCTAGCAACAGGCTAAGGCAGTTAATACAATAGTCATCATTCAAGGTCGGAGGCTTAAAAATCTCCGACCTTTTTTTATCGATAAATAATAGTATGGCAAAGTTAACTAAATTTCTAGGATCAGTAGCAAACGGCATTTTTGGTAGCCAAGGCGATATGCGTGATTATCAACACGCGGCAAGATTGTTCACGGACAATTTTATGCGCCTGTCTCCAAAGGTAGAATTTTTATATCACGTGTACTTGGATATAAATCCAGCGGCAATTAGAACACCTAATCCTTTCTACGGTTTTAACACAGCAGAAGCAAGGATTGAAACAGGGATGTTGGTTAAAAACTTTAACCTACCTGGCGTTACAATAAACACAGAAACAAAAAATCAATACGGTAAAAAAACAAACATACAAACGGCACTGCAATATAATCCAGTTAATTTAACTTTTCATGATGATAATAATGGATTAATCGGCGGCTTGTGGGAACAGTATTTTAAGAGTCAATATGCAGACAGTCAGTTTATAGATTTTTTACAAGTTGAACCTACATACAATTCACAAACCGTAAGTTCTCAAACAATAGACAGTGGAACAGGAGATGGCACAATTACACAAACAAGAACAACATCAACTGTACAAACAGGTTTAAAATTTGGTTTTGACAATTATAAAAGTGTTAGATTTTTTAACAGCATAAAGTTATATCAACTTAGTAAAAAAAGATTTTTTGAATTCACATTAATAAATCCAATGGTGCAACAGTGGACACCTCCTACCATGAATAACTCAAGTAGCAATCCAGCGGAAAACCAAATGACTGTGATATACGAAGGTGTCAAATATGCAACAGGTAGAGTTAGTCCAGAAACAGTTAAAGGATTTACAGCATTACACTATGATACAATTCCAAGTCCATTAGGTAGCGGTGGTGCAGGTTTGTTTGGTCCGGGCGGTGTACTAGCAGGAGGATTGGATGTTGTTGGAGATGTGCTTCAAGGAGATATATTCACAGATCCATTTGCACTATTAGGAACAGCAATCAAAGCAAAACGTACCTATGACAATGCCAAAGAGTTATCAAAAGAAGGTGTTAGAAATGAAGTAACAGGAATAGTTACAAGAAGTATAACCAATGCCGCCAACAGAACAATAACAATGAGCGGGTTTGACACTGTGGATCAAACATTCGCAACACAAGCATCACGAAGGGTGATTGATGTTTATAGCGGTGTGGAAGCACAACAAAGACAGTTTGGTCAACCTGTACAAAGAACTGAAGGTGAAAACAGTGATACAGATAACAAGTAAGAAAAGACATGATACAGTATAGCAATTTACCAATACCTGACAAAGACATTAAAAGAGATAGCAGTCAAGATACCATCACGTTTTTTGATTCTTATAATAAAAAACAATTACAATTCAAAGCAAGCGAAAGTGATGCGGTGGTTGCATTTTTTCAAAATAGAGGAATGGAAAGCAATGCGGCAAGAAGCACAGCATTAATATTTCAAAGACAATGTAAAATAGATGGAGTAAATCCATTAACAATTCTTGATCAATTAAAAGAATTTGATGATGTTAAACTTACGGATACACTGGGAAAAATTCTAAACATTAACAGAATTGTTACAAGTGGTCTTGGCCAAGCACTACCAGAGACAGAAGAAAATACCGCTAAGAGGAACATCATTGCATAATGGCACGTTTAGGAAATTTTGCCAGGGGCAAATTTGAATTAAAAAATCCTGACAAATACATAGGAACAAAAACTCCAATGTATAGATCAAGTTGGGAATGGCACTTTATGAAAATGTGCGACGAGCATCCTGCGGTAGCAAAGTGGGCCAGTGAAAGCATAAAAATTCCTTATAGAAATCCTTTGGATGGAAAATACACAATCTACGTACCAGACTTTTTTATTGTTTATTCTAATAAATTAGGTAAGACACGTGCAGAGATAATTGAAATTAAACCTGAAAATCATACAGTTAAAGAAAGCGTAGGCAAAAGCATTTATAATCAAGCCAATTATGTAAAAAACAAAGCCAAGTGGGAAGCCGCGGCTAAGTATTGTAAACAACACGGTATTCAGTTCAGGGTAATAACCGAAAAAGATTTATTCCATCAGGGCAAAAGGAGATAAGTACTAGTATGACGAAGAAATTAGAAGAACTGTTGGATCTGCCAGAAGTCAAGGAAGCCATGGAGCAGGTTGAAAAATCTGAACCAACCACAGAAATTAAAAAAGAAACGGTCAACCTTGAGCGTAGTATTGCAGAATTTGATAAGATTTCTGCCGCTTTACCTATGGTAAAAGGACTAGGGGAATTAGCAGATAAAGAACTTGACGATTTAGCAGAAAAAGCCAAACAGAGTTATGAAGATCTAATGGATTTGGGCATGAACGTTGAATCACGTTATGCAGGCAGAGTTTTTGAAACAGCAAGCAATATGCTTAGAAATGCTATTGAAGCAAAAAGCCAAAAACTAGATAAAAAGTTAAAAATGGTGGAATTGCAACTTAAAAAGCAGAGTTTAGACCAAAAAGCAGGCGAAAACGTTGATACAGTAGATGCTGAAGGGTATGTTGTAATGGATCGCAACGCCATTTTAGAACGTATTTTAAACAAGGATCAAGATAAATAAACGTAGTTAAAGGAGACTAACATGGCAGGTGAGTTTAAAAAGTATCTAGCAGAAGCCACAAAACAATATGATTTTGTGTTGAAGTTCGCTGGTACCTTGGATGAAAATTTTGAAGATAGTTTAGAAGTAGCACTTAAAAAGTTTGATGTTGCTAATATGTCAGCAGGTAAAAAAACTCCAATTCAAAGTTTGCCATTAGATTTTCCAGAATTAACCAATACAGAAGTAACTGTATATGAAACAACACTTAACTATCCTACTACACAGTTTGAACTAAGAAACTATCTTGCTGATGTTTTAAATATGCAACAAGATTATGTTCGTGTGCGTAAACCAGGTGAGCCATATGAAGAATATCAAAAGGATTCAGAGGATGCACCTTATGAATCTAAATTAATGGACGGTGAATACAAAGACGGTGAAAAAGTAGATAAGGATGCTTTGAAAGTAACTGAAAAAGGTAAAGAAACGTTCTTGCAACAACTTGCTAAAGAGCAAAAAGAGCGTCATGGGGGAGCAGAATAATGGCATCGTATGAAATGATTGACGTTCTACAACGTTTAAGAGAATTAGATTCAAAAAATCCAAATGTGCATTCAGATGCAGTTGACAATGTTGAAAAAATGAATGCAGAGAAAAAAGAATTAGTAAAAGAAGCAATTCATATTGTTGCTGATTCACCGGCGGATATGCCTGTGCTACAACAAATTATGAAACTTGCTGGTATGACACCAGTAACACCTGACATGATGCCAGACGCAGAAAATGTTCCTGTAATGAAAGCAGAACCAGGATGCGGAACACCTACATTTGACAACGAACCAGATGAGCAGTACAAGGGCATAGAAGATGTTACCACACAAACAGGTTATGGTAGCACAAACAGTCCTAAGGCTCCACAAGATTTACGTGTAAAAGACCCAACTCCATATGGAGACTATGAACAACGTTTAGCAAAACTTGCAGGTATTGAGTCTGAAGAAATAGAAGATCAAGAAACCGAAGAAGGTTATGCTAACTCAATGGGCAATGAAAAAGAAGATCCTACATACAAAGGATATGATCCAGACTATTCTGATCACACAGAAGATGGTAAACCTAAAGTACGTTATGTACCAGCAGGTTATGCAGATAATCCATTGGAATCAATTGAAAACAGATTGATGAAAGAATATTCAGAATACGTTAATGAAAAAGAATTAACTAAACCAGAAGCAAAAGAAAAAGAGCGTTTGGTAAAAGGTATGAAAAAAGCCAAAGGTGATTTTAAGAATCGCTATGGTAAAGATGCAGAGGCTGTTATGTACGCTACTGCTACTAAAATGGCTAAAGAAAGAAAATAAGGAGCAATAAATGGCAGGACAAACTAAAGTACATCCAACAGCAGTAGATATTGCAAGCATTCAATATCTTGGCACAAAAGAATTAACAGTTTTCGAATTAGATTTTGGAGCGGCAGTTAACACAAAAACTGGTCCTGAATCTGCTATTGCCAAAGCAATTGAAAAAATTGCACAGCACTGCACAATTTTACTTAGAAGTGAATTACACTCAACAAATCAAGTAATGACGTTCTTCATTGAACATCCAAATACTACAGACACATATGATGGAACTAACGCAGAAACATTTGTTGTGTTTTTAGCATCAGAACTTGTTGCACTAGGAATAGTTGACGGTGTAAACTTTGCAGGTTCATCTTGCACAGTTAAAACTACGTTAAACATTGCATAATAATTCCTAACTACCTTAGGATTTTAGCCCCGTGTAAAAGCGGGGCTTTTTTTTGACAAATATTCCACTAAATATTTTTATGAAGACGGAATATACCAACGCCTTCTATGACGTTGTTCGTGAGACAAAAGAAATACACGGATACGAACTTCCGGTAGAACTTGAATCTTACGTTGTATATCTTTTGGCAAGTCACTTAGATCGTCCAGATTTTTTACCTGACAGCACATTTGCAGAAGCATACCTAAAACTTACTAGACCATATACACAAAATGCAAAACAACTAGGAGATACCTGTCTGTTTGTAACTGGAGTATTTCCTGCATATGGATCAAACAAAGGTTTGAACGTAAAATATTACAGCAACATAGGTAAAAGCAGTTATAGCATGGCTAGTGAATATTTAAACATAGATTTGTTCGAAAATTTAAGCAAGCATTTTGATTTTTTGAGAGAATTTATAGACATCAGCATCAATAAGCACAAAAGCCATCCTATTTTAAGATAAGTATATATATGGCACAAAATGCAAAGAGCCTCGACGGTGTTCTTGTTAAAAAGGCACACGCAAGGACTAGATATACAGAAAAAGAAATTCAAGAACTAAAAGCCTGTGCAGATAAAGACACAGGTGCTATGTTCTTTATGAAAAATTTCTTTTTCATTCAGCATCCTGTTAAAGGTAAACTGTTATTCCAACCTTTTGAATTCCAAGAAAGGTTGGTTGACAGTTATCACAGTCATAGGTTTAATATTAATATGTTACCTAGACAAACAGGTAAGTCTACCACAGCGGCTGGTTATTTGCTTTGGTATGCCATGTTCAATCCTGATGTAACAATTCTTATTGCCGCTCACAAATACGCAGGTGCACAAGAAATTATGCATCGTATTCGCTATGCTTACGAAGACTGTCCAGACCATATCAGATGTGGTGTAACCTCATACAATAAAGGGTCAATGGAATTTGATAACGGCTCGCGAATAGTTTCACAAACCACAACAGATAATACAGGACGAGGTATGAGTATTTCGTTGCTATACTGTGATGAGTTTGCGTTCGTTAACCCTACCATTGCCAAAGAATTCTGGACTGCAATTTCTCCAACACTAGCAACAGGTGGTAAGGCGATTATTACTTCAACGCCCAACAGTGACGAAGATCAATTTGCTCTTATATGGACAGAGGCTTGCAAAAGATTTGATGAACACGGTAATGACACTGAGGTTGGTATAAATGGATTTTATGCCTTTTCAGCACACTGGAGTGAACACCCGGATAGAGATGAAAAATGGGCGGAAGAAGAACGTTCACGTATTGGTGAAGAACGTTTTAGACGAGAACATGAATGTGAATTTTTAATCTTCGACGAAACACTTATCAACAGTGTTAAACTTGCAGAACTAGAAGGCAAGGATCCAATTCGTAAAATGGGACAAACACGTTGGTACAAAGAAGTAAATCCAAACTTCACTTATATAGTAAGCATGGATCCTAGTTTAGGTACGGGGGGCGACTATGCGGCCATACAGGTATTTGAACTACCTAGTTTTGAACAGGTAGCAGAATGGCAACACAACAATACACCGATTCAAGGACAGGTTCGTATACTAGGACAAATTACAAAAACAATTATGGAAGATTGCCAAAGCAAAACTACAAAACTACCACAAGTATATTACAGTGTAGAAAACAACACAATTGGTGAAGCGGCTTTGGTAGCAATAAATGAATATGGTGAAGAAAACATTTATGGAATGTTTTTAAGTGAACCAGCAAGAAAAGGTCATGTGAGAAAATTCCGTAAAGGTTTCAACACAACACACAAAACAAAGATAAGTGCTTGTGCCAAGTTTAAACAACTGCTAGAAACAGGACAATTAAAAATTTACAGTAAACCGTTAATTTCAGAACTCAAAGCATTTGTGGCACATGGTACAACTTTTGGTGCTAAAACAGGCGAACACGACGATCTAGTAATGAGTGCATTATTAAACGTTCGTATGCAGAAAATACTTTCAGATTGGGATCCTGCTATCTACGAAAAAATGCGTGATGCGGATGCTGAAGAAAGGGTACTGCCGATGCCTGTGTTCATTTCTTTCTAGTAGCATAAATAACAATATGACAGGTTTAGACGGTATAGCAAAGCAGGTATTTGAGAAAATCAGGGGTCGTTTTCCCAAGGTTGTAATGGGTGACGAAGCCGGTGCACCTACCACTGACGAAAGCAAAGCAAGATTTTTTGATTTTGATTGGGTGGTAAATGGTGAAAATCAGGGTGCTGTTAGCATTAGCATTAACGAAGTAGATTCTCTCAAAATTTATTACAGCCAAAATATGTTAGAAAACATACCAGAAAGCGTTGAAAACGAATGGTATAGTTTTCTTAAGGAAATGCGTTTCTTTGCCAAAAAGCATATGATGCAATTTGACACTAGAGACATTGCTAAGTCAAACTTAGACAAAAGAGATTATCAATATTTGGCAAACAAACAAGTTCAGGAGTCAGCAATGTATGGAACAACAAAATCTAGTTATGAGGAACTAGATAAAACTAAGTTAATTATAAGACACAAAAAAGAAATTACACCAGAGCAAACAGGTGCTAGAACAAGACACATTAGTTCACTGTTTATCGAAAACGAAGCAGGTGAACGTTTTAAATATCCTTATGCTCACCTAGCAGGTGCAAGAGCAATGGCTCGTCACGTTGCTAATGGCGGACTGCCACACGACGACTTTGGTAAACACATTATTGAAACTTCCTCAAACATTGCTAAACTAACTGCGTTCAAAAGATACGTAGGTAAAAAAGACTTCATGAATACAACCTCAAATGATATTATTGAAGGATCTAACATTGAACTTGAAAACTTGAGAAACCATATTAAAAAGTTACAAGGTCAACAGTACTATGTACAAACAAGAGAAAACTTTGCTCCTGTCGAGAACGGGGACTCAGAATTGGCTAAAGACGTTGTAGACGAATTAACCAATGCATTTACTATTCCACAGTTCAATGAAGATTTAAAAGAGATGTTTCCTTTATTACACAGCATCTATCAAAAACGTGTTGCAGAAACCACGGTAGATCTTGATGATGTTGTAAGTGAAGGTTTCATGCCAAAAGAAATTGATGGAGAAACTGAATTTGAATTTACTGGCGACGACGGTGAAACAGGATTCGGAACTCTGTATTACAAAGCAGTAATCAAACAAAGTGACGAACATGGTTACTACGCTGAAGTTGATCCTAAGTCACTAAGAGGCGAAGCAGAAGGCGATGGTAATAACAAATTAGATAACGATCTTGCAACAGCAGTTGTTCAACCAGATGGTCCAGATCACGAAGCGGCAATGGACGCGGCAATGGATGACGCTATGGATAAAATCAATAATGCAGACATTGATGTTCCGCAAGAGTCAAACGATATAGATGAATTTGAATCTTGGGCAGATTCAGTAATGGATGAAGCATTAGACAAACAAAGAATTGCAATGCTTAACAAAATGCTTGGAAAACATTTTCCAGTAGGTCCTGATGCAACAAATGCAATCAACAGTCTCAAAGGAATTATTGATGACGAAGGACTTATGAGCGAACTAAAAGATCTAGCAGATCAAGATCCTGAATCTTGTGCTAGACCTTCAATCTATCGTTACATTAAGAAAAACAATCCAGAAGTATTAGATGATTTAAACTTCGGCGATATGAAAATGGAAGACGATACTACAGATATAACTATTGATAAAGATGGTGCTATGAAACTAGCAGGTGATGAAAAAGAACCTAAAGACGAAAAAGCAAGCACTGAAGAAATTATCGAGTTTGTCCGCTCATTCTATGATAAAGAAACTGGAGCGTTTCCAAAAGGTGAAACTGGTGTGGTTATTTCCGCTCGTAAGCGTTTTGGTGATTCCGTAGGGGATCTAGTCGAGAAGTTTGTATCTAAACTGACAGGTAAACAGGTACAAGTTGAAGATGACGAAGATGTAGAAGAAGGTAGCATCAAGTATATGCATAGTCTTAAAGCCAAGGGCCACAGCGATGAAGAAATAGCAAAAGAGTTGGATATGGATCCAGACGAAGTACGCAAGGCAATGGCTAAGACAGCAGAAGATGTAAGCGGAGAAGAAGAAGATAAATTCCATCGCAAGTTAGACAAACTAGTTCACAAAACATTTGGTCACAGTTCGGATGAAAAGAAAGATGATGGAAAATTTTCCGACAAACAGATCAAAATGGCATTTGGTGTGCTAAATGATCCAAGATACCGTCAAGGCAACTATTCAGGTGCTGTAAAAACCATTGAAAAGATTGCTAAAGGGTTATCAGATCATCCTAGCGTAGCAAACGCATTGATGAGAGCGAACGAAGATTTGGACTACATTAAAGACAAATTGGCTAAAATACTCAAATAAATTTCAGAAATTTAGTTGACTTTTACTAGAAGACTAAATATAATAGTAGATATGTTGTTAGAGAAACTTATCTACAACAGGCACATAAAGGCAAAACATAGGAGGCTTAAATTATGGCAACATTAGCAGAAATTCGTGCAAAATTACGCGAACAAGAGTCACGCACAGGTGGCAACAACAATCAAACAAGCGGCGGCGACAACGCAATTTACCCACATTGGAATATGGCAGAAGGAACAGAAGCATTGCTTCGTTTCCTACCTGACGCTGATCCAAACGAAACTTTCTTTTGGAAAGAGCGTTTAATGATCAAACTTCCTTTTGCGGGAATTAAAGGACAAACTGATTCACGTCCAGTGACAGTTAACGTTCCATGTATGGAAATGTATGGAGAAACTTGTCCAGTGCTTTCAGAAGTACGTGGATGGTTTAAAGATCCTTCATTAGAAGATCAAGGTCGTAAGTATTGGAAAAAACGTTCTTATATTTTCCAAGGCTTTGTGGTTGAAAATCCGATTACTGAAGATTCAACTCCAGAAAATCCAATTAGACGTTTTATTATTGGTCCACAAATTTTCCAAATTATTAAAGGTGCTTTGATGGATCCTGAAATGGATGAACTACCAACAGATTATGTACGTGGTGTAGACTTCCGTATCAAGAAAACATCTAAAGGTGGATATGCTGATTATTCAACATCACAATGGTCACGTAGAGAACGTGCATTGAGTGATCAAGAAAAAGCGGCACTTGAAGCACATGGATTGCATAACCTTAATGACTTCTTACCTAAGAAGCCAACAGACGTTGAAGTTAAAGTTATTCAAGAAATGTTCGAAGCATCTGTTGATGGTGAAGCATATGATCCAGAGCGTTTTGGACAGTACTTTCGTGCTCCAGGCATGAGTGCTCCAACAGGAGATCCAAACAAGAGTGCATCAGCACCAGCGGCATCTACTGCGGCTCCGGCTCCTACTCCGGCATCTGAACCAGTAGCAGAAACTGTAGCACAACCTGCTCCAGCGGCAACTACTGCAAGTGCAAATCAAGATAAACCAAGTAGCGAACGTGCTAATGATATTTTAGCAATGAT
>Ga0099850_1001375_pt1 | contig 11323 bp, 12 predicted proteins | sample CB_VirMetaG_5_FD_79182 | JGI IMG/M metagenome (GOLD analysis project Ga0099850, IMG submission 79182) | Freshwater to marine saline gradient viral communities from Chesapeake Bay - CB_1508_1D Viral MetaG | ecosystem: Environmental > Aquatic > Marine > Coastal | place: USA: Chesapeake Bay...
AAAACATAATGTAAAAATCAGTGTGTCGATAGACGGTGTTGGCCAAATGTTTGAATATCAAAGATGGCCATTGCAGTGGAATGAGGTAGAAAAAAATGTGTTAGAATTTCAAAAAAATTTTGCAGTTGGCGTAAGTTATTGTTTGACAAATATAAATGTGTTTGAACATCAAACCACTGTAAAATTTTTTAATAATCATAAACTACCGTACGCAATCCATAGAGTCAATTATCCTATTTTTTTTAGTCCCGACTTTTTACCAATGCAAATCAAACAACAATCTGTTGATGACAATCTATGTTCGTGGCGAGATTTTGATAGCAAAGATTACACCAAACAGTTTCAAACAACCATCAATCAAATAAAATTACAAGACAAAATCAAAAATATCAGCATGAAAGACTATTTGCCAAAAATTTATAAACTATTTGAAAACTACTTCTAGGTGTTTAATGGTGGCACAGCAGAAGCAGGCTGTATGCCTGTGGTGCCTTGAATGTAATTGTCGGCCGCAGCTTTGTTGGCTTTTTGCATGGTCACCACAGATGATTTGTTGAACACAAACTCTTTGGTCATGTCAGCCATCATGAGATACTGTGTCATGCCAATACCTTGCTGGGTCATTGTGAGTGCCAGAGGCTTCGACACTTTTATGGTTTTGTCATCTTGTGATATAAATTTTGCTATCACTTCATCGCCGCCTGTGATTCTCATTGCAACAATGTCGTTGGCTTTATATCCCGAATCAATCAACATTACAGAGTAAATCCTTTCAGTGTGTCTTTGTCCACGTCTTGTTTGACACCACCGATGATGTATGATTCAACTTCTGTTTCCTGCGGAGCCACTTGTAAGCCTGCTGATGACAACCAGTGTTGTGTCCATGGTAAAGGATTTGCATTGAGTGGACGATCAAACAACGGATCAAATCCAATTGCTTTCATTCTTTTGTTGGCAACAAATTCAACATACTGTCCTAATAGGTTTTCGTTCAGTCCAATGATGGTGCCTTCTTTCATGAGATGTTTGGCCCATGCTTTTTCTTCTTCAACACACAGTTTGTACATATTAATAACATCGTCTTTGCATGATTCAGCAATCTTTTTCATTTCACCGTCATTGTTGTGCCAGTTTTTGATAATTTGTGTTGAAAGATTTAAGTGTGTGGCTTCGTCTCTGGCAATGAAAGAAATAATCTTTGCTGACCCTTCCATCAACTTGAGTTCACCAAATGCAAATGTGCAAGCAAATGACACATAGAATCTTAAGCCTTCTAGAATATTAACATTAACCATGGCAAGATATAATTGTTTTTTAACTTCATCCAGCGAACCTTCGCCTTTGACAAAATAGTTTTGTGCCATTTCGGAAAATCTATCATAGTTTTCTGTGACAGAAATTGCTCGCTTGACAATTTCGTCATCATTGAGAATTGTGTCAAACACTTCGGATGGATCAGCGTACACATTCTTCATGATGTATGTGTATGAACGTGAGTGTATGGTTTCCATGAAGTCCCATGTGATGATACAGCCTTCAAGTTCTGGCAATGAACAGTATGGTAAGAATGATAGACAAGGTCCTCTGCCTTGCACAGAATCCAATAGTGTTTGGTATTTTAGATTTGCTGTGAAAATATGTTTTTGTTCAGGACGAAATGTTTGGTAATCTGCTCTGTCTTTTTGCAGTGAAATCTCTTCTGGACGCCAAAAATATCCTAACATCCTTTGATTGAGTTTGTCCATTTCAGGATAACGGAATTGATCATATCTCTGTGTGTTTTGGTCTTCACCAAAAAACATGGGTTGTTTGGTAAAATCTACTTCGTTTCTGTTGAATACTGTTTTGCTCATTGTGTGTCCTATTATATGTTAGTTGTAAATTTTTGTCAAATACTTATTTTATTCTTAATGAAAAATTTTTCTCCATAGTGTCCTGTTTCATTGATCCAGTGAGTGGCATCATTGATCAAGATTTGATTTCTAAGTATCCTTGGAGCAAGTATGGATCTTATTTGACCATATTGACGCCATGTGCTCACCATTTCGATTGTGTGGTTAATTTTTTGAAATCTTTTCAATGCATCAGGTTCTGCATCGTATGAGTGGTCTATCAAATCATCATATAGATCTATACTGTGTTCTCGTAATATGTTTAGACTGTTTGCAGTGCTCACCTGGATCGGCACAGTACCAAAAAATACTGCATTATAAATTTTTTCAGTAGCAGATGATGTGTGTTCAAAAAAATAATCAGTTTCTGTTACAATAGTAGACATGGCATCACCATAAAGAGTTTCCATGTTTGCAGACTGCACAAAATTGTCACTGGTTTGATCTAGATGTTTTGGTATTGACATTGTGATCATTTCTTTGTTGAAATCAGGCATAATTTTTTCTATGTCATCAAACGAATCATCTATGGGTTTTCTGTAACTCCATGCTGTTCTTTTCAACAAGTTTTTTTGTTGCAATGATATAATGACAGCAAGTCTGTGTGGTTTATGATAATTGTTTAGACACAAAAACTGATTGGTAGGCGATGCATTATATTTTGGAATTTTTGTGTTAAAAATATACCACCAAACATAACCTGGAAAATAAAAATGTGGTACATTATATTTTTCAAAAAGATGTTCGTTTGCTGTGCAATCTAACACCACACATTTTTCTAATAAATTGAAATTTTTCAAATTGTTGTAAAGTTCATCAAAATCTTTTTGGTCATGCACATGTTCTGATGTTTTATCAATGATCACAAACATTTTAGAATTTCTAGCATATTCTAAGTGATCATTAAGAGTGAATGTATTGTATGTAGATTCAAACTTTATCTTATCATAAGGCACCACAATGGTATCAAATTTAATATATTTTTTGATTGCACCTAACAAAGGCCATAGTTCGCCTAGATTTCTGTGTGGTGTTTGATAGCAACAGTAAAAATGATCGTGTTTTTTATAGTAGTAGTCTTTGATGTTAGATTGCACATGCATCGCACTGTTCTTCGTCATCTTGTTCAGGCAATTCGTCAATCATTTGTTGAACTGTGTCTTCAATGCCTTGTGGTTGCACAGTGTCTTCTTCGCCTTTGTAATCATATGTGTTTTGATAGTAAGACGTTTTCCAACCCAATTTGTAGGTTGTGAGTAGATCTTTGATCATCACTGACATGGGCACTTCATTGTTTTCATAGTGCAGTGGATTGTATGACCAGTTGCCTGATATGGCTTGGTCAAAAAACTTTTGCATCACACTCACAATGTTGATGTATCCTTCATTGGATGGCATGTCCCACAATAATGTGTAATGATTCTTAAGTGTATTGTATTGTGGCACAACCTGTTTGAGTGGACCTTTCTTTGATTTTTTTGTTGATAGATGTGCTCTGGGTGGTTCAATGCCATTGGTCGCATTTGATACCACAGAAGAAGATTCTGAAGGCATCTGTGCCGACAGTGTGGAATGTCTCAATCCATGTGTTTTGATGTCCTGTCTCAATGTTTCCCAATCCATGTTGAGTTTGTTTGCAACAATTTGATCAACATCTTTTTTGTATGTGTCGATGGGCAGTATGCCGTCTGCGTATTTGGTTTGAGCAAATCCATCACAAGCACCTCGTTCTTTGGCCAGTGTGTTTGATGCTTTGAGCAAGTAGTATTGAAATGTTTCTGTTAAATCATGCACCAGTTGCCACGCTTGTTTGTCTCCATATTTGACTTTGTTTTTTGCAAGATAATGTGCAAGTCCGATATACCCAATGCCCAATGATCGTCTTGCTTTGGTTGATATTTCTGCTGCCTTGACAGGATAACCTTGATAGTCAATGATTTGTTCAAGTGCTCTCACACTTAGGTCACAGATGTTTTCAAGATCGTCTAGAGATTTAAGAGTGCCCACGTTGACTGCTGACAGAATGCACAATGCAATTTCTCCTTGGTCATCGTCAACGTGTTGGATAGGCACAGTCGGTAGAGTAATTTCTTGGCAAAGGTTTGACATGCGAACTGGATCTTTGAATGATGAATGCGAGTTGGCATGGTCAATGTTCATGATGTAGATACGTCCTGTTTCTGCTCGCTCTTTCAGTAGTGCAGAAAATAGATTCATGGCTTTGATTTTCTTTTTGGGTGTTTTGCGATCGTTTTCATATTTTACATACAGTTGATCAAACTTTTCGTTGTTGTGACCAAATGCTTCATACAAGTCTGGCACATCATGTGGAGAAAATAATGTTATCTCGCCATCCTGTAAAACTCGTTCATAGAATATTTTTGATATTTGAATTGAATAGTCCAACTTTCTCACTCTGTTGTCCTCTGTGCCTTTGTTGTTTTTGAGTACAAGAATGTCTTCAATCTCTTGATGCCAAATTGGAAAATGCACTGTGGCTGATCCGCCTCTGATGCCATTCTGAGTGCATGAACGCACAGTAGCTTCAAACACTTTGAGAAATGGGATAACACCAGTGTGTGCAACTTCGCCACCTCTGATTTTTGAATTGATTGCTCTGATGCGACCCAAGTTCAATCCAATGCCAGCTCTCTGAGCGATATAATATCCCACAGCAGAATTAGAGGAAAAAATTGAAGGCAGTGTGTCATCCACATCCACCAACACACATGAAGCAAACTGTTTGATTGGAGTTCTCACTCCGCCCATCACAGGAGTTGGTATGTTGATTTGGAATGTTGATATAGCATCATAATATTTTTTGATGTATGACATGCGAGTTTCTTTGGGATAGTCAGCAAACAGGGTGGCCGCAATCATCATGTACATGAACTGCGGTGTTTCATACACACTGCCTGTTGATCTGTCCTGCACAAGATACTTGTCTACCACTTGACGCAATCCTGCGTAGGTAAAATCCAAATCTCTATCATGTTTGATCCATGTGTTTAATTTTTTCAATTCTGTTTTGGTGTAGTTGTCTAGTATTTGTTTGTCATACACGCCACGTTTGACATTTTGAATTATCACATTAACAAAATGTTTGGGTTGGAATTGCCCAAACACTTCTTTGTAGATGTTCCACAACAGCAGTCTGGCTGCCGCAAATTGATAGTTGGGATTTTCAAGTGTGATCAAATCGTTGGCAGAACGTATTAATATGTCCTGGATGTCTTTGGATGTCATGCCGTTGGTAAACTGTATGTGTGAATTCATTTCAATCTGTGAAGCAGACACACCTGTTAGTCCTTCACAAGCCTGCTCAACGACGAAATGCATCTTGTTCACGTCCAACGGTTCTTTTGTGCCGTCTCTTTTTTCTATTAATATTTCTTTTGGATTATTCATTTTGGTGTATGTAATTAGTATAGAGCCAAAAGGTTCTTTAGTAAACGATTATTTTTATTTCGATGTGGATAATTAGGCTTAGATAAATTTATTAACCTTGTACTTAAAGGTTGCTGTTGACCCTGTAGACGTTGATGTAAACTGTAGATTGCCTGCTGTGGTCACAGAGAATGTGATGCCTGTGGCAGAATTTTCTGTGAAGTCATCTGACAGTTGGATGCCTGCTCCAGTGCCTGAAATGGTCATGGTGCCTGTGCGTCTTGCAGTACTTCTTTTGATGATGTAATTGATGGTGATGTTGTGTTCTCTCTGCAAATCAAATCTCACTGCCGCAGAAGTCATTGGATCAGTCACATTGGATGCCGCTGCCTGATTGTCTGCCAGTGTGACAGGATGTTGCACGGGAGATTCATTGTACACTGAACCGCCTAGTGGTGATGTTAAATCTGTTCTATAAAAATAATTGCCAATGGAAAAGTTGTTGGCATGATCAAATTGTAGCACAGCCACATCGGATGAATCATCTGAAAATCTTCCCACGTCTCTGAATGAACATGCAGACACAATGTTGCCATGCGGTGTTCCGCCCACATCCCATATTTTGATTGCTTCTGCGTCAATCTCATCAAATCTACATGCTGATATCACAAAGCCTGTGGGGCCAACAGTTTTGTTGGTGGTTGATCCATCTGATGCCTCGCCTAGGTTGAATGCTCTGTATAGGTTTTTGAATTCACATGCAATAAATGTCACATCTTCTATGTTGTCACTGGTGTTGACTGCATATTCTGAATTTGAAAATGTGCATGAATGAAATGATAATCTTTTGGTTGGGTTGGCAGCTGTGGTGTTCATTGTGATCAATGCACTGCCAGGAATGTCAGGAGCAGTAGAATCTTGATTGGTATAAGTCCCCACAAAATGACAGTTTTCAAAATGGATGTCTTGTGCCTGATTGATTACAAAAACATTTGAATTGGACTGTGTGTTGAAACAAATGCCTGACATGCTGATGCCTTGAGGCACAGTGGCAGAGTCGTTGCCAATGTTTGCGCCGGTGTTGCCATTGGTGTCTGCTGTTTCAATGAGATGAGTTTGAGTTGCGTCATACTGTTTGATGAATGTTGATGTTGGGCCATCACCTATCAATGATATGTGTGGATACACCTTGATGGTGTTGCCAGTAACATAATAGGTGCCGCCTGGAAAGTATAATTTTCTGCGTTCTTTGCCTGTGCTTTCTACTGTGATTAGATTTGCTATTGCTCTGTTGATAGCTGCCGTGTCATCAGTGGAACCATCTCCCACTGCTCCGAAATCTTTTACATTGGCAAAATCGTCCAACTTGTTTTGCAGTGTTCTGGACACAGGCGAATTGTTGTCCACGCCTGTCACCACAGGAGCCACTGTGTTGCCTATGAATGTGTAGGTGTTGGATGATGAAAGAATATTGTCATCTTCTGTGAGAATTTTCGTGTTGCCAATTTCTGGTGCACCTTCTGTGAGTGTGCCGTTTCCTATGTACAGTTCCTGTGTATCAACTGCCCAACCTAATTCTCCAGCTGCCAATTGCGGCAACTCTGATTTCAACCCTCTACGATGCTGTATTCTACTGATTTGTGTGATTGCCATTTGTTGTATTTATAGATTTAAATGCGATAGAACTGTTCCACACGCTCTAGCCACTTGTTGAGCCAATAATCATAGTGTGTGGGTTCAAGATCAAACTGTTGATAGTTCAAATCACGCGAACACATAAAGATGTGTCCTTCACGTATTTGAGTGCCGTAGACTTCGTTGTGTGCTTCTGCATAGGCCACAAGTTGTAGAAAGTAATCTTCAACCCATTCTTTCTTTTTGGGTTTGTTGGTTTGTTTGAAATCCATGATGGCTGGTTGACCTTTGTAGTGTCCCACCAAATCTGTGGTGCCTGAGTACAATCCTGGAAAATAAAGTGCTTGTTCAATGCCCCACACCTCATCCACATCAACTAGGGCATTTTGAATGATTTGATCTGCCATCTTGTTGGCCTGTTGATGCACAAGATTAGAGCCCGGCACTCGCTGTTCGCCACATAAAAACCGTTCCAAATTGTTGTGCATGGCAGAACCAATGCCTGATGCTTCTCGGACAATTCTCTGTGCTTCTTGTTCACCCACTCGCTGTTTCCATTCATTGAGATGAGTCATGTCTTTGGTTTTGGAAAGTATGGTTGTGACTGAAGGCACTCTGTCACCGTTGGGTGTTTGGTACACTCTGCGTCCTGACTCGTTGATTTGTTCTAATTTATGATATTCAAACCGTTCAACAAACGGTGGTGGTGTTGGATCACTTGTACTCAAAGTTTTGAAACTCCTCATACTTGTTTAACAGTGTTGCTCCGTTCTTGAGATGAAAACGAGTTGCCATTTCTGTACAAGGCGACAAAGTAACAAATCTATTCACATGGGGTTTGGTACGTTCTATGTGTTCTTTGACAGCAAATATAATTTCTGTGCCTGCTCCTTTGGTATAACTCCACACTGTATAAAATGTAGCTATAGGTGCATCGATGGTGCAACATCCCATGTGCAGTTCATGTTCATTGGTTGGTACATCATCAAGATATGCCACACAGATCACAGCATCGATGTTGTCTTCAAATGAATACACATAGGTTTCGTTGGGTTCGGTCACTCTAAAAAATGCAGGTATGTGTGGACGCACAGGATCCTTGCCAAAATGGTGTTCTTCTTCTGGTAGAAGTTTTCTAATCATTAGAATTATTGTACACTATTTGGAGCGTTTTCGCAATGCTCTTTTTGCCATTTTGGACACTTCGTCTGATCCGTTGATGTCCATGGCATTATCGCCTGTAGGTTCAACTACAGTGTCAATGGTGATTTTTTCTCCGTCGAATGACTTCACAAGATTTTTTATTACAGGATCATCCATTAAAGATTTTATGATGTCGGGATTGATGTCGATGCCTTTGTTGGACATCATATCAGACAGTGCATCAATGGGCACAACTGCACCCACTTTTCTTGAGTCTGCTTCTTGTTTGAAGTATTGCAGTATGGTTGCTAAATGATGTGCGAAATTGTCAATTTCAACAATTAACATTATCTCTCTGCACGACCAGCTGGCTCTTCGCCTCCGGCTGCAGGTTCAGAAGCACCAAAGTCGTCTCCGCCTTCAATGTCTGCGTCACCACCCATGTCATCACCTGTGTCGATATCCATATCGTCACCTGTGTCGATGTCGCCATCGCCTGCCATTGGTTGTGGTGCTTCACCTTTTACGATTGCCACTGACTCTTGTGCACCTTGTCTTGCTGTTGCTAGAGCTTGTTCTAATGCTTCAAGTGTTGGGTTGATTTGATTTTGATAGGATGATGCTTGTTCTTGGCCCATCTCATCTGACATTCTGTCTACTAATTCTAACACAGTGGATGATTTTAATTCTGCAATCTTTTCATACATGTCTGTGATTTGATCCACAATGTCCTGTGAAGCAAGTAGAATTTCTGATGTTTCCATTTCGTTCTCAAGTAGAGATTTCAATGTGTCTGCGTAGGCCTTGGACTCATTGCGTCCAACCACCTTTTGTAAGTTATTAAATCTAGTCACGGCTGACGCTCCTCCTTTAATGAATGTGTCTAGTTTTTCAATGACAGGCATGAAGCCTTTCATGAGTGATGCAGGAATAGACTGTCCTGACTTTGCCATTTCCAATGCTCTTTTTGCCATTGTGAAATTTTCGTTGCCAACCAGCAGTCTCAGAGCCGCAAGTTCTTTGCCGCCTAGTCTATAAGATGCTTCTGACAATTGTCCTTGTACAGCCATTCTCATGTGTTCAGCAATGGCCGCCAAATCTTTTGTGAGTTGTTCAATTTCGTCTTTTCTTTTTGGATACTTCTTTTCCAATTCTTGTTTGCTCATGCCCTGTTGCATGTCGTGAACTAATTTTTTGAATTCTGGTGCCACTGTGTCTTCAAGATCACCTTTTTCTTCTGCAACTCCGCCGTGTTTGAAATCCACTGTGTGGGTGTTGCCGTCTCTGTCTTGATATTCAATTGAGATGCCTTTGCCACTGCCGCCCATTGAAGTGATCTTGTAGCCTTTGGAATCAAGATAGTCTTTGAATGACTTGACATCATCGTCCATGTCTTCCATGCTGACCTGCTGTCCTGGCTTCAATTTGCTTTTGTCTTGCACATCCTTCATTTTGTTTTGAGTGTCAACTTTGACATTGCCTTGATCGTCAACATCAACATCAACTTCTTTTTTGTTGATAACAGTTTTCACACCTGGCTTGTTGGGATCAGTTAATTCAATTTCATCACCCTGCACTCGAGAAACTTTCATTCTGGCTTCTTGTTCTTTGACAATAGCATCTGCCAGCAGTTTGTTTTCTAGATATTTAGGATTCTGTGAGTTGGTGTTGAATCCCATGGAACGTTCAAATGTTTTGATGCTTTGTGCAACAGATTCTTTGAACAGGTCAAGGGTCGAATCAGACATTTCTGAAAGTTTCACGCTCTGTCCAAAGCGATCTTCTATGATTTTTGACAGTTTGTCTGACGAATAATAATCAATATTATCTAATTTCATAACTTGTCGAGTATTTATATGTCATATAAGTTTAAATCACACTGTCATGGATTCAAACACAGTTTGAATTTCTTCACTCAATTCAATCACACGAGCTTCCCAGCGATCTAAATCCTTTTGCATGTGGTGATTGTCAGTGATTTTTTGCTTATAGTTGTGATAATTGCCTAATGCAAATGCATATTCACTGTCCAATTGATTGAGTTTGCGTAGACTAGCATCAAGATTGCTTGTGTATTGATTCATAACTGTGGCCATGCAGATTGCAATCTTGTGATTGCAGATGTCTTTTTTAATGGGTCTGCGGTCTTTGGAATACACATCAAAGGTGTGCTTTTTGTTCCTAATCACAGCACAGTCACCCACTACTACTCCGTTGTGGATTGATTTTGGGATATATTTGATGATGCTGTCTGAACGAGTTATGCGCCAGATGGCTCTTCTGATAAAGTTCTCAATACGATTGATCGGCACCATGGTTGTATTTCAGGTTTTTTCTCTCTTGTTTTGTCGTGTATTATTATATGCTTTTTATACAATAAGTCAATGACGGCCCAGTCATCAATGGCAAAATATTCATTGAGATACTCATCGTCAACAAGTTTGTGGAGAATGTCAACTTCTTCTAGACTGAGTTGAATTGAGTAATATTTGAATTTGAGTTCCACTTTATAACATCATGATCAGTGCAACCACAGTGGATAGCAATCCGCCTATCACTGTTGCCGCTGAACCAATGATGACTTTTGAAGTTTTTTTGGATTCTTCAACCATCACGTCTTTTAAACTTGTTACTGCGTTCTCCACGTTCTCTAATCTCTGCTCCAGACGATAGTAACGTTCAGCACACAGGTCTACGTGAGCTTCTAAACTTTTCTTTTCTGAATCATATTGAACTGCTGTTCTTTCCATCGTATCATAGCGTCCTTTCCACGCTCCGTGGGTGCCTATGAATGCCTATGTTGTGCCTACCCTATATTTAGTGGTCAGAGGTCTTGAATGTTAAAGTATAAGTTTTTGGTTTTAGCATTCTTGGTGTCAAACACAGAAGGTTTGATGATAGCGGATTCTAACAAGTTAGTGATCACAGGCACTTGATGACAGTCTTCCTCCAAACCGCCCAAGGGTCCTTGACGATTGCCAAACACATCAATCTGTTCTGTGACAAATGATATCACCCATATGTTGTGATAGCCACCAAAGTCGTCACCGAAGTCGTAGTCTTGCATGTCTTGATTGCCTGCCATGCTCACTTTGATGTTGAGTGGGTTGCCTCTCAGTGCAATGGTCTGTAGCAGAGTGTTGAAGTTCTGCATCTGCAGAGCAGAAGTCTCAGAAATATCAATCAGAGTGTAACCCACAATGTGTTGGTGCATGATATTATTTTATATGAGTTTGTGGGTGAAGTAAAGCGGTCCTGAATAAGAA
>Ga0099850_1001378_pt1 | contig 11303 bp, 12 predicted proteins | sample CB_VirMetaG_5_FD_79182 | JGI IMG/M metagenome (GOLD analysis project Ga0099850, IMG submission 79182) | Freshwater to marine saline gradient viral communities from Chesapeake Bay - CB_1508_1D Viral MetaG | ecosystem: Environmental > Aquatic > Marine > Coastal | place: USA: Chesapeake Bay...
ATGGCGTCGTGGTTCGGCCGCCAGCCGACAAGCTCTGAGGAATTCGAGCAGATGAATGCCGCCTGCGCGGCCGTGCGTCTGTTCCCTCATCAGCGAGAACTCACGTTCGAACTGATGGATACCCGCAACCTGCAGGTCGTTCGCAATGAACTGAACGCCGCCGGTGCCGATCGCCGCAATCGCGATCGCATCAGCCAGAACGTGCGTAATGCACTGTCCAGTCAGGACGGAACCAAGGGTGGCTACACCTTTGGTGAGACGTTCACCAGCAATCTGGAAGTGGCGATGGTCGCGTCCAGCGGGATCATGGAAGCTGCCGACATCATTCGCACCGAAACCGGCGAACCGATGCGGTGGCCGACGGTGAATGACACCAGCAACTCGGGCCGCCAGATCGGTGAAAACGGGGCTGTTACCAGCACTGCACAGCCGACCTTCGGTCAGAAGGTCTGGTACGCTCACAAGTTCACCAGTGACGAAATTCTGGTTCCCTACGAGTTGCTGAACAACAACGCCGTCGGACTGGAAACCGTCATTCCTGAACTGCTGGGCGAACGGATCGGCCGCATCATCAACAGCAAGGGAACGACTGGCAGCGGTGCATCAACACTGACTGGTATCGTGACAGCCTCCGCACTGGGTGTAACCGGAGCCGGTGCTTCCAGTATCACGTTCGACGAAGTGATCGACCTCGAACACAGCGTTAATCGTGTTCATCGCCGCCGCGATGGTGTTGGCTATATGTTTAACGACACCACGCTGAAGGTGATCCGCAAGCTGAAAGACGGCAACAGCAACTACCTGTGGCAGTCCGGAGCCAACTCAGGAGCGCCGGACACCATCAACACCTACGCCTACATCATCAACGATGACATGGCGGATCTGGGTGCCAGTGCCAAACCTGTGCTGTTCGGCCGCCTGAAGCAGTACAAACTGCGAATGGTCCGACGGATTCGCGTTTATCGGCTGACCGAGCGTCACCGGGAAAACGATCAGGATGCGTTTCTGGCATTCGTGGAAGCCGACGGCAACCTGCTGAACGCCGGTGACAATCCGGTCAAGTATTTCCAGAACGCAGCCAGCTAGTCGCAAGGTTGCGATGTTGTGAACTGTGGCGGGGCGGCCGATGGTCGCCTCGCCATTTCCTGATTGTGTTACGACTTATCAACCAGAAAGTTGTTTATGCCAGCCACCGCACCTGAAACCATTCGTATTGTGATGAACACCAGTCAGGCCGGTCTGAATTATCAGACGGACGACGCCGGCAACTCCTATGTGGCCGGAGATTTTGTTCGCCAGCCGGGACGAGAATATGACGTTCCGGCCGACGAAGGACAGCGGCTGATCGACAAGGGGTTTGCGCAGCTGGCGGCACCAGCCACCTCGGGCGGTCGTTCCGGTAAATAGACGTTCGCGGGATCTGAACGATGATCAATCGACTGACACCTTTGCGGCCGGTACTGTCTGCCAGTGAGGTTCGCTGCCATCTGCGTCTGGTGGATGACAGCGAATCCGATCTGCTGGAAAGCTATCTGCTGGCCGCCATGGAGGAAATCGAACACCAGTGCGAACGAGCCCTGTGTGCAGCGCAGTACAGCCTGACTCTGCCCGCATGGCCAGTGTATTCATCAGCCATCAGCGGCCCCCTGCCCTTTGCGGAAAATGACCCGTATCGATCCGTCAGCGGGCAACTGGTGGAACTGCACCGACCTCCGGTGCGAAAGATCACCAGTCTTCAGTATTACGATGCCAGCAATCAGTCGCAGACACTGGACAGCGACGAGTACCAGCTGCTGACCATCACCGAACCGTCGGAACTGCGTCCGGCAGCCGACACGAACTGGCCGTCCGTCAAAAACAGGCGGGATGCCATCACGATCACATTCTGGGCTGGTCACGTCATTCCCATTGCCGTGGCCAGTTACAACGATGACACCCTGACCAGCCTGACAGGATACCCGTTTGCAAATGGCGACTCGTTTGTCATCAGCAAAAGCGGCAACACCAACAGTCTGGTGGGTGATGTTTCTGTTTTCCCTGGCGGCATCAGCGAACGGACGACCGTGTATGTGGTCAACGCCAGCGGCAGCCAGTTTCAGATAGCCTTGTCCGCCGGCGGATCGGCGATTTCTCTGGTTGCGCCAACCGCCAGCGGCGAGGCCGTGGATTTGCTGTTTGCTTATGAATTGGATCACTGGCAGCGCAGGGCACTGCTAATGATGGCCGGAAAGGCGTTCGCCATGCGGTGTCCGCAGGGCGGATGTGTCTGTTCGGCTGATGACTTCCAGAGTGATCCGATTCTGCGTCGCATGAAGTGGCGTGAAAATGTCACGTTTGCGGGGTAATCATGGCCAAACAGCAGCGATGTTATCTGCCCTGTGCCAACGAATATCCGCTGGCTCTGGAATTTCTGACACCACCGGACGAACTGGATATCGACTATGAACTGGATACTCGTGACTGGACCCAATGGGCGACACTGGGTCGCAGTTACGGTCGTGTCGAAACCGGAAGCGGTCGCGAGTTCCAGATGGCCGCACAGATCCATGGACTTGTCGATGCCGTTATTACAGCCCCGTGGGGATCGGTCAGCCGACAGGTCACCAACAACTACGCCATCAAAGTGAACAGCGTTTACTATCAGATCATCGCCGCGATTAACGTCGATGAAATGAACTCGGAAATGAAATTCATCTGCCGCAAGGTAATGCAGTAATGGCTCGTCCTGGCAATAAGGTTGGCATTGTGATCGATCTGGAGGTGCATGGCACCGACCGGATGCGTGCCATGCTGGCTGCCATGCCGCAGGAACTGAAAAACGGCGTGATGCGGCCTGTGCTGCAGACTGTCCTGACAAAAGGCGTGCAGCTGGCCAGACAGGAACTGGTTCGCGTGCTGCCAAAACGCAATCCGGCGACCAGCCGCTGGCAGACACCTACCGGAGCCCTGCGAAATTCGCTCGGGCAGCGTGTGTTTCCCGCCAGTCGCATGCGCAACAAGAACCTGATCATCGGGTTTTACGGAGCCCGGACAGACTTCCGGGTCACCAAAGCGACCGCCAGAAAGGTTTCGCAGATCCGCAGGCATGGTCTGGGATCGCGGCCGTTCGGCCCGCTGGCTGTTGGCAAACTGCCAAGGCAAAGGTGGGGGTTTATGAGCAGCCCGGAAACCCGCCGAGTTCCACGAACCATTCAGCCACACAAATACATCGGTTTCGTCGAACGCGGCCACAAGCGCGGCAAAGGGCCGGTCGAGGCGCGTCCTTATCCGTTTCTGGGTCCATCACAGCAACGGCTGGAAGGGATGCTGAAAGGGATCGTGCGCAGCCGCTTTAACGAATTGTACCCGCAGCAGGTTGCAAGGCTGAAACGCAAGTATCTGCGACAGGTCTCGCGTGGCTCCGGTTATTCAACGGCAGGCAGGTGACTTGTGGAAGACATCCCGGTACTGCTGATCAATCATCTGAAGTCACAGGCGACGCTGACCAACCTGCTGGGCCGGGACGTGTTCCGCGTCTTTCCCGGCGATGTGCCGGCTAAACTGCGCGGAGAAGACATTAAGCCGCCGTGGGTCACCATCGAACTGGCTGATGGAGAAAACAACGCAGCGTTTGACGGCCCGACGACCAGCTGGCAGGTCAACCTGAATATCGTCGTGGTTGCCTCAACGCAGGCCATCGCGCGTCAGATCTGGAATGCCATCCACACGGTTGTGCATGCCAAAGGTGCGGTCACATGGGCCACGTATCTGTGGGTCGATTCGGCTCAGGCTACGGCCGGCCGACAGGTGCCGCTGATGGAACCGGATGGATCTCCGTCTGCCTGGCAGCAGGTCGTCGGTGAACTGTTTTTGTTGTGTGAAGTGTTACCTGCATCAGTCTGATGCGTTTTGAACGGAGTACAAAGTTATGCCAGCCACTTGTGTTGGGAGCGCGATGGGTGTCACCATCACGTTCGGTACGTCTGCATTTGCTGCCAAAGTCACAGGCATCAGTGGCGGCAAAATGATTCGGGATGCCTATGACGCAACTCACATGGGCAGTGCGGTCGGCACAGACTTCGGCGATGTTCGCTGGATGGAACAATGCCCGGCCGATCTCGCGTCGGTTGAGGATTTCACAATTGAAATGCTGTACGATCTGGACCTGCTGCCACCCATCGATCAGGCGGCCGAAGCAATCACCATCCAGTGCCCTCCGCGATCAGGTCAGACCACCGGAGCCAAGATTGAATTCAGCGGTTTTATGAAGGAATACGGCGGCACATTCACCATGCGGGATTTGCGACGCGGTCAGTATGTGCTGGCTGTCACAGGACCGCTCGAGTTTACTGCCGGATCGTAGGTCGCAGTATTGCGATTTAGTGAGTCGTCTGAGAAAGTGTGTGTCTGACCGTCTTGTTCGCGGGCGGTCAGACAGCTGTTTGTTTTGCGAACACAACCAGAGAAAGTGAATAAATATGCTGACACGAGACAGTATCCGCCAGAAGGCGGCTGCAGGGCCAAGGGCGCATGTGGTATTTATCCGGTCGTGGAATGACAACGTCATTCTGCGGGAACTGGACGGACTGCAGATGTTGGAGTGGGATACCGCCGCCAACGAACGGCTGAAAGAACCGGGCCGAGCCATCGATCTGGGCAGCGGAGCCGAGCATATGGTGCGGATGTCGCTGTGCGAAGGACAACTGGACGCAGACGGCAATCCGATTCCCGATTCACTCAAGCGAATGTACGGGGATACTCGAGCGGATCTGCAGGAGGTTCGGAATTTCGGTTCGGCACTCAATCATCTGTATCAGCACTGCCTGCGAATCAACGGGCTGACTCGGGATGATGCCGAGGAAGTCAGAAAAAACTCGACAACAGTCCTCAAATCCGATACTGGGTCCACCTCGCCAACCGATGGGGAGTAACCCTGGACGAAGCAGTCACCCGGTGCGGCAGTCCTCGTGACTGGCTTTATCGCTGGGAGACGTTTCTTCTGGATGGATTTGACGACTGGTTACCAGCGGCTGCCATTGCCGCCATGCAGACCACCAACGCCAATACCAGGCAGGTTCTGCGAAACATGGTGTACGACTTTTTGTATCCGATGGGACAGGAACAGTCGGCAGAAGATATTGAGGCGGCATTGATGGGTCTGGCGGCGTCATACAACGCCACAGTCAAAGATGCCGAGGGCAAAACACTGGGCTCGTACCGGACACTCAAACGGGACGGGCTGATCTGACGGAGCGATCACCCATGGCTGGCAGTATTGGCAGTGGCCTTAACGTGCCGGTATCCATGGATGTCAGTGGCGTGCAGGCCGGCGTCGACCAGTGGACCGCTCAGATCAAGCAGATGGAACAGTCTGCTGCCCGTACCGCACCGTCTCTGCAGTCGCTGACGGACACGATGGAAGCCATCGCGTCCACAATGAAGTCGGCCACCAGCAATATCGAATTGATGAGCCTGAAGATGCTGACGCTGCAGACGGCTGCGAAAAACAGTCGTCGCGGCGTCAGTGACATCATCGCCGGAATGTCCGCCGCCGGAGCCAGACAAGCCTCCGAAGTTCCCACAGCCGCCGGCCAGTTCATGGCCGCGTTTCAGTACAACGAGTCTCAGAAAGTTCTGCAGCAGGAACAGCAGCAGCGAGATGCCATCAATCGCGAGCGCCTGACGCAGCAGCAGCAATATCTGCAGCAGGAAATCAAAGCAGACGCCGACGCCCGCCGCGACCAGATGGACGGCCTGAGAAGAGACATCGAAGAACGCTCGGCACTCATGCGTCAGAGGCAGCAGTTTCATCTGCAGGCACTGCAGCAGGAGATTGCCGACGATGAACGCGCCCGCCGTGAGCAGATGGCAGCCCTGCGTCAGGACATAGAGGAACGTGCGGCACTGGAACGTCAGAAGCAGCAGTTTGCCGTGCAGATGACGCAGCAGGAGATCGCCGATGATGAACGCGCCCGCCGCGAGCAGATGGCAGCCCTGCGTCAGGACATAGAGGAACGTGCGGCACTGGAACGTCAGAAGCAGCAGTTTGCCGTGCAGATGACGCAGCAGGAGATCGCCGATGATGAACGCGCCCGCCGTGAGCAGAACGACAGGTTAAGAAAAGATCTTGAAGAACGCTCCGCTGCGGAAGCCGAAGCAGAGGCCGATCGTCAGGAACGCGCCCGCCGCCGGCGTGACGTGGCCAGAAGGCTGGATGAAAAAGACTATGTCCAGCAAAATCAGTCCACTCAGAATCAGGTTACTCAGAGTATTCAGCGACGTGTGCAGGGTGAACAAGCTGCAGCCGATGCCGCTGCCCGTGGCGCTATCGCACATGAGCGTTCGCGAGCAATGATGGACGCGATGGCTGCCGAACTGGACCCGATGGTGGGGCTGCAGACGCGTTTAACGAATCAGGTTGAGGATTACCGCAGTAATCTGCAGCTGGCAGTGGCGACAAACAGAATCACGCAGGCTCAGGCCACCACGCTGCTGAATACCTACGAAGATATGACCCAGCAGGTGCTGCGGCGAGCCCGTACGGAAAACACGGGTTTTCTCGGCAACCGCCGATTTGGGTTTGCTATGCAGCAGTTCGGGTTCGCGATCGAAGATGCCGCCAGCGTCTGGGGCCAAATGGGAGCGGCCGGTGCGTTTCGTGCCGCCGGCAACAACCTGACTGCGATGGCTGCTGTTGCCGGGCCTCTGGCTGGCGTGTTTGCGTCTATTAGTTCGGCTGTCATCGCAATCGGCATCAATGTGTTCAATGCCTCCCAAAAAATGAAGGATCAAAGATCCGTAGCTGAACAACTTGAGGATGCACACAGCACGATCAACGACACCCTGCGAGAACGAATAGAGCTTGAACGTGATCTTGCCGACACATCCGAAAAGTCGTTCGACCAGATGGTAACAAATGCTCGGGAACGGCTGCATCAACTGAAGATTGCTCAGGCTGAAATGGCTGCGGCACAGCAAAAAGCGATGTTTGCTGCACAGCAGCAACAGCTGGAAGGGATGTCCGGGGTTTTGTGGGGCAATCGCATAACGCGACTGCGTCAAAATGCCCCACTGGTCGACATCGGAGCAAGAGGGCTAACAGCCACTAGGGAAACATTATCCGGGTCGCTTCGTTTGTTTCGTAATTTCGTGTTCGAAACAGACAAATACGAAGATGCGCAGGACAGGATCACGGGGCAGATGCGTGTCCAGCAACTGCTGCAGAAACAGTTACTCGCAGATATGAAACAGCGAGTGGCCCTGCATCAGCAGTTGCAGTCAAGGCAAATGGCGGCAGATCTGGCAGGCAGACAGGTCCGTGAAGCTCTCACGCCGGCAGCCCTGCGAGACGCATCAAGAATACAGCAGGAGATGGTGGATAATGCGGATGCACTGGTGCGTCTGCAATTGACCGAGGTCCGCAACAATGCAGAAAGTGAACGGATCACCGCGGAAATCGTCGAACGACAACAGAAACGTGTGCAATTAGCACAGGAGTTAGCTGAAGTCCGGCGACGTGTCGCTGAGATCGACAGGGATATTCGATCCGGAATCACACAGCGATTTGAGGCCATCAACCCCGACCTGAGATTTGCTAATGAACAGGTGAAAGCCAGGCAGGAACTGAACAAGCTGATCGAAGAAGGACTGCGACTGAAAGCCATCGATCAGCAGCAGGCTGAAAAGTTCCGAGGAGAACTTGAACGCATCCTTGAACTGGAGCGAGAAAAACGTGACGGCGAGGAACGGCTGGATGAACTGGAAAAACGCCGCGACAAACTCAAGCAGCAGTTGAAGGACGGGATGAATCTGCCCAGTGTCGGAGTCGCTCGTGCGGGAAGCGCAGAGGCCTACCGCACTCTGGCTGCTGATCGCAATCGCATGCTGACAAAAGATGCCACATCGCCAGTCGTAAATGAGCTGAAGAAAATCCTGCAGGAAATCAAAGAGCAGAAAGAAGTGCTGAAGCAGATTGAGCAGGAAGCACCGGAGGTTGCGAATTTCTAATGGTACGACTATTCGTAATCAATCACCATCGTCCAGCCAGCCATTCGGCGTCCACCTCGCTGAAATCCGCGTTCGTGCGTTTGCACAATGGTCATAGGTTCCCCATTCACCAATATCTGATGATGCAGCTTGCCGGTATCGCGAATGTGCTGTTTCTGACTGCGAAACGAATCCAGCGTCTGCTGATGCACATCCGGAGACACCATGTTAGCCAGCACGCAGTCCAGCATGCGGTCCAGTTGTTCCATCGCCTTATCGGCACCAGCAACTGTGTTGGTCGTGATCGTGGCTACAAACGTCAGCCTGTGAATGCGAATACCGCCAGTCGTCAGCGGCTGCAATTCGGCGATGACTCGACCCTGCACATCGCCCGCTACATTGGCCTGCATCCAGAACAGATCCGGCGATGTCGCCGGGCCGGCCTGCATCAATGGACGGCTGATGCGGAGTTTCAGCGGTGTTGTCAAAGTCGTTCTCGACAGATCTTCGCAAAACCGCTGCAGTTTGCTTGCGCCTCGGTCTGTCACGGAAATCTGCTGAACAACAAAACACACAGGCAGCAGCCAGAAACACACGGCGATCAATTTCATTCTTTGTACCTTTACACAAGAAGACTGCTTGTCAGTGGAGTCTGAATCATGGCGGTCACTCACTTTCGGCGAAGACCAAACCCGCGGTCATTCTCTCTGCAGGATGACGGCAACATCGAAGTCCGGGAACAATGGTTTTTGCAGACCGATGCAGAAACTGTCGATCCTCTGTTTTTCTACGGCGATCCGGCATTGCCGGCAGTCGGTGTGCAGCATCCGGAAAATCCATGGCTGCGACTTAAAGGTGTACCCAGCGGTACGGCGATCGACAAATCACTGACCGCATGGAACTGCGATCTGGTCTGGACGACCAAAACACTGGACCCCGATTATCACGAACCCGATCGCTACGACGACAGCCTGCGAGCAACAAAACGCTGGTCGCATCGCATTTTGGAAGAACCCGTCGCGAAAGCGTATGTCAGCGATGACGGAGGCTCAACCTTCGGCGGATCACCAGAGCCTGTCGCCAGCACAGCCGGGGAAATCTATGTTCCCGGTTTGACGAAAAATCGCTATCTGCCGGTCTGCACATATACCCGAAATGAACTCAGTGTGCCGTCAGCCATCCTCAGTTTGCCCGGTGCGGTGAATAGTGATTCCATCACGATCGACGGGCTGGCTGTGACAGCCGGTCAGGCTCTGATCGCATCGGTTGAAGTCAGCGAATGGAAACGGTTTTTCACCTGGTCGTTTCGCACCGTGACCTACGAGATTGTGTTAAAGCCAGAAGGCTGGGATGACGTGGTGCTGAATCAGGGGTTGATTATCATCAAATCAGGGACACCGGAAAGAGCAATGCTGTACGACGGTCTGGACGTGGACAGCGACGAAAGGCCACTTGTTCAGGCTACCGAGCCGGTCCCGCTGAACAGCAGCAGCCGCAACCGGGACAGCTACGACACCGCCAGCCCGGATTACACCAATTTCACGCCACACTACCGGGTGTTTCGGCATCTGACGTACACCGCGTTTTCTGCTTACGCTTTCAGCTGAGGTCCATCGTGTCTATCGACCCAAAAGGACAATACAAACTGACAGGGGCGGCTGTCATTAAGACAGCCAATGCAGTGCGTGAGTACGAATCTCGCAACAGCAAGCCGCCTTTACCTCGGCATGTCAACGCCTTTGTGCCTCGCGAGTTTGAAGGGGTACTGGCCGCCGATCTGGATGCTGCCGATGATGTGGACACGCCAGCCTCGGCTACGTTTCAGATTCAGAAAGGGGCCGAAGGGCAAAACCTTGCCAATTGGGTGGAACCTGTCAAATGCTACAACCGCACACAAGTCGGCTACGCCTCCGGAACCTACGGCACAATACGTGAACTGTACCCACAGATTTTCTATTTCTTCCCACTGTCCTCCAGCACAGGGAACACGATCCGTTTCCAGATCTACGAAGCAGACTGTGAAGGCCGGTCAATTGTTGCCAGAGTGAAATCATCCAGGGGGGCTGTTCCAGAAGCATACACAATCGACGGCGAAACCGAGCTTAACGAATTAGGCGAGACTGTTGCGTCTCAGTTCGTTCCAGCTTACGACAAGGTGGGGTGTTACCTGAACGAAAGTAACATTAATCTGGTTGGCCGCTATGGGTACGCCACCTATCTCTACGGATCCCCAAAGTACAATTATCAGCCGTGGCTCGGCTGGGAGGTGACGGCACTTTGTGAACAGCAGACAGAATGCGAGGCGTTGTGATGGGGCTTGATCCCTTCTTTCGCCACCCGTTTCGAACGTCAAAAGGTGGTGGCACGAAATGCACGACCTGTGAAGTTGTAGAGGAATGCAATGACGCCACCAAGTGTGTGTTTCCTCTGATCTGCGTGAGTGCATCCATTCCCGGCTGCGAAGGGGCAACCCTGATCAACGCCAATCCGTTCACGGGTGCTGTGCAGTATGACTGCACCAATCACAGGTTTGATCTTTCACTTGACTGCAATGGCTATGAGGTTGATCTGTATCTGACCTATGAAGCCGTATCAGGCACTCCCAGTGCCGTGTTAAGAAGCACATGGCTGGGGCTGGAAGAGTCGATTCCGTTCACAGAAACGGAGAATGCACGCTGCCCGACATTTTACTTCGGGAGTGTTGCCACCAGCCCGTACCCGGCTGTCGCACTCGGCCCGCAGATGTGCATCGACTCTGCACCAGACGACTGCACGGCTGGCCGCTGCGTGCCTCGGGTGTTATGCCTTGACATGTACACCGTTGATCGACCGGATGAGGCGTACCACACCGAACTGGAGTGGTATCTGAACGACTACGTTCAGATCAACGATGCCTGCTGCTGCAATGCCAACACATTCCCGACCATGCTGATCGCCCGAGTAGCCAACTACTCTGAAGGTTGCACCTGCATGGCTCCGCAGAAGCAGGGGACAGCATACTACACAGCACAGCAGTCTGGCTGGTCGCTGGTGGATGCGGGAGCGATTCTGCATTTGCAGCATTCAGTGGCTGGGGGTGGTGATGCCTTTGTGACCGGATACCCGTACTTGACGGAAGGTGTTGATGTTTGGGTGTCTGAGGGGACGATGGGCGACCTCGTTAAGCTATGCCCAAACGAGGACATGACTGTCACGGAGGATACTCGCGAGATCTACGGTCGCATGATGGTCTGGTGCGACCCGGCAGACGGTAAGTTCAAGGCGGCATTCGAAACAGTAGACATCACCGGGTCTAACGAGTACGGCAACACTGACTACACAACACCGTTTAATCTGGA
>Ga0099850_1001380_pt1 | contig 11299 bp, 9 predicted proteins | sample CB_VirMetaG_5_FD_79182 | JGI IMG/M metagenome (GOLD analysis project Ga0099850, IMG submission 79182) | Freshwater to marine saline gradient viral communities from Chesapeake Bay - CB_1508_1D Viral MetaG | ecosystem: Environmental > Aquatic > Marine > Coastal | place: USA: Chesapeake Bay...
GTAGCTTCAAATAATCTATCTTCCTCTTGTTGTTGTTCTGGTGTACCAGTAGTAAGAGGGTGCTCCATCTGAAATCGTTCAAATTCAACAGGATCGAATTTATTATTGATTTCTTCCGTCAAATGTTTTTTACCCATTACCGTTGTGCTTTTGCTCTATCGTATGCTTCTTTTAAACTTTTATGATATACTGCTTCTGCTGTCGGACTCATAGATGCTAAAAATCGCATAGCATTCCAATATGAATCATTTGTAATATCTAATGCAGATTGTTTTGATTTAAGGGTAATGTTGTGTTTATTACCTGAATTATCTTCAACTACAGCGTCTAATATCAATCCACCATTACCAGCAAATGAAAAACCTTTCACATCGTCTAATTCAATACCTTTCTCTATAAGTTTTCTATTATTTTTATTATTTGAAGTAGGTGTAAAACTGTCTAAATTACCAGCAAAATTATCAACCAATGTAGTTCGAATTGTTTTAATTCGGTTAATTGCTTTTACATCAGAACCACCAGCTAAAGGACTTAAATCATATTTAGCAATACCTGTTGATTTTTGTTTCTCATAGCGTTCTTTTAATTTAGCTTCAAATTGATTTATTTTATTAAGCTTCTTTGCTGCATCTGTTTGTAACTTTTCCAGTTCTGCACCTTGTAAAGCAATACGACCTTGCATCATGCGTTTTTCATCTTGATTAACTTTTGATTCTAATGCTGCTCTAGCTGTAATTAAATCATCATATGTTTTGAAACCAAAACCTTTAAATTCTTCAGTTTCACCAATTTCAGCTACTTGTGTATCAAATTGAGATGATAAATTAGTATCTTCTGCAATATCTTCATATTCGGTATCTTTGAAAGGTAAAAATCCCTGACGTTGTAATATATCTAAATTAAAACCATCTGAATCATCTGTATCGTATTTATTACCAAAATCTTCCTTACGCATAAAATCATTTGTTACTTTTTCTGAAATAACAGAGTCCAACCTATTAACAACATCTTGTTGGATTTCATCCATACTTTTACCCTTCATTTCAATACGATATGCGGGATTTTCTCTTAATATACGTTGTACATCTTCAGGTGTTACATTACGTTCAATTTCAGCACGTGATGCACCTTTAATTTGTTGTACTTGATGATAACCTTCAAATGGTGCATTTTGTATTAATTTCTCAGTAATTTGATTTTCTAAACCACTAAATTCTTGAGCAAACATTTTATTATAATCACCACGTTCATAAATTTTGTAATCAGGTGTACGGTATTGTTGTGTTTCTGGATCATATACACTTTGGTTAAATGTAAAATCATCATCAGTAACCAATGTACCTTGTTGACGTAAAACATCAGAACGTTTAATAGCATCTTGATAACGTGCTAAATTTTGTGGTGCTAAGTTAAAAAATGGATCACGTCTTAATTTTGTAATATTACGAAATACTTCTGGTCCAGCTTGTGAAAAATCACCACCATATTTACTATCTACTTCATCTTTAATAGTAGCAAATGTATTATTAATTAATTCATTCTTACGTGCAATATCTCCCGGTGCAACTTGTATTGAGCCAAATTTATCTTCTTGATCTAACAATTGTGCTAAAGTTTGATCATATTGTTGTTGTCTACCTTTTAATTGTTCACCTAAAAATTCTAAAGGTATTGGTGTAAAAGTAGATTGATATGGTTGTCTAACTGGTTGTTTATATCTATAATTTGTAGGCATGATAATATTATTTAATAAATCCTATAGATAATGTAGGATCAATTGCAAAATTTCTAGATTTAAGATTTTTTAATATAATCTCTTGAACTTTACGTTTTTGTTTATCATTAACTATACCAACACCAGCGTTTGCAATATCTGCCATTAAAGCATCAGTTGCTTGTTGATACGCTGCTTCCTCTTGTGATTGACGTTCCAAATCACCATGAGTTAATTGTGCATTAATTAAACCAGCACGATTAGTTATATCTACATTACTTGTTGCTTCTCTCATAAAACTATTACCAAGAGCTTCGGTAGTATTTTGATCAACAGCTGTAATACCAGCAATACGTTCTGTAGGTGAAGATGATCTACTAGCTAATGTTCCTTTAGTATCTCTACTTCTACGTTCAATTGCTCTACGTTCATCAGATAAATCAATTTCTTCAGGCATATATTTTGGAGTTGTTGCAGCATCTGGTTGATTCATAGCTAGATTAATACCTCTCATTGCTAATGGTATAGCTTGTGCTAATGTACCAGCAGTTGTAGGATTAGAAATAAAATCACCTATTTCTGGTAATAATGTATCTTGTGGACTAATTGCACCAGTTAAAGCATCTGCATTAGTACTACGTATAGATGATTTAACAGTTTGTTTTAACGGTGTGTTATTCAAATTACTTAATACTCTACCGTATTCAGCGGTAGGTAACCCACCTTCATCTTTATTTTGAGGACGTGTTACTTCTTGTTCTTGAGCAAGTTTAGCTAATTGACCATTCATAGCTTCCATGTCGTAATCATCAACATTCTCAAAGTTTTCACCTAGACGAAATTTAAATTTCTTCATGATAGCTTTTGCTCTATCAGCATAACCTAATTTCTTTGAGAATACATAACCGTTCCACATAACTTCACCTGCATCTGTCATAGCAATTGCTTTATTACCAGATGATATTGCGGGATTACCTTGTGCATCAGTAGGTATTGTATCAGTACCTAATTGGTTAGTTATATTCTCCTGAATTAATGGTCCACCTTTAGCTCTATTTATATATCTTGGGTCAACATTAATTTGTTGTGCTTGACCTTGTGATTTTGGTTGATTTATTGTAGTACCAGCTATTTGTGCTCCTTGTTGTAAACCAGAATAAATAGAACCACTACCGGGAGCAGCTGCATTCATTATAGTTGGTAACAACGCATTTACTGTAGGTGCTAAGTAATCATTAGATATATTGTTTACGTTTTGTAAAAATTCATTATCTACACCATCACTAGCAGCGTTACCAAAAAGTGGGTCTGTAAATCCACTCATACCTGTAGCATCGGTCCAAACGTTTAATCCTGTACGTAATATATCACCACCTAATTTATATTTTTTTAGTTTCTTATTTTTAGAACTCATAGTTTATCTAATTTTGCAGCTTAAATATAATAAATAATATAGGTAGAAACAAATAAATCGACAGATATTACCTAACCTATGTTGTTATTTATTAATATATTGCTGATAAGTAATGTGTAATGAAATGATTAAGAACGAATCTCTTATCTGCGTTATTAGTAAATGAAGACTTAACAAACAAATATTTGTCCATTAAACGTGTTTCACGTCCACTATCCGTTACTCTTGGTATATATGTACGCCATTTACTAAAACGATGTCTTGCTTTTAATTCTGTACCGTCTGCTTCCTCTGTAGGATGAATAACAATAGTACGTTCATTTGTAGTTTGAAATTCTGTCCAGAATTGTAATTTTGATATAGTCTCTTGTCTGTATGTATCAGTACTACTACTTAGATCGTCAGCACCAACACGAGTATCAAACTCAACATTATTAAATTGTTTATTAATAAATGGTTGATCGTTGGATACAAATGTTACATATGAATCATAATAATCACCATAATATTGACCATAGTTTCCTTGACCGTGTACATAATAATCACCAACAGTTGTAGGATCATATGAATGTACGTTTAAAAACGGATCAATTATATATGAATTTGGTGTATATGAATGAAATGATTCAAATACTTGAAATAATTCACTATACGATACTGTAAAACGTGTAGAATTATTTAAATATGTAAGCAATATACGATTGTTCTTTTTATCTCTAGTTGTAATAACACCATAGTTTTTTAATGGTCTATCATCCCACACAATTGTATTTGCTACATTTGTATCTAAATAACTAGATAAACCTTTTAATGTAGATACTTCTGTAATAGATTGACCAATAATATTAAATGATTTATTATTACTATCGAAATAGTAAATACCGTTTGAACCAGAAGTAATTGATCGTTTATGACGTGTACCAGAAGTAGTTGAAATATATTTATAATCACCCACAATATCACCAGTACCTAAAACTAATGAAATACCTTCAGTATCTTGTATTAATGAACGTTCCTTAATTTGTAATACACCAATTGCATTATCTTGAAAAAATACCAAGTTGTTATTAATTGTAGCTAATCCGTTAATACTACCATATTCTGTATTAACTATTTTATAATTAGCTGGTAAAAATCTAATTAAATCATCAATTAAATCAGTATATTGAAATTCTTCTGATGCTCTAATTAAACCATCTGTTAAAAATGTAGATGCTCTTAATGGTTCAGCAATATATTTGATAGATTCTGTAGGTTTACTATATATTTGATTTTCTAAATACAAATCATATTCTTGTAAATAATTGTTTTCTTCACCTACTACTAAGGAATAATCCCCAGCTTTTTCTTGTACAAACTTTGCAGTATTACCAGAACTACTTAATTTTTTAGAATAACATTGATCATATCTATAATCAACATTAACTGTTGTTTCTAATGGTACAAGTATAACTTGACTTTTATTCGAATCAGATGTACCAGAATGTTCTGAATCAACCCACATCATTCGTTGATAATCGAAATATGTAATATATGTATCACCACCAAATACACTTACAACAGTTGTAGAACCATCATTGAATTGACCACAACTAATATATTCATTATTTAATCTATTATAATAAGTACTACCACCGTATTGTTTTGATAAAGTTCTACGAATTTCACCTAATGCGTAACTGGTATTATAACCACTAATAGATGTGCTTGCAGCTAATCCTAAAAACATACTTGTACCAGCTAATGCTGAATTCTTTTTACCCTTAGTATCTCTAAATATATTATATAAAGTGTTACCGTTAATAGTTTCTATAATAGGTTCTTCATTAACATCATTATTTATAGATGCTATAGAACCATGATCTATTGTAATTTCTGATTGTGCTGTAGGAATTAATACTGTTGAACATTTAAATACATGAATACCATTATGTTTAGTATATGATGGTTCTTTAAATACAGCAACTGGTTTTAATGTATCAGCCGAATTTAAAGTTAGTTTCCTAAAATTAACTTCCGGTGAAATAAAATTAACAAGTGTACTGGAATTTAATGTTGATATTGTACAATCAACGGTTTTCGTATCTGTTTTAATAACACCTGTTGGATCAACAACTGGATAATAGCTTGTACCATCTCCACCAAGAACTGTTGGAAATAATAACCCTTGTGCTACAATTGATTTGTCACTTTCTTTACGTGGTACTCTTACTATTTCATAAGCATAAGGATCACCATCTTCATCTGTTGGTAATGTTTTAATTGTAAATTCAGGATACAATATTTTAGCAACAACTTGATAATTGGACACTTCTATATGTGAGGCAGTAGTTAAACTAGTATGTGAATTAGTATCGTAATCTGTTGTTAATGTAAACGCTACAGCTGAACCACCAGCTGTTTGTTTCAATGTAGTATTAGCTTCTGTTAGTGCTGTATTATATTCACCAGATGTTAATTGTATCTTATGTGAAGTATCATTTACATATACTTTATCAACAGCAATACGATGTGTCCATTGACCATTAATTATATTTGTTATTATATCTAAATATTCATCCAATGGTGTACCTTGTGGTCCCTGTATACCATTACTGGCAACATATTCAAATACATTGATTGAAAATGATTTTGTTTCACCACCAAAATTAATAGTATATGTATGTTCTACATCAGACCCAACATCAATAAATACTGTATCCTCCACACCTGATATACCTGTATCTATTACTGTTGTAATAGCTGGTGAAGTAATTACCTTATATGTGTAATCATAAGTAGTATAACTTGTACTTACAGCATCAACATGTTCTGGCATTTTAATGTCACCAATCCATTTAACATATGAACGTTGACCTTTTTTGTTTATAAATACAATACCAAATCTATATGTTTCACCTCTTTTATAACCAACCATTTGTCCAGAATTAATTGGACTCGCATAATTACTATAAAAAGGATTATCTACAAATGTACCATTTAAACTACTAGACCATGCTTGAACTTCATTGGGTGCTGCAATTGTCAAAGTTTGTTTAGTACTTTGATCAATTGTCATATCTATAGTCTTAAATTCATATGAAATCTTCTTACCTTCACCACCAATGGTTGTACCATCAGCTTGATATTTATATGTAGTATAAGCTCCTTGTACACAATCAGCAAAGTTATTTACAGCAGCCCAATTTGTATCATTACCTGTTGTAGCTGAACCACCATCAATTGCAAATTCACCACCTGAATTATGACGGTATGTACGAGCATCATAAGTAATATCAAAATAAGTTTCATCTACATCACCAAGAACCAATCTATTTTTAATTAATTCAATATTACTCGGTTTGATTGAAGGTTTGTTATATGCTCTAAATTCTTGTAATGTTAAAGTACCAAAAGATGATAAACCATCATCTATAACATCAATGGTAGTTGTTCTTTGAATTTTCTGATCGTGTACTATACGTATAACAGGATTACTTCCTGTTGATTGATAATGAATAGAAAATACCCTAATGTAATCAAAATCTGTATCTATACCATTAATAGTTACTGTAACAGCTTTACCTGTATTTTCATTGATTGGGTCACCTAGAAATTTAGTTGTAGATGATTTAGTATACGGAGATGAAGTTAATAATACTTTATTACTTACTGGTGATATAATTGTTTCTGCACCATATTCATCATATAATTGATATGCATATTCTACTACACCGGATTCGTAATAACCACCTTCGAGAATATCGGATATTAATGGTTGACTTAAACTGTTATTAGGTAATAATTCAATCTTATCAACAGGTATAGCTGGTAAATTTGGTTGAAATATATTTACATGTCGAAGATCATTATAACCATCTACAAAATAAACCTTACCAAATAATTCATTTATATAATTAGAACGAGCTTCAATTGGATAATATGTAGAAAAATTAAATATATCATTCTTTAATAATTTCAATGTACTAATCGTACCACTTGGTCCCATTGATGCTTGCCATATTTGACCATATGTACCACTTGGGGCTGCTGTGTTGTTTGAACTTTTTGTTGTGAATAATATTAAATCATCTCTTAAATTAATACTTCCAATAATAACTAAACTAGATAGTTCTGAACCTAAATCGTTTTCAACTAAAGTAGCAGTACCACTTGATTTAGTTAATGTAATATCACCACTTGTAGATGATATAACTATTTTATTATCGTATTGTGATATCCAAAATCCAGCTGGACCAGCACCACTATACCTTTCATTATTTGAATATGTTTCATCTGCTGTAATTGGATATACAACACCGTTAACAAATTTATATAATGTTGATGGTATAGATACACTATAATCATCACCACCGATATTTAATGTACCACTCCATGTACCATCAGAACTAAAGGTATATTCTTTATAATCACAATCTGAAAAATCAAAACTAGCAGACATACCTTTTTCGTTTTGAATAGCTCCTTGTGAAAAATTATCTTTAGAAACAATTTGCATATTTAAAGCATCAATATATTTATTCTCCTTTAAATTAGTAACTGCAATATCTCTATTGATACCACCATTGAAAGTATTTATTTTGTAACCCATGATATTAATAATTTGGAATTTCTGGCTTATTTAAATAATTAAAATGCGACGCATGTGCGTGTGCAGGTCTAATCATTCTTTGCATTTGATTCTTAAACGATTCTTCTCTATCCAAATTTGGCATATGTGCTTTTGTTCTGGCAGAATTAACATAGAACATCCATTCGGTTTCCCAATATGAAAATTTATCTTTTGTTATTTTATCTGACATCCATAATTTCTGTGTGATGATATACATAACATAAGCATGTACTGCTTTTATTACTCGTTCTTCATTTGGTATCATTGGATAACCATTATCATCAGTTTGATATGCTGTATATGCTATTTCAACATATCCTTCTTCAATGTTTGTAAATATATAATCTCCTTGTACATAATAACTTAACATTACTTGCCCACGACCAGTTGTTAAATTACTTTCAGTATAAGTTTGTTTAAAAGAACTTGTTGTATAAACATAGGGTTCTTTAGTTGTGAAGTCACGTACACTATCAATATGTACAATATCTGTTGGTAGCGTACCTCTATAATCAGCAATAGTAATTTCATCAGGCATACTACCTTCACCATTAGTTACCTTATACTGTAACATATATGGTACACCTATCAGTCTAATAGCTTCACCAACATTTTCAATTATATCCCAATAATCTATATGTTCTGGATTTAACCCTGATTTAAATACTCTATCGACAATTATTTCTAATGAAATGAATTCTGGATTTAACATGATCTTTTACTTTATTCAAAATAATCTATTTTTAATTTCTTATTCTTAAGTGCTTTTGCTAATTCTCTTTTCCATTTACGAGACATAAGTAACTTATAAGCACTTTGATTTAACATATCACTTGTACGTTTATCATAATAGAACCACATATTATATCTATCGTTATGATCATTCATATGATATATTAAAGTTTTATTCAATCTAGCTTCTTCATCTGTTGCCCACAATTCTTTAGTTGAATACCAATCTGGACGTAAACTACGTGTATTAACATTTCCTTCTTCATCAAGCTCTAATTTAATTTTAGTTTTACGAACTCTTAAATTACCAATTTTCAATGGAAAACGAAAATCAAAATTTTCATATATAATTAATTTCATAAGGTCTTCCATAACATCTTTAAATACTTTTGTATATTTAGTTTGATTAATCTTATACTTATTATCATAATTATCTAAATAATGTTGATATGCTTCTTTCATTCCATGATGTATTGGAATTTTATTTTTACAATCTTTGCGATTATAATCACTCATGCTAATTTAAATTATTTGATCCATCATTCGTTTTATCCACAGGTAGTTGTATAAATTGTTTTACATCTAATTTTAATATTTCCGTTTTAACATATGGTAAAAATCCATCATGTATTGGATATTCTGAATCAGCAGTCATACCTGTAACATCTAAAGGGTCTTCGAATACACCTTGTACATTTACTTGTGTGAGAGATGTAACAGCACCTACAAGGTAAATTCTATCATTATATAAAAATGCAGAAACTATATCTGAATTAAATCTACCGTTATGTACAAAATGAGAATGATTATAATGTACAATAGAATAGTTTTTATCAGTTATTGCAACTGGACCAACTCGTGTTATACGTGGTTCTCCACGTACAAATAAAAAATTAGGAACATCTGTTGTAGTACGTTTTAATGTACCACTTGATTCTAAACTTAATGTACCTAAATCTTGTATAATACCTCTACTGGTAACTTTCCATTTACCAAGTTCATTTTTTAACCATAAAGCACGTTGATTTTTAATCCAGTATTTAATAGATCGTAAATCAATATCATCATCATCACTATTATTTGCTCTAATGTGTTGTAGTAAGTCGTATGTTATTTCATTTAGTGTTGCCATATTGTAATAATTTAAAACCAATTCCAACATATAATTCTTTATTAAAAGGATCAACCTTTACAGAATATGTTCTATCGGTTTTTGTTTGAAATCTTAACCCACCAAATATACCAAATTTAGGTGGTAGTAATTCTCCTTCTTTATTAAACGTATTTGTCATTGGTACTGGTCTACCACCAATATCCAATGTAGCAAACAATTTATTCTTTAGTGGATTTACAACTGTTACATTTTGAATTATTTCTGTCTTAATTCTGTTCTCATATTCAAAAGCTCGTCGAGTAATTGTATTTTGTGTAACAATATATTGAGACTTTGCAAATAATGAAGTATCGTTAATTAATGTATCAACCACTTCTTTTACTGTAAAATAATCTTTCAATATATCCATTGTATCAACCTCTTGCTCTATAACTATAGTATCAGGTACATAAATTGTATCATGTTCTAATTCGGTTATGACATCATAATATGTTACAGTATCATATTTAACAATTGTATCTTTGATATATATTGTTTCACCCGGCACTTGTTCTGTAATATACACTTTCTTTGGAAACATACGTTGTCCAATAATTATACTAAAAAGTATAACTATAATAAATATATAAATATTCTTACCTTGTGCTAACCATTTAAGAAATTTGCTAATCAAGGCGTTACCTGTTTTAAGTAATTTAGTCCTGTCCATCTTTTATCTACATGAAGCCACGTTTCAGTATACTCCGTTTTTTCTATTGTTGTTATCCCAAATACTTTATTTAAATATATAAAATTATTTATAATTATATTTTTTAATTGTGCTGGTGTATAACCTTTAACCTTTATATCTAAGGCTGCTTTACATTTGTGTTGGCTATATTCAGCACCAATATCAGTGGGTGATCTATAACCTGAATAGTTATATTGACCACCCCATTTCCAATCATTAATAATTATTGTCGCATTATTACACTGAGCTTTTAACCATTCGCAAAACATAACTAAATCTTTATCAATCCACCAAATAGGTTGCCATCCTTTTGATAATACATAGTTATGAAATTCTTCAGATAAAAATTCTTCAGATATAAAATTTTGACTTACTTTCATAGTTCAATAATTTCATCTGCAATAACTGCAAAATGTTTTAATAATTCTAAATTCTCAGCAAAGTATTTTTCAATAGATTCTTCTACTGGAAATACAGCTAGTTCAATTTTAACATCTTCTTCTTCAACGTATTTCTTATAGTCTGCAAATTTCTTTTCAGCAGCTTCTTTAGCTTCTTTATGTTCTTCCCAAAATTCTTCAATTGCTTTACTTAAAGCTTCTTCATTCTCTGGTAGTATATTATATTTTTGTATCATTCTACCTTCTTGTACCTCATTGAAAATATCAGGTTCACCATTTTCTTTCTTTTCAGCAAATCCTTTTTTAACTTTATCTTCCTCTTTTAATAAAGCTTTAAATTCATTAGAATTTTGACCTTTCTCTCTAACTGGTTCTAATTCAGTTGTAATTGCTTTAAGGTTCTTTGCTAATACTACTTGAAACTTAAAGTTCGGTACATCACCAAATTTGTTTAATAGTGATTCTAACTCAAATAATTCAATAAGTTTCTTGTTTACTTTTACTGTTTTAATCATCTTCTTCTTGTTTTAAATTAATTAATCTACAAATATAATAAAAAATATTATATTTTCCAAATGTTTA
>Ga0099850_1001381_pt1 | contig 11299 bp, 10 predicted proteins | sample CB_VirMetaG_5_FD_79182 | JGI IMG/M metagenome (GOLD analysis project Ga0099850, IMG submission 79182) | Freshwater to marine saline gradient viral communities from Chesapeake Bay - CB_1508_1D Viral MetaG | ecosystem: Environmental > Aquatic > Marine > Coastal | place: USA: Chesapeake Bay...
AGAAAAATTAAATATAGATCATAAAAAAATTGCAGACTGGTGTTTTAAGCATCCTAATTTACGTGATAAAATTTCTTTAACATTAAAGGAACCAGAATTAAAAGAATTGTATAAAGCAGTTAATGTTAAATTAGATGAGTTACATAATTTTTTTGGGTTTAAAAAAACAACATCACAAAAGATATATGAAGCTTGGGTAAATTGCGATAATTTAGATAGAACAAGCACTCCTCATACTCATCCAGAAGCACAATACATATGCGTATATTATCCATACGTAGATGGCAATGTAGGATATTTAGAGTTACTTAATCCTAATAATGCCATAAACTATGTATTTCCACAAACTAACAATGAAAGTATAATAGAAAAATATAATGTTTTTAATAGTCATTTATGGCAAATACCTCCTCAAACTGATTTATTGGTAATCATTCCTGCTTGGCTACAGCACTATGTTAGAGAAAGCGAACAAGGGTCGACTAGATTGAGTATTGCTTTAAACAGCCAAATAATTGCGTCACAGTAATTCTATATTGAAACTTATTATTGTTTTTCTTTGATACGTGTTGACCACTGGCGATTGATGAGAATAAAATCCAGGAAACGTTAAAATGTCTCCCTCACAACAGTTATACTCAATTATATTTCCTTGTAAATCTTTTATTTCGGTTCGAAGATTATCATCAGGAAGTTCTAGAAAATATATGTTTGTAAAATGTGTATTTGGATGAGTATGCCATCCATGAAAGTTATTTTTTTCATACTGTTGAAACCATATTTTTGTAAATGAAATATCGTTTGCTGTAGTGTCTTTGAAAATATTTTTACAGTGTATTTCAAGTAATGGATATATTAGGTGAATGTATTCTTCTTCTCTATTATCAATCCAAAAATCTGTTTTGCGTATGACATCAGCGTTGTCATAATTGTGTAATGGTTCCTTTTTGTCTATAGTGTGTGCTTCTAAACAGTCAATATAATCAAGTAATTTTTGTTTTACTTGATTGTGTTCTTTGAATTTTGTAATTAAGAAAAAATTTTGCATTAATAAACCCAACTTACCATGGTAATTCTTTTGCCTTTTTTAACAGGTTTCACTTCGTGGGGGAATAGGAAAATGCTAGGAAAAATAATTACTTCTCCTACATCTATATTATAAATGGTATCCGTATTAAACATAGAAAATTCCCCTCCTTCGCAATTATTATAAACGGTTGTAATCATGCTCAAGGTAGGGATTCCTCTAGGATTTCCTTTAAATAAACTGTGAATATGATCACAGTGATTTTTCATTGCAGTTCCTTCTTCATACCAGTTAAATTTTGGAGGACTGTACCCGTTCCAAGCACTAAACCAAGGAAACTCTAGTTCGTTTACATACTGTTCAAGTACATTATAATATTGATCCATGATTATGTTGTAGGTCTTTATATCTATCTGATTATCGGCACTAGAGTATGTTGGATCTATATCTGAATGTTCAATAGTATCGTCATATGACCTAAATGAATGCCTATTAAAACCTTCCTGATTTAATTGATCAGTAAGATTTTCACAAAAGTCTTTATCTAGCATTTTGTAGATTTTGACATATTCTTTAAGTTCTTGCTTCATAAATGTAATTATCTTAGTATTTGATTACTAGGAAAAAACTGATACGTGATTGAATATTAAACTAATAAATCTAAAACAGTTTGAAGTTTATCTTTGATCGCACGATTTTGAAGCGTGTTACGCAATCCTACGTGTAGTGGCTTTGGCCAACAGTTAACGTTGGTCCAAGCATAACCACTGTGTTCACCATTCAATGTGGGTATAAATTCGTTGTCTACGATAGCAAGATATGTGTGAAAGAAAAACTTTGAGTCATTTGAAGTAAACATTTCCAACGGAATTACTTTTTTAATTTGTGGAGTTTTACCAACTTCTTCGCTGATCTCACGCTCAAGTGCTTTCCAAGGTGTTTCATTGCCTTCGGCCATGCCTCCAACCAATCCCCATTGCCCTGCGGTTTTGGATTTGGTTCTTTCTAGAAACAAAAAACGTTTGGTGCTACGTGCATAGAATAATGCACCACTGCACACAATGTTTTTTTCTGAATTTATAGTACTAGTCGCCATTGCCCTGTTGAATATTCACCTTCATAACTCTTTAACCATGCACCCTGTTCATTGGAGAACTTGTATTGGATGCCCGTATATGTATTAGTTATGTATACAGGTTCTTGGGCAACGCTAGAATCGGCACGTTCTTCATTGGCACTTGAGTCAAAGGTAATTTCCCAAGCCGTACCATTCCATGTTATAATATCGTTGGTAGATCCAAGACGTTCATCTTGCCAAGCAAACGTGTTTGGATTAGGATCGTTTAACAGCAGATATCTAGTACCAGCACTAAGTGTCGCTGTTTTTGGATTAAATTTTGTTGGATCTATAATAGCATCTATTGTGCCACGACTGTTTATGCTGTCGCTTAGAATGGTATTTTCTGGCACTGTGTCTCTATCAAAACTTAACACCATCTGAGTTTCGTCCGTTGGATTAACACTTGCTGTTGCTACTATTTCTGTACCGTCTGATTTGCTTAATCTTATGGTACTTAATCCTGCTCTAAATTTTCCTGAATATTGATCCAACAGTTTAAACCAACTCACCGGCTCAGAAGTTGTTTCAAAGTTTCCAGGTGTTGTTTCGGTTACTCCTTCTCCCGGAGAAAGCAGTCTAGCAGTGTTGTTCAATACCAATAGTCCAAAGTTACCCGGTGATACAACAAAGTTAGCCATGGTATCTGCGGCATCGATTATGCCATCATCAATACCTCCTGTTTCATCAAAAACCCGCATGATAATTTTTTGAATAACACCCATCTGTTTTACTTTGGCAGGTGGTGTGATCCATATAGGCATTGTAAATGTAAGTTCACCTATGTCTATTTCTGTGTCCACTCCCTGTGGAATGCTTCTAGTTGAAAAATTAACACTGGATAATTCAATTAAACTTAAACTGGTCCAGTCAATGTAGTTGGCTGTGCTTTGTATTTCTAAACTTGGATTGAACAATACCAACATCTGTTCCATTATCTGTAATTTTTGATCCGTGTTTGTGCTCCAAACATCGCACTTCATTTGTAGATTAAATGGCACCGGCATTAATCTTTCCACTGTGTAACCTGGTCCCTGTGATTGTAGATATTCGCCTGTTGCTTCGTTGTAATCTCTTTCACGCAGTTGAACCTTGCTAACATGGGTAGGATTTTGTACCCTATCTCTTGCATAATCCAAGCCTGTGATATAACAACTAATGCGTGGTGCACTAATCACTTTGTTTTCTGAATTATCACGTATGATGTGTGCTACCTGACGTGTTAGGTTACCATATGTCGCTGGTACTTTACGCAGTGTACCTGCTGAATCCTTGTAGGAAAAATTACTCATAACACGAACGAACTGTGTTACAAATCTACGTATCTGTCCATCATAAAAATGTTGCATTATTTTTCCTTAGAATTCCTGTCATTGTATTTTCTTGGATTGTTATGAGCCTGTACATAATAGACTTTACCGTTGCGTTTAACTTTTTTAAGTCCAACTGCTTTTTCCGTTCCGTCTATTGGTATTCCCCAAAACTCTTTCAATCTCATTGTTAATTATCCGCTTTAGGTTTAAGAACCTGCGATAGTGCCTGACGCTCTTGAACTTCTTTGCCATTGATGACATTTTTGTTTGTGTTGTTAACAAATGTACCAAGTTGTGTTTTAGCGTTATCGCTGGTCATTGTTTCAACCCTTACACCATCTTCAATTTTCACCCATCTACCGCCATTATATCTAAACAATCTGTTTGGTAAGTAGTCAGTGCGTAAAAAATATTCGCCTTCGCTGGCCGCTTGTGGGAACTGCAATCCAAAATTATAAGGTGCTCCGTTGGTTGGTACACCATCTCCTGTTAGGTATCCCACATAGAAATTAGCATTGGGTGTTTTAATTACCGCACTTGCATTTATGTTAGAACTGCTTACATTAACATTAGAACTAGAACCATCCTGCGTTAGCACATTACCATCCGCATCTGTGGGAACAACAAAATATTGTTTTGTGTCATAACCACTAATGACAGGTGAATTAGGATCTCCTGTGATATCTTCATTTGCTTGGGCAAGCACCGCTTCATTGATTTGCATTTCTTTTTCATATGTTGAAAGCACATCACGCAGTGTAGATCCTGTTCCTTCACCACTGTCTTTATCAAAAATTTCTTTGAATTCTTGGCTATCTAGTATTGGTTTTGCTTTTACCCTTAGCAAGTGTGGATACCAAGTTTGTGAAAAACCTTCTGCACTTCTGTTTACATCTTCAATTACATAAAAACGTTTTAGTGCAACACTGTAATTGTTCAAAGCATAATCATCTTTAAGGTGTGGTAGTTCTATAACATCACCACTCATTAATTTTCTACCCAGTGCTTCCACGGAACTGTTCAAATGAAATGTTACAAATATTGTATCATTCTGCAAAAACATTCCAAATTGACTGAGATCAAAGTCTAAATCCTGTACGTTGTAAATTCCACGTATTACATACACATCATCCGAATATCTTCTGTCTCTGTTTTCTAAAAACAGCAAATCCTGAATTTTAGTTTCAGGTATATCATTGGTACCGCGAGGTTGTGAAGCGGTAGCATTATCACCCGGATCAACTGGTCCTTCATATTTGTGTATGAATATGTCAGTACCGCCAACCTGAAACGCTTCATTAACGTTCCTATCAATAAAGCGATAATCTGCTGATTTCTCCGGTTTGTATAAACTTAATCTGGGCATAGTAATTGTATTTATTGAATAAATATGAGTAACGGAGAAACTGAATACAATGGCGCAACTTACAATAAACACAGGATCAGGTGCGGGAGCAGGGGATGGAGATAGTCTCTTTACCGCTTTCAATAAGGTTAACACCAATTTTACGGAAGTATATACTAGAATTATAGCACTTGAAGATGGTAGCATTACCACAAATGTTATAGGCGATCTAAAAGGCAGTTTATATGCTGATGATAGCACAATACTAGTTGACGCTATAAGTAGCACACACTACGGTAATTTTGTTGGTAATTTAACAGGCAGTGTAGTAGGTGATGACAGCACACCTATCATAGATGGTGTAAGCAGTTCAATAAATTTAAATGGAACTGTAAAAGGAAATATTGTACCAGATACTAATATTGCCTATGACATAGGTAGTTCAACAAAAAGATTTAGAACTTTATATCTTTCAGGAAACACAATTAATCTAGGCACCCAGGTACTGTCAGCAACACCAACAGGAATCACAAGTTCAGGAACACTTACCGCAAATACTATTCAATTAGGTACAGCAACAATTACATCAAGTGGTAACGGAATTCAAATCAGCGGTAATCTTTCAACAGGAACCGGTATAACCAAAACAGGTGGTATGCTTGGTTTTTATTATGACTTCCCCCTTTACAAACTGGATAAAGTTCTGTTTTCAGACTTAATATACAGAGATTTAAACGGTAATGTTGATGCTCAGTTAACCGCGTTTGCACAGGCAACATCATATAATTTTGCTTCGGGTTATTACGTTACTGACACAAGCGGTGTTGCAAAATACAGTCGCGAAGAATATGCAAAGTATAAAAATGGTGATCCTGCCATAATACAAAATCCATTTGGTGCAGTAATGGATCCTGTAATAGACGGTAGTGGCAACATTATTGGTGTTCAAATTGCTGAAAGAGGAGAAAATGCAGGTGCAGGCGATAATCTTGCTGTGCAATGTATAAATCCAGAACAAGAAGATTTAACAATTGATACACAAAATGTTTCTGTAGGCTATAGAACACCTAGTGGATACAATACTTGGTACACTGTGTTTTCTGACAATGTTGATACAGCAGGACCTGTACTTAATGGATATCTAATAGATAGCACAGGTCAAGTTCAAGGTTGGACGGGTTACGAAAACGCCAATTGGAATGCGAGTGTTACTAATTTAGCAAATGAATATGAATGGCTAAGGTACGAAAGAAGAGTTATATTAGAATGGACCGGAGGTTCAGAAGTTATAAGTCAAGATAGATTGCTAAACGACGGAACAGTTAATCTTCCTGTAGATATCAGTGGAAGATTTGCTGGTAATGCTGTAGATGTTTCTGGTTCTTTAGTACTAAAGGTACAAGAAAGAGCAGGTATTAAACAGTTTAGCAAAACGTATACTGCAAACATTCCGGTTGGTAACAGCACAATAAATGCAACTGTATCATTTGAACCTATACAAAATAATTTTGGTACATTAACTTCTATTTCAATTGCTGACAGTTCATCTATACCTGCTTCAGAATTTGGTGCAGATATTTCAGCGGTAGCATCATATGGTGGCATACAGCGAAATGTTGATGATAACAATGTTGTCACAGAAGGTCTGGGTGCTGTGGGTACCATGTATCTAAGCATACCATTTAATGAACTAGGTTTAAAAGTTTTACCAGTGACTGGTTACTTTGACGATTATCAAGTAGCAACACAGATTGCGGGTGCTAATAATGCAAGCACGGTGTTAACACCAGGTCCAGAACCTGTAGTAGATCCATTTGCACTACCTCCTGTGTTAATAGCAGACGGAACGTTAGCGGTAGCAGATGGTACCAATTGGGATCCAAACGGAGATGGCACACAGGCATTGATGATTTATCTAAACGGACAATGGTACAAAGTAAATCTTACACCGGTTCCATAAGGGGTTAAATAGAATATATGAGCAATGATTTAGAAAACAAAAAACAACAGGTTTTTAATTACTGTCGCACACTACTTGGCGACGGAATGATTGATGTAGAACTTGATCCTAATCACTATGAAGTGGCACTGGAAAAGGCATTGGGGAAATATCGTCAACGTGCAGAAAATGCAGTTGAGGAATCTTATGCAATACTAGAACTTCAAGAAGATACCAATGACTATATTCTTCCAAATGAAGTGATTGAAGTTAGAGAACTATTTAGACGTTCAATCGGTTCTAGAACTGGTGGTGGAGATGGTGGTACACTGTTTGAACCATTTAACCTTGCATACACAAATACCTATCTGCTAAGTTCAACACAGATGGGCGGACTTTCAACATACTATGCTTTTGCTGGTTATCAAGAACTTGTGGGTAGAATGTTTGGTAGTTTCATTGCTTTTAAATTTGAACCTGTTAGCAAAAAACTTACAATTATGCAACGTCCCAGAGGCGATGAACAGATTCTGATGCAGATTTACAACCAACGTCCTGATTTTTCACTGTTAAGCGATCCATACGCTGGACAGTGGTTAAAGGATTATACACTTGCGGTAAGCAAATATATGCTAGGCGAAGCGAGAAGCAAATTTGCTACTATTTCAACACCGCAGGGTGGTACATCACTTAACGGCGATGCACTAAAAGCAGACGCCACCGCCGAAATGGAGAAATTGGAAATGGATTTGGCAAATTACGTGGATGGCAGTAAGCCATTATCATTCGTAATTGGCTAATTCTCGCTTGACTTTCCACATACATGACTATACAATTAGAAGATGCTTTCAAGAAAGGATCTTTTATGATAATTGGTATTTGTGGGTTGATTGGTTCAGGCAAAGGAACAGTAGCAGATTTCTTGGTAGAGCAAAGAGGCTTTACAAAAATATCATTTGCAGATAGACTAAAAGATGGTGTAGCCAGCGTTTTTAACTGGGACAGAGAAATGCTCGAAGGCGACACTGAAGACTCACGTGCTTGGCGCGAAAAGGTTGATCCTTACTGGAGCACAGAAACTGGACACCCTATTACACCTAGGCTGGTGCTACAACTGTTTGGTACCGACTGTATGCGTAATGGATTCTTTGATGGTATCTGGGTAAGCCTTGTTAAAAAACAACTGCTAGAAAATCCTGATTCAAACTTTGTTATTCCTGATGTGCGTTTTGAAAACGAAGCAAATATGATAAGATCTATCGGTGGTAAATTATGGCGTGTGAAACGTGGTAATGAACCCGAATGGTGGGAAACTGCTAAAACACAGATGCGTCATACCAGCAATAAAAAACTTTCGGAACATATCGTAGTTGCTAACAAGATGCAGGAAACCTATCCTGATGTTCATATATCTGAATGGGCATGGGCAAACGTTGAATTTGATGCTGTTATTGAGAATAATAGCAGTGTGGAGTTTCTTAAAAATCGGGTGTTAGATCACCTTGTTTCCAAGTAAATCCCTCTTTGTGTAGCACACGCTGACAATTAGCACATATAGTTTTAAGATTAGAGTGACGGCAGTTGGTTAGTTTACCATCTATGTGAAACACAGCAAACTGTTCAGGATGTTTGCTGGTAAACCCGCACTTATCACACCTTTCCTGTTGACGATATCCTAGTTGATACCAAAGTGGAATAGAGGGTGTTCTACCATTCACACACTGTTCACACTTGCTTCTGTAATAGGTTCTACGACCCTTTTTATAATTAACTGCACAGGGTCTGCGTTTACATGATTTGCATAAGGGTCTAGTCATAACTGTATTTACCCGCCCTTTTCGACCCCTTTTTCGTTGTATATAATACCGTATTTTTGGTTGTAGTTGCTAAATATGTTTAAGAACTTAATTAAAGGAGTTAAAGATGGCACTATCATCACCAGGAGTTGAAGTCAGCGTAATTGACGAAAGTTTTTACACGCCAGCCACAGCATCTACAGTTCCACTAATAATTGTAGCAACGGCGGCAAACAAGCCTAACGGCGCAGGTACAGGTACGGCGGCAGGAACACTAACTGCTAACGCAGGTACACCATACCTAATTACATCACAAAGAGAATTAACAGAAACGTTTGGTAATCCAACGTTCTATACAGATTCAAGCAATAACCCATTACACGGTAATGAATTAAACGAATACGGTTTGCAAGCCGCTTATTCATTCTTGGGTGTTGCGAACAGAGCATATGTTGTTCGTGCTGGTGCAGACCTTTCTGAACTAGCAGGTTCTTCAAGTGCTCCTGCAGGTAATCCAGCAGACGGAACATATTGGTTAGATACTAATGATTCACTTTACGGTATCTTTGAATGGGATAAATCTACACAAAAATTTGCTAACAAGGCTCCATTAGTTCTTAACTCCGTTACAGATCTTGTTGGTAATACAAGTTCAGGTGATCCAAAAGCAAGCGTGGGATCAAAAGGTGATTATGCTATCGTTACTGCTAGAACTTCAAACGATGTTTACTACAAAAATGCTGACAACGTTTGGGTCAAGGTAGGAACAACAACAAGTGCTAACGTTGCAAGTGCAAGTGGTAGCACATTTACTTCAGACACTTGGGCATCAAGTTGGCCAACAATTCAAGCAACTGTTGCAAGTCCAACACTTTCAAGTGGTCATGCAATTAACATTAACGGAACACTTGTAACACTAAGTGGTACAACTGTTTCAGCACTAGCAAGTGGTATTAATGCCGCTTCTATTACAGGTGTTGCGGCTAAGGTAACAGCAGGCGGAATTTTAGAAATCTACACTGACGGTACTTCAAGCACAGACAACACTACAGACGACGGTGCTATTATTATTTCTGATGCTACAGGTGACAGCATCTGTGACGACCTAGGTATTGTTGAAACATACTACGCAGGTCCAGAAGTACAAATTTCAAAACACTCAAGCGTACCTACTTGGAAGAGTTCAGACACAATTACTGTTGCTGGTACTAACCACAGCGGAAATAGACCAACAGGTAGTGTTTGGTTTAAAGTATCTACACCTAACCTAGGTACTAATCTAACTGTTAAAGTTTGGAATGACACACTAGGTGCATGGACAAGTGTAAGCACTCCTGTGTATAGAACAAGACAGGAAGCAGTTTACGAAATTGACAAAACTGGTGGTACACAAATTGCCGCTGGTACAGTTTTTGCTCTAGCAAACTACACAGGTAGAGCAACTATTGATGACTCTACAACAGGTGTTGATGAACTAGTAAACTTTAAATTATACAGAAGAGTTACAAGTTCACCAACTAGTGTAACAGGACAAGAAAACGGTGCTAACCCAACTGTAACAGCAGGTACTTTTACAATGGCTGAAACCAAGGCTAACACAGCAAACTTTAACACTGCTCAGTCAATTAACGTATCTGTTGCAACCGTAGAAGGTTTAGCAGAGGCGATCAGTGATGCAGGATTTACAAACATTACTGCAAGTGTGTCAAATGGTTATCTTACAATTACACACAAACTTGGCGGTGAAATTAAAATTAACGACACTTATGGAATTTTTGCAAGTGCAGGCTTTACAGGTTGGTCAAGAAACTCATCAACTGGTGTAGAAAGCGGTACTGCTAACTTCTATACTGCTCCAGCAGATGATGACAACACATTTGTTATTTCTAACTGGAAGCCATTGGTTTATGAAGCAAACGATGAGGCTCCAACTAGCACTCCAGCAGACGGAACACTTTGGTATGATACCAAAGTTGATGAAGTGGACATCATGGTTAACGATGGAACTAAATGGGTAGGTTATCTAAACTATACACCATATGGTGGAAACACTGACCCAGCAGGTCCGATCGTAAGTGCTACAGAACCATCAAAAACAGGTGGACAAAGCGATAACACTGATCTAGTAGAAGGTGATATTTGGGTTGATACTTCAGATATCGAAAACTACGGATTGAACATTTATCGTTGGGACAATACTGCACTTGAATGGGTAGCAATTGATGTAACGGATCAAACAACAGAAGATGGTATTATCTTTGCAGATGCACGTTACGGATCAAGCGGTGCTACAGGCGATACTGCGGCAGATATCGATGATCTATTAAATGTAAACTATGTTGATCCAGATGCTCCAGATCCAGCATTATATCCAAGAGGTATGTTGCTATGGAACACAAGACGTTCAGGATTCAATGTTAAAAAATTCGTAAGAGGACACATTGACATTACAGCAGACAGTGGTAAAAACCTACGTTACCTAGATGAATCTATGGCATCGTACAAAACTAACCGTTGGATTGGTTGGAACACAACACAAGCGGATGGTTCAGGACTGTTTGGTAGACATGCTCAACGTGCAACAGTAGTTGCGGCACTTAAAGCAAGTGTTAATGCAAATGAATTATTACGTGACGAAGAAACACGTACATTCACACTACTAGCGGCTCCAGGTTATCCAGAACTTACAACAGATCTAATTAACCTAAACGTAGATAGAGGAATCACAGGATTTGTGGTTGCTGATACTCCGTTCAGACTAA
>Ga0099850_1001387_pt1 | contig 11281 bp, 12 predicted proteins | sample CB_VirMetaG_5_FD_79182 | JGI IMG/M metagenome (GOLD analysis project Ga0099850, IMG submission 79182) | Freshwater to marine saline gradient viral communities from Chesapeake Bay - CB_1508_1D Viral MetaG | ecosystem: Environmental > Aquatic > Marine > Coastal | place: USA: Chesapeake Bay...
CGCCACTGGCATGGTGATGATGGGAGCAGACGAAGGTGTGTCCTCGACAGCCTTCACGAAGCTCCGCATTTGCTTGGCGATGCTCGCCAGATTCGGCACCTTGGCGATGCCGAGAATGGCATCAATGCCGCTCGCCATGCTGGCGTCGACACCGTTCAGCGAATCCGCCAGATCGAGAAGCCCCTTCTTCTTCTCGCCAAGCGACGAAGCGGGGGAAGCAGCAGTAGGGGCAACAGGAGCAGCAATAGGAGCAGCAATAGGAGAAGCAATAGGAGAAGCAATAGGAGCAGACAACCCCACAATGCGTTCATGGATTTGCGTGATGATGCTGTTGATGTCCGCAGTGACTTCGGCGGCGGCCAAGTCGTCGACCATGTCCTGCATGGTCACGACAGCGCCCAACGCCTTGCTCTGGTCGTGGCCGTACAGCGACTCAACTGCTGATATGACAGCGTCTTTCAGCTCGGCGTCGTCCTTGATGATGTTGCATGCAGCCTGTGCGATTTTCTGGAAGTCCACGGTATTGATCCCCTTGGTTGCAAGGAATTTGGATACGGTCTTGACGAGCGATACGTGCGAGTGGCAGTTGGTCGGCTCGCCCCACGCAACCGCCTTTCGGTTCCGAAAGCTCTTTCGGTTGGCGGGTTTTGCGGGGTGCCTGATGATCTGCTGCATCGAATCGGCGACAGCCCTCCCGCCGAGCAGGATGATGGCGGTCAGCGCCTCTTCGCCCAGGCGGTCCCGGTAGTTGGCGAAAGACACAAGCGGACGGACGCCCTCGTTAGTGGCGTCGTTGTGCCGACTGATTGCCGCGTTTACCTCGTCGACCAACTTGTTGTAGGTCGGGCGGACGTTGCCAAGGTTGTCCGCTGCCATTGATCGCATCTCCTTGCGCCTGTCGGAGAAGCGCGGATGCGCTTTCTCCAGCTCATACAGCGCCCTGCCTGAACTGAATGATGGGTAGTTCATGATGCTTGTCTCCTTGCCCAATGATGGGCAGTAAGGGGAAAGTGCCAGCTTTGACGGCTGGTCAGTTGTCCTCCCCAGCCCCTTTGGGGCTTTTCGGGTGTGTGGGAGGGGTGTTCTTTCGTTGTCTTATGCAGTCAGACGGTGTACAACCGATGCTACACAAGACAACTAAAGGTGTCCAGTCGCCGTGCTCGAAGGAAAAGTCCCAGGTCGATGCGCGGTAGCCGGTTACCCGGTCTTGACCCGGTAACTCCTTGCCCGGTCTTGACCCGGTGCTGGTTGTGTCAAATGGACCAAGCCGCTTCGGAATACGCGGGGGATTCCTCCACGTTGCTGGGCAGGTTGAGACTCCGCTTGAACGCGGAGATTTTCTTTTCGAGGCTGCCCCCCTCCCACTCCTCGTGCTCGCATGCCTGGTATTCGTAGCAGCACGCCAGCTTGTACAGCCCGACGCGCGACAGGGTCTTGGGCGTCTCGGTGACGCACTCCATGAGGAATGCCGTCTTGGACACGCCAAACATCTCCTCGGCGTCCTCGCCGTAGCGGTACTCGACGGACTTGATGTTCTCCAGCGCCAACTCCAGCGCCAGGACATGGTGGGCCTTCTTTTCCATGGCGTGAGCCAGGGTGATGATGTGGGTTGGGGAGCAGATGAAGGCGGACATTTCGGTTTCTCCTAAGCAAAAAAAACCGGCAGATTGCCGGGTCGGTAGCCCTCCCCAGCCCCTTTGGGGCTGAGGCGTGTGTGTGTCGCTAGGCGTCGTCGGGGATGTAGTCCCAAGACCACGACACGACATCGAAGCTGTCGCGCAGGGCCGAGAGGATGGATGGGTGGAGGGCGTCGGGCGTGTCAGGCGGCAGCCAGACGTGATAATGCGCCCCACATGGGCCGGACAGCTCCCAGGTGTAGAGGTAGGACTGGCCCTTGACCTGGATGCGCTCGTTCCAGCGCAGGGCTTTGGCGTAGTCCCAGCCGCCTTGGCGGCCGCGTGCTTTGCCGTATCGGCAGTTCATGTCGTGCTCCTTGCCCGCACGAAGCGGGCAGTTTGGGGTTAGCTATGCGTGTAGCCATCGGCCTCGATGCCGAGCCACATGCCCGCATAGGGCACGAGGATGGCGGGATCGGAGGCAGGGAGGGTGGGCACGACCTGACGGCGCAGTTGCCGGTAGGCGTGCTGTACGGTGCCGTGCGAGAAGAACACGGGCAGTGAGGGGTGTCTGGCACGAACGATGTAGTCGTGCGCCACGGTGTCGGGGAATGCCCGAAGGCAGACCCGAAGTAACGCGATGCGCTGTTGTCGGGTGAGGGTCATGGGTGATCTCCTTGCCCGGCTTGCGCCGGGCTGCTGGGTTATGCGTGGATGCAGTGCGGGTGCCCGTTTTCATGGGCCTCCAGCGCCAGGTCACGCGAAGAGGCGACAAACTTTGTCGCCTGCTCTGGCGATAGGATGGTGAGGGACCACGACCCCTCGGCGTTGCGCTCTTGCTCATCGACAAGGTCGAGGTAGGCGTTGTAGTCCGCCTGGATGTGGACCAGGTGGGTGCCCTCTACCATGTCGCAGTCTCGCGACCAGACAGCGACGGCCACGTCGCCGTTGTCGTCTACGTTGTCGTAGAGGCTGATTGCTATGCGCGCCTCGTGAACGGCGTGACTGTAGATGTCGGGGTCGCACAGACCCCCGTGGTCGGACAGGTGGGCGATCTGCGTCGCGTAGAGGACGCAGATTGGGTGGGCGTTGCGTGGCCCAGTATCGGGCACATCGTTGCAGATTCGCTGCATCGTCTCTGCGAACGAGAAAACGATGCCGGAGAGGTTGCAGGCGGATTGCGCGTCTAAGGCGCGCTGCCAGTCGCTTCTGGTGAGGTTGGCCATTCGGTTGCTCCTAAACGCCGCAGGATCGCTCCCACGGCGTCTGGTGGGGGTTAGTGGACAGAGGGGACAGTGGCCGCGAGGTCGGCCAGGAGGTCCAGCAAAATACTGGCGTGGTAGTCGCACCAGTCCTGCACGAGGCTGGTGCTGGCATGGGGGTCGGCGACGAACGCCTTGATTACGACCATCGCCGCTTCCTTGCGGGAGATTTCAAACTGCGTGGCCAGGCCGCTGACTGCCTCCTGTGCCAGGTGGCGCAGGGAATATGTGTTTATGTAGGCCATGGCCTCGGACATTTCGACGTGGGTGTTCCTCATGGGAGTCTCCTTGCCGCCTGTTGGCGACGATGTGGTCAGGGCGGGATGCCCTGGCTCTGGTTGCCCCTCCCTAATCCCTTTGGGATTAAGGTGTGCGAGGCAGCCCTGAGAGCCGCTCTGAGGCATCGTTGCAGCCGGGCATGCGACTGGACCGGGTTGTCGCGATGACGGCTGAGCGAGGCGCTAGCGGGCATATTTCGGGCAAAAAAAATCCCCGCCCGCACGAGGCGGACGGGGCGGGGAGGTGGCGCATTCGCACTACTTCGCGAGCTTGCCCACCAGTTGCGTGAAGGCGGCCATGGCCGCTTGCAGCTCAGCCACCTGCGCACGCAGGTCGGTCAGCTCATCGCTGGCCGGCTCGGCCTTGGGCGCTTTGGGCGCGGACTTGCGGGTCTTGCGCTCGGCCTTGACGCGGGCCAGGAACTCTTGGCGCTCGCGGGCGCGCTTGGAGTCGTCTTCGGCGAGTTTCGCCGCGATGTTTTTCGCGGCCGTGCGGGACTTGAGTACGCCCAGCAGGCGTCTGCTGGGTGCACGCAGCTTGGGTTTCGCCTCTAGGTAGGCGATGGCGTCGGCCTTGCTCACTTCGTTACGTGCCAGGGCGTCGGCGATCTGATGCGCGGTCATGCCGGCGAGGGAAGCTGCCTGTGTTTTCATGCTCGTGCCCTCCTGGGGCTGGGTAGCGGGAGTAGCGGATTGCTGCTCCTCGGTGGCCCATCCCTGGTCCCTTTGGGACCATGCGTGTGAGGGAAAAAATCGTGCCGACTTGGCCCGGATATGCGCGACCCCACTCCCTTTTTGGCTCTTCGCAACAAGGGGAGCACCATAAAAAATCAATGACTTAGGAGGGGGGGGGCGGGGGCCTCGTACCGGCGCTGCGTTTCGCGCGATGAGACTCCTCTCTATCCCCTCCCAAAAATTTTTCAGCACGCAAAATCCATCCACCTCCCCCGGTAGTAAAAGCCGTAAGACAGCCCCCGCCGATACAGTGCAAACTCAGCACGACAGCCAACACGACAGCCAATACCGCCCATTTCCTTATGGCAACACCTCCCAAAAAAGCCACCCTGAAAGCCTTCAACACTGGCCAGAACAGGCTCCGTCGCCTGGAAGGTGAGCGCCGCGCAAGGGAAGAAAATCCCGAGCGCAAGGTCTACAAAAAGATCGATTACGACGACCCTCCAGCAAGTGGCCTCTCCGTCAGGGTGATCCTGCTCCATCCGAGAAATATCAGGGAGGCGATGGTCCACAGTAATTGGGCTATCGAGACCTGCCCCTACTGCAAGGGCGCGTTCGCCATCCACAAGACCAACTCCCTGACCCGCTACTGCGGCAAGCGTTGCGCGGAAAACATGAAGTACCGCCGCAAGTCCGCCCGCAACGCGGCCGCCCTGCGCTACGCCTCCCCGGAAGACGTACATGAGCGCCTACTGGCCGCTTCGCTCATTGAAGACCCCAAGGACGCCATCAGAACCCCGGAGCAAAACCTCGACCCAACCGGCGAGGCAGAGCTGCGACACGCAAAACAGCAAAACGTCACCGCCCTCAACCGCACGCTTCAGCTCGCCAACGCCGCCGCAGCAGACCAAGCCCAGCTCATTGAGATGCGCGAGAAGATGGCCGCAGAGCTTATGAAGATGAGGGAAGACCACGACGAAGCATTGGCCAACCTGCGCGCCAAGCAGGCCGCCATCATGGCCAAGGAAGAGATGGTCCTGGCCAAGGCAAAACAAGGCCAACTGGCCCAGGACCAGTACGATCAAATCACGTCCAGCATCGTCCGCACGGTGACAGAGAACATCATTCGTGCCGAAAACGCCCTCAAGGGCCAAATCATTTGGACGCCTCAGCAGGTATCGCTGTTCAAGCTCCTCCTGAACAAAGTGCTGCCAGACGCCCGCAGCGCCACGAAAAAAGACGACGAATTCGAGGAAGAAAGCCTGGAGAAGCTCACCAAGGAAGAACTCGAAGCCATGATCAAAGACGCCAGCACCATCGTCAGCGAGCAGTAGAAACAAAAACAGAAACAAAAACAGAAACAGAAACCGCAACCGCCCATGCAATTCAAAACCAAAACCTTCCCCAGCCGAATCAGCCTGAGCCAGTTCAGCAAGGAGATGCAGGACGCGCTCAGCAGTGTCGACCTCCCGCCAGAGCCGCCCGACCACGCCAGTCCCGAGCAGCGCAAGCAGATGCTCAACCGTCGCCATCAGGCGGTCATGGCCCAGCTTCACCGCGTCTACGCAAAAAACGCCGCGAGCGAAAAGGCCCGCGTCGCCCTAACAACCAGCTACCTCATGCGCGACAAGCTGGCCGCGACCAACAAGCAGTAAGCAAAAACAAACCAACAAAAGACCAACAAAAGACCAACAACCCAGCAGGTCAGCCCATGGCACAAGCCCTTCTCAACAGACAAATTACGTTCATGCGCAATCTCCCGCGCCTCATCGACAGGGCCTTCACCTTGGGCTACGAAGTCACCGGTGGCGAACTCTACCGCGACCAGCAATGCCCTTGCGGCTCGAAAGCCAGCAAGCACCACGACAGACTGGCCATCGTCCTGAACCTGTTCCTTGACGGGGAATACCTCACCGACGCCGAATCCCACAGAGAGCTTGGCGAGTGGTGGGAAGGCATGGGCGGCAAATGGGGCGGCCGATCCGGCGACCCCAACCGCTACGAGTGGCCATAACGTGGAAGAAAACCGCAGAAGCGCGCCCACGTCCCGCGCCATCGAGGCCGCCAAGCGCCTGCTCGCCATCCACAACGCCCGCGATACGTTCGAGGGCTTTGTCCGCTACATGCGCCCGAACTGGACACTCGGCTGGTTTCAGATCGCCTTCATCAACGCCCTGGACCTGTTCATCCAGGACAAGCTGCCGGTCGGCTATAACATGGACAGCCCGAGGGAGGCTGGCCCGAACGAACTGGTCGCCGACAGCCTGCTGATCACCATGCCGCCGCGCCATTCCAAGTCCTCGATTAGCAGCATCCTGCTTCCGCCGTACATGCTTGGCCACGACCCCGAGCATTACATCATGTCGTGCAGCTATAACAGCCTGCTGTCCAACGACTTCAGCCGCGAGGTGCGCGCCATCCTGCTGGACCCGGAATACAGGAAAGTGTTTCCAAGCACCCGCCTGGCCAAGAACGCCCGAGCACTCGACGCCTGGCAGACCAGCAAGATGGGGAAGTATTTCGGCATTGGCCTTGGCGGCTCGACCTCCGGCCGCCCAGCCAACCTGCTCAACCTCGACGACCCCATCAAGAACCGCGTCGAGGCTGAATCCGTCACCATCAGGAAGAACGTGTGGGACTACTACCTGTCCGCCCTGAACACGCGCCTGCAACCGCCCAACAACGTCACCCGCAACGGCTCGCGCCCCAAGCAGGTCGTCACCCTGACCCGCTGGCACCCGGAAGACATTGGCGGCATGCTGCAGCAACTGCCCGAATGGAAAACCAGTTGGGTCCACCTCAACTTCGCCGCCCTCCTCCCAGTAGAGGTAGAGGCAAGCAACAGCACAAGCAGACGCATCATCAGCTACGTCCCGCCCACCTACGACAGCAAGCAGGAACCCGCTCTCGGAAAGGACGGAAACTACTACATCAGCCTGTGGCCCGAACGCTTCCCGCCCGACGCCCTCTTGCGCAAGCAGGAAATGAACCGGCGCGAATTCGACGCCCTGTATCAGCAGACCCCCACCGTGGCGGGCGGCAATCTGCTCAAAAGCTCATGGTGGCGTTGGTACGATGATCGGGAGCTGAATGACGTAAACATTCAGCACTTTCAGGCGTTCCTCGATCCCGCCGTGAAGACCGGCCAGTTCAACGACTACTCCGTGGCCGGCCTTTTTGGCCTGAGCAGCGTAGGAAATTATTACCTCATCGACCTGTACCGGAAGCGCGTCGACCTCCCCGATCTCAAGCGCGACCTGTCCGTCCTGCACGCCCAGCACCGCGCGAACGGCCTGAGCGCATGGAATGTGGAGGACGCTGGCCCAGGTGGTCCCATCATCGCCGCCTTGCGCAAGGAAACCGCCCTCCCGGTCGTGCCGTACCGCCGCCCGACCAGGGACAAGGTCACGCGCACCAACGCCATCACGCCCATCATCGAGGCGGGGCGGGTCTATCTGCCGCGCTCCAGGCCATGGATTCACGACTTCATCAAGGAATGCGAGCAGTTTCCGAGCGGCACGCACGACGATCAGGTGGATGTGCTCACCATGGCCATCGACAGGCTGAGTCGCCTGCATATCGACAACCCGCTGGCCGACATGATGACCACCAGCCTGAACAGCCAGCTCTCCCTCTCCGGGAGCGATCTCAACCTGCAGATACAGAAAGACAGCCTCTCCCGCCAGGTCGGCGGAAACAACGCCCTCGTCTGGGCCGGATGGGGTGAAAGCGGCAAGCCGCGCCACACCAATAAGTGGTTCAACACGCAGCCCCGCAGAAAGTAAGACAGAAAAAGCAAGACAGAAACAGCGAGGCAGCGATCCGTAAGACAGAAAGCAGCCCGAATCGCCACAATCGCGCTCATGGACAGAATGCCTACCAACGCCCTAATCGCCGACATCAGCAACCTCGGCGATCACCTGCTGGCCAATTACGACATCGCTGGCGGCCTCAATGACGAGCAGCAGCGCAAGATCGTCGAGTACGTCAAGGCCATGCACACCATGTCGTATCGACGTATCAGCAAGCGTTACGACGCTTGGGACCAGGCAGATCGCGCGCACGATGTCTACATCGACCCCGACGCCACCGACTTCCGCGAAAAGGCCGTCATCCCCGACACGCGCGCCATCGCCGACACGGTCATCACCTACCTGATGGCCGCCCTGACTGGCCGCAACCCGATGTTTCAGTTGGAAGGGGAGAACCGCAAAAGCCGCAAGGCGGCCATGATCCTGGAGCGCGTCTTGCATCAAGGGATGCGCAGGACGGCAGGCGAGGCGAAGATTGCCCAGCACCTGCTGGACATCGTCCGCTACGGCTACGCGCCCACGAAGGTTGTCTGGCACGCCAACAGCAACCAGAACCGCATCATCAACCACCAGCCGCGCCGCACCTTCCCCGACCCACGAGTGGCCTGGGGCGACTGGGATCAGATGCAGTTTGTCGTGTTCACCGACTTCGTTACGGAAAACTGGCTGTACCACAGCCAGGAATACCCGGCTCTCGACCGCTACCGCGATGAGTTGCGCGGCGACACGGCCAGCTATGGGTGGGATGGCCATAAAAACCTCAAGCAGACCGGGCAGGGCCTGACCTATGTGCCGAACATCGGCATTGATGACGGCTACCGTCTCGGCAACGCCAAGGCCAGGGACGAGATTTGGTTTCGTGTCAGTGGCGACGAGCTTGGCCTGAACGGCATCCGCACCATCTACCTGTCCGCCACCATCGTGGATGAGAAGTATGTCGCCAGCTTTCGGCTAAACCCGTATGGCCAGCTCCTCCCGGCCGTCTTTGGTGGGCTGTTCCACGACAGTCACAAGGCGTTCAGTCAGAGCCTCTACGACCTGTTGCTTCCCCTGCACGACATCGCCACCTGGCTGTTGCGCAGTCGCGTGGACAATGTGCGCATCGCACTGAACAACCTGATCTTTGCCGACCCCTCCCGCGTCAGCATCCCCGACCTGATCGACCGCAATAGTTTCGGGATTGTCAGGACGCTTCCAGGCACCCAGCCGGGCGAGGGCGTCTATATCGCGGAAGTCCCGGACGTTACCCGTGGCCACTGGTCCGACATTGCCGCGCTCAGCGACATGAAGCAGCGCGTCAGCAGCGCATCCGACGCGCAGCAGGGCATGCCCACCCCGGACGTGAGGACCGCGACCGAGATTCAGCGACTCACCCAGCTCGGCAGTCAGCGCCTGGGCGTGACCGCGAGGATCATTTCCGCGACCACGATGCGCCCGATGGTGCGCATGATGGTTTCGAACATTCAGGATTCACTGGCCATGGAGGGCAGCCTGAATCTGGGCAACGCCGATGTGCCGCCCATGCTGCAGAGCAGCCTGGAGGATGGCTACCTGGATTACAACGTCAACGATCTGCAGGGCGATATCAGCTATCTGGTGATTGACGGCACGCTTCCGCTGGAACCTACCCGCAATGCCGAGACCTGGTTGAACATGCTGCAAATCCTCAATCAGAGCGGGATGATGATGGAGTTTCGCTCCGACAAGATCGTGGAGGAAGCCATCCGCAGCATGGGCATTTCCGACCTGGACCAGTTCCGCATCCCCCAGCAGCAGCAGGGACGGGAGATGACGCCAAGCCAGCAGATGGCCATCATGGAGAAGATGCGCGGAGCAAACGTGCAGAGCAACGAGCAGGTGCAGCGCGAAGTGGAAAAGGGGAACTTGATCCCGCTCAGTCAGGCCAGAATAACCGGAGGCCGGAGTCGTGACGACAACCCACAAGCCCGGCGCAGGCAATAACAGGGAGCCATCCTCATGAGAGTCGATCTTAGCCAGGTCTCCATGTTTCACCCCTGGCTGCGCGAGGTGATTGATGACCTGGAGAATGGCCTGGGCATCGAGTTCACCACGAGCAGCCTGTACCGAAAAGATGATGACGGTGTGCACGGCACCACGCCGCTGCGCGGCACCGACCTGATCGTGCGCGATCTGGATGTCGGTCGGGCCATCGAGCGTTACGTCAATCAGCGATGGATGTACGACCCGACCCGCCCGCAGAAGCTGGTGGCCATGTATCACGGGGACCACCCCCATCTGCACATTCAGGTGCACCCAAGAACAGTGCGACGCTAAATGGCCAATCCGACACGTCCCACCGCCGACCAGATAAATTTTCGCTCCAGCCAAACGGGCGACAGTCAACTGGATGCCTATCTGGAAGCCGCAGAGAAGGGCGGCAGGAGTCTGGCCGATCTGGTCAGCGACCTGTGGGGGGAGGATGGCAATCTGGATCAGGACACGCTGGAGCTGCGCATTAACAGCAGCACCAACCAGCTTGAGGCCAGGCTTGGCGATCACGGCAGCGAGAGCACTCCCTGGACCCCGATCTACAACGCCTACTGGTTCAACTACCGTGGCCTTCACGCCGATGCGACAGAGTACTTCTCGGGCGATCTGATTCGCCACCCCAGCACGGGAGTTACCTATGTTTGTCACACGCGTCACACCAGCATTGCCGCCATTCCTGACGACACCAAATTTTTGGAGGCGACCATCAACGCCGAAGGCGGCGGAGGCGGTGGTGTTGAGGATCATGGTCTGCTTTTGGGCCTGCTGGACGACGATCACGCCCAGTATCACACCGACGCCAGGGGCGATGCCCGGTATTATCTCAAGGCGGCGGTTGATGCGGCGCTGGCCGCCAAGGCAGACAGTACGCACAGTCATGACGCGGATTACGATCCGTTGGGCGAAGCGGCAGCCGAGGTCGCGACACACGAAGCCGCGCAAGACCCGCACCCACAATATACGACAGTAGCGGAAGCGCAGGCCGCCGCGCCCGTTCAGGAAGCGCCGAACGATGGCAGTGAGTATGTTCGAAAGAACGAGGCCTGGGCGGTCGCCACCGGTGGTGGCGGCGGTAGTAGCGATCATGGTGAGCTGGCCGGTCTTACGGACGACGACCATGCCCAGTATCACAATGACGCCAGGGGGGACGCCCGCTACGCGACCGGCGGCAGTCAGGACAGTCACAGTGCGAGAACCGATAACCCGCATGCCGTGACCGCAGGGCAGGTCGGAGCCGATCCGGCGGGCACGGCCAGCGCCGCCGTGGCCGTGCATGTTGCGGCGGGAGACCCGCATACCCAGTACAAAAAGGCCGGCGACGGCATTACCGACCTCAGTTCCGGCGCGGCCACTGATGGTCAAGTCCCGACTGCAGATGGTGCGGGGAATATTGTCTGGGAGGATGCGCCTGGGTTGGACCTCGGCGCAGAAGCTGGCCTGCCCCTCCAGCGGTACAGCGAGCTATTAGTCACTGTGGCAAGCTCCGGCAGCGCGCAGGCCCCGGTTATTGATGGGCGGCATTACAAAATCACCCTGTCAGCCACTTGCACTATCACCCTCACGGCACCGACTGGCGCGGCCTCTGGCGTCGTCTACTCCAGCACGATTGACTTGGTGATGGACGGCTC
>Ga0099850_1001390_pt1 | contig 11253 bp, 4 predicted proteins | sample CB_VirMetaG_5_FD_79182 | JGI IMG/M metagenome (GOLD analysis project Ga0099850, IMG submission 79182) | Freshwater to marine saline gradient viral communities from Chesapeake Bay - CB_1508_1D Viral MetaG | ecosystem: Environmental > Aquatic > Marine > Coastal | place: USA: Chesapeake Bay...
CCACGAGATGTGGTGTTCTTTTCGTACTGTGCGAGTACCGCGTCGAGTGCATTTGCCATTTTGTTTTTCTTTTATTCGTTAAAAATTTATCTGTTACTCAAGTAAAATATAACAACGAAAAACACTAAGTCAAATCATCATAAAAAAAAAAGACCGTCCTAAGACAGTCTTTATATTCCATATTCCGATATACGATATTTACATTCTTTCTTCGTCTTCAAAGGGTTTATCAAACGATTTTTTAATATCACCATCTGAATAATTTTCAACCTCATCACTTGTTAAAATATATTCTTCTTTTCCTGTTTGTTCAAATTCACCTTGTTTATCCATAAAGAAATCTGTTAGTTTTTGATTAAATGGATAACTATCTAAACTTCTTAACTGTAATTTTTCTTCAGGTGATTTTTGTCTATATTTTTCAACTTTTTGTTCTAAGTTGTCAATTTTTTGTAAGATACTATCCATCTGACCTAATTTATTTGTTAAGTCTTCAAGTCTACTAAACATAGATTCCATATACTCGTCTTGTTTGTCTGAAATATCTTTTTGTGTTGTTACAAGTTCAGTAACATCTAATTCTTCAGTACCTTCTCCTCCCTCGTCTGTTAAGGTATCTTCACCTTCATCACCAATAACTTCAACATCTGGGTCTGTTTCTACATCAACTGGTTCAGGTATCTCTTCAGTACCTGTATTATCCAATCCTTCCTCACCCGTACCTTCGGTTTCTGTTTCACCACCCACATCCGGTAATGGCGGTAAATTTCCAGCTTCTTCTTGTTCTGTTAAGTATTGAGAAATTGATTTATACCTTTCAATTTCATTTAATATTTTTTTATTTACTGACATATCTTAACCATTTAAAAGTGTTTTCATCCCTGTAGGTGTTTCCACTCTAAGGGTTTTATTTAAATTCATAGTATTATCAACTCTTTCTATTAGTCCGTCTCTCATTCTAACCGTGTAGCAATCACCAGTATCTAAATCGCATACTTCTTTATAACCATTACCTCTATCAGTTTCGGTTAACCTAGCGTCTTTTTGAAGATAGTTGTCTAATAAGTTTTTAATATCCATAATATTGTTTTTTATATAAATATATCATTTATGTAGAATATTCCTTAAATTCCCCTTTCTACTATAGACTTAAAGATTCCAAACCATTTGTCATACGCTTTTTTGTATTCAGTATTGTTTTCTTTTTTAGTATTAACAATACTAATCATTTGGTTCGCAGTACCATCTATTGGGTCTAACTCATATATTCTTCCCATATATAATGTCGTTAACGCTTTTTCTAATACCCCTGTCACACTAGTTTTTTCTATCTCAGTTATTAAACTATCTAAAATAATAGTTTGTGGTTTGTAGGTACTAATCATATAATCTAAACAATCATTAATGCTGTTAAACGATGCAATTGGTAAAATCATTTCTGTATTTTCAATACAGGTTTGTCCATTAAAGTATTGTGACCTAGTAGATGGTCTTATCTCTTTATTTGTTGGTAAGTCTATTAGGTTGTTGTTAAATACATTTTCTCTTGTTGCTTTATTTAGTGTTGCAACACCATAAATAAATAACTTCATCTGTAAAGTCAGTTCATTTGTTGGTGAATTTACGTATTCTATTATTGTATTAGCGTTCACACTATTTCTTACTAAGTTAACAAATGTTTTATTTGGATATTTTGTCATTGATTGACATTTTTCAGTATCACCTTGTTTTATGTTTGTTAAATTTGAAAGCGTGATAGTGTTATTAGTACTTCCTGTCGGTGTATTATCTTCAATTTGTTTTTGTGCCTTTCTGTATGTGTCTAATATTTCTCTGTTCACACTGGCCACTAATTTATCAGGTGGTGATAATGAATATTTAGGCATTCTTGTACCTTGAAACTGTGTGTTAAACCCTCGGTTTGTGATACTATGAGAAACATTTGTTATCATATATGGCCCATAGAACATTGGAACATTAGTCAAATTAAAATACATTGTGGGTTGTATCATAACATTACCCATACTTTGTACTTGGCAAGTATAACTTCTGGTTTTATAAAAATTATATAAAGATTGTGATTGTTGTGCAACTTTTTGTCCTGACGCTTGTTGTCCCATGTCTGTAACTACTTGGAAAGTAGGTCCAATCATTGTGTGTTGGTCCATATCAATAGATATTCCATTAAACATTCCTTGATTTCTTCTACCAAAATCAACTTGGAAACCCACACATCTGTTACTATCAGAATAATTAGTTTTGTTTTGTTGATTTTCTCTTAATGGACAATTAGATGGGTTTGTAATATCAAATGAGTCATCACCTCTTCTACTATTTTCATTTTTACTCATATCCAAGTTTGTTGACGGTTCACCTATGTATATCCCCAACATTCTTGGTCTACTGTCTCTTGTGTCAACCTCCATAAAGGTTCCAAACAAATCATTAGGTATATCTTGCGGTACCGGTTCACCTTCTTTTACTCTTTCGTCTCTACCATAGAAATTGGTATACGCGGGTGTAGGTATAAACGCAAAATTATTTTTTTGATATATTAATCCCAATAACGAGTATACTGACATTTTGTCACTTCTACCTGTAATAAATCCTTCAAGTTCTGCAATATTAATTACTATCTTATCACCTACAGGTCTATTCGCCCTATCCATAAATAGGAAATCTTCATATATTGTTTTTGTTTTAAAATCTTGACCCGCAATCCATTTATCATTTAATGACTGAAATGATTTCCATAGTTCAAGTTTTGGTAGATTACCATCAATTTTAGATAATCTAGTAGAGTCTTCAGTTATAGTTACAGATGGTAAATCTCTATTTAATTTTATAAAAATATTATTTAAAATGTCTTTTTGAAAAGATTCTTGTTTTCCAATAAAAGTATTTAAATCACCTATAAAATCATCTTTACTATATGAAGTATTTTCTGATTTTTTTGTGGCATATATTTTAATTAAGTTTGATAAAAGTTTTACGTTATTTTCTGTAAACTCAAATCCCATATCAACAAAAAAGTCAGTTAAATATGAACCACTATTACCATATTTAAATCCATCTTCATAAAACTCTCCCACATAGTTAGTCATTGCAGACCAAGCGTTAGGATAGTTTGAAATACTTTGGCTTAATGTTGTTGTTCCACCACTAGTCGGTAATGAGTTAGGTACATATACTCCAAAGTTATATGGGTTTTCTATTTTTTGTGACGTACTTGTCGTTAAGCTTCCATATACTTTATTGTCATATTTTGAGGGGTTACCAATTTTTAAAACTATGTCGTTGTTATTAAGTAGATTTAAAGATTTGTCTTTAAAACTAACCATTTGTCTGTTTGAAATAGCCTTTAAATCTACATCAATATCATTAGTTAAAGATGGTTTATCAACCATTAGTAGTGACTCCATAAAATTAAACAGGTTTACTTTATATTCATCAACGTTAATGCCTGAGTATGAGTTTTGTTGATTTTTATAAAGAGCATATAATTCAACCATTTCTTCATCTGTGGGCTCATCACCACCATACTGACTTCTGATTTCTTCACTATCAAAAAATTCTTGGAAAGTTGTGTTACCTCTATTTACCATTTCAGAATTATACTTGTTTTCTATCTGACAAAAATTTAAGAAATGGTTTTCAAAATCATCCAACATTTCTTTTGTGAAAACTCCAAAAATATCTTCTATTGATGAGTATTCCACATTTGTACTGTTGGTTAAATCAAACGACTGTTCATTATTTGTTGTTGGGTTAATATGTTTTAGATATTGTAGTGGTGTTGGTTTATCTATCATATCATTTGCAAAATATCCGTAGTTTGAAGATGCCCATAGTGACCTTACACTACCATTGTATATTGATGGGTTTGTTGTTACGTTTTGTTGATTTTCTCCTAACTGATTAAAACACTCAAATCGGGTCTGATTAAATTTAACGTCACCGAAAGAAGGTATAATTAGTAACTTATCTTGTTCGTAATTTCTAAATTCGTGATTATCTTTAATTTCAAAAAATTGTGCCCAACTATTCATTAGGTATTTACCCGCGTTAAGTTGTATTCTCCCCTTTGTTGAGTTACCTATCTTTAACTTTTTTTCTTCTTGTTTAACCAATATTTCAGATGATGTATAACCTGTGAATATGTCCTTTTTTGTGAAGTAATAGTAAAAATCATTTATTACTTTGGGGTAAAATCCATTGTTAATCCTATCAACATTATATGTTATGGTGTCAAACTCTTCCACACCTGTAACAAAATTATCACCTAAACTTATTGTTACAGTTTCTAAAATTTGTTCATATTGTTTTATTGATACTTCGTTACCATTATAGTTTTTAAACGTATATTGTTTTGAGGTGTTATTAGATATTGGGTCATACGCGTTTTTATAATCAAAGTCCTTCCATATATCATCTAAAATATCTACCCCGTCGTTTTTAAATCTTTTATATCTATGCCATATTGAGCCATATTTTAAAATCCATGTATATGGTAGTTTGTGAATTGCAGAAAATTTATTTAACGTTGCAAAAATATAATTTAGATTTTCTACGTATGTTGATGTTTCATTATTTATTTTTGATTTAAACTTTTCTCTTAAGGTTGAAAGAGGTAGGGCGTTAAGACATATGTAACCCAACCCAACATATGGATTTTCAATTTCATTTTTTTCATTGTCAACCCCTTTTAGTAATGAGTTAACGAAGTAGGGTGTGTTAAATAGTGAGGTTGTTTGTCTTTTTGTTATAAAGTTTTTTGTGGTATCGTATTTTGTACCATAATCTATAAAAGACTCTGTAAGATATAAATCTTTTTGTTGTCTTGAATTGTAGTAATTTATGACTTGTAAATTTGTATCATAAAAAGTATTACCTATTGATTCTAGTGACGATAATAAATTAGAGGTGTTTTGTGATGGTGAATTTGGGGAGTTTAATATCCAATCAAAATATGAAAAAACTTTTTTATCATATTCTTTGTCATCATTAGAAAAAGATGCGATAGTTTTTTTATCTTCATTAAATGAAAACATTTTACTCGTATCGTTTGACTTTTCTAAAGTATTAATTTCATTACCTTTAGATATATTATTTTTAACCCACGATAACTTATTAAACGGATAACCGTCTGTGAATGTAAGTTCAGAAGAGTAGTCTGATTTAATATATTTTTTTAATTTTTCAATACTATCAACATTTGACTCTACTGTTGTTGAGTCCCCATTTAAATAAGATAACTTATATATACCATAATTTTTAGTTATCAAATTTTTAATATAAGGTGTTGTGAAGTCCCCTCTTATAAATAAATTCCAATTTAATCCTTGTCCATTATTAGAAATACTTCTCATGTATCTCAAAAAATTTTCATAACTAAAAGCGAAATTTTTAAATTCTCTGATTAAATCGGGTGAATTAATTACCGACTCTTTTAAATTATTATATTCAAAATCAGCTAAAACACTATAAACTTCATCTCTGTATCCACTATCTCTATAAAGTTTTGTGTAGTTACTACTTAATAAAGTTCTTTCAAATATTTCATATATAAATGGAACAATATTTAAATCCAAAAACGGTCTGTTCTGATAAGGAAATTCTATTGCGTTGCAACCCAAAAATGGATTGTCTTTAAGTTGATTTTCAAAATCAATATTTAATTTTTCCTCCTGTGTTTGTACCGCACCTTTTATATATTCTTCAACAAATTTTATTTCGGGCCAAACATCAGAAAGATAACCTTTTACTTTTCCAGATTCTGAAGGGTCACCAGGGTATCTATCTTCATATTGCTCATTACCATCTTCATCAATTGTCGTCACATAATATTGAGGCCAAGGGTATACTACCTGTGTGTTTTTCTTTGTAGGACCATAATTAGATAAAAATCCTAACAACTCACCAACACCGGAGGTTTCTGTTCCGTCAGATTTTTCTTGAGACATAACCGATTTTAACCTAATTGGGTTTTCTCTTTGCTCCCAAGCATCGTCGTGTACTTGGTCCATCAATCTTAAAAACGCATCGGCACTTGCACATATAACGGCCATAACATTTTTAATTGTTGGTTTAAATCCCAATCCAACGTCTGGTGACTGTATTTTTTTGGCTAACGCTTCTGAAAGTTTTTCTTCTACTTTTTCTTTTTTAGTTTGAAACTTATCCTGTAATTTGTTTAGTTTACCCAAAAAACTACTATTAAAGAAACTATCCGAATCTAAAATTTCACCAAATTGAAAATACGTTTTTTTAAGATTACTTTCCTCTACTTGAAGGGTTACTGCATCAACTTGGTATCCGTCTATTGTTAGTTCAGTCTTTAACTTGTTTTCAAACTCAGCCAACTCAATGTCAGTTGGTACTTTATTAAACCTAAGTTGATATGTTTTTTCAAAATTTATTTCGTTTGGGTCTTCTATCTGTCTTAAGAAATCATTTAGTTTAATATTTGAATATAATGATGTTTCTATTTTTTCTTCCCCTATCTCACATTCACCGACTTCACCAAATGTTGTATTTTCATTAAGTTCTAAATTATATTTAGTTATTAACGCATCTAAATCTGAAATGGCGTTATTAATATTTTGTAAACCTTCTTCTCCTGTCGTTAACTCCTTTTTTAAAGAAAATAAAACAGGTGCTTGTGGTATGTTTGTTACAATATAAGAATTAAAATCAATATATTTTGTTTGCCAGTTATCCGTTATAGGTCCGTAAATTGCATCTCTATACTCTGAAATTTTATTGTTATATTCATCAATATCATTAAGAACCGACATGTCTTCTTTTCCATAAGCCTCCATAACATATCTTTCAAAGTTTTGAAGTTTCATTATCATTTGATTCAGAGTTAACTCTGGAAAATTTTCGTCAATTAATCCTTTAGACTTATATGATGTATATACATTTTTAATTGCGTCATACCCCCTTGTTGATTTTACTGTTCTTACGTCTTTTAATGACGATGAAGGTAATGTTGATGTTGTGTCCGTACCAATTGTTGAGGTACGGTGATACATGTGTGGTAACGCAAATAAAGCGTCTATCGGAATATCCGAAAGTAGCGCATAGTTTCTTGAGATATAATTAGTCGTAATTTTATAGTTACCTGATTGTGGGTCAAATCGGGCGTTAAAATCTTTTAACATTAACTCATACCTAATTGCTTTACCATAATAACCTTTTAGTGTTAAGGTAAATAAAGGATATGGTAATTGAAAAAATGCGCTGTATGGTGAGTTTTCTCCTTGTTCAAACATAACCCTCCCTTGTACGTCTTCCATTTCAATATTTACAAGGGCAGCATAAGACGTATTAACTTTTATAGTTATGTTAGTTATACCTAAAAGTTGAGAGTCCACATCACCCGTTCTGTTGGTGCCGAAGGTTAGGTTATCTGTCCAAGTAGTATCAAGGTATAAGTCTTTTTCTTTATTTGCGGGGTCAATCTGTTGTTGAGGTTGCATAAAGTTAATCGTCCTTGACTTATCATCACCTAATTTACCAACTCTAATATTTTGAACTTCGTCTTGGAAATTACTACCAACAACAAGTTTACTTCTAGGTAAAACTTTTGCCTCAAGGTTTGCATACATAACCAACTCCTCGTGATTAACTAATCTCTCGGACACATTACCGTCACTATCAACAACTTTATTTGGGTCTACCACAATAATGTTGTCATAATCGGTTTCTACATATATGTTTTGATTGTTATAAAATCTATTACCTGCCATAGTAGAAGAAGTGAGTATCTAATGCCTTTTTATAATCTTGTAAAGAATTTACTAAAGGAAAGGGTATAACTAAAGTTGACCCATCTGTAATGTTATTTTCTAAACCTCCGAACCGTGGATTTGCGGCCAAAATTAACCAACCAAAGTACGGGGTTTGATAGAATTGATAACTTATTTTATCTAATCTACTCTTACCAAGCCTAAAAATGTATTTTTTATCTGTAGACTTTGATGGTATATTAACGAATGGAACTACTGTCTGATTTCCATTTATTAAAAAATCTTGATATCTGTTGTAGTATCTCATTAGTTAAATGTGTATTTTTCGTTAAATTTATTTTTCGGTCCGCTGTTTATGCCTTTGTATGTTTTATTAAAGTAATTGACCTTGTCAGGAGAAGAAAGGTCTTCTTGGTACTTTTCTAAGTATGTAAACTTTCTTTCTTTATCGGGGTTAAATGGTGTGTAGTTATTAAACATTTGTGTAAATTGTGAGTCTTTAAATAATTTAATTTTTAGGTCACAACTTCTCTTAAAATCAGAATAAACATCTATTAGTCCTGATTTTGCGTTTATTATTATAGGACTTCCTTGGAACCCATCTCCTTGCAATCCAGGCCCTCCCGGTGAGTCCACAAAACCCGCTGCGGGGTCTTCTAACACACTTCTTTCTGTACCATATATTACTTTATTAACATAGTTTACCCAATTAGGTTTATCTTTTAATGTTTCTCCAAGAACTTTTGATTTTAAATATTCGGGAGCGTTTAGTGTTGTCAAATAAGCTATAGTACAAAATCTTGTTTGTCCTTCAGTATTATACCCATTAGGTAAAAATCCTTCATAAAGATTGTTTTTCTTCTCCAAAATACCAAACTCACCAAACATACGGTCATAAAACACTTGTAGGTCTGACGCTACTTTTTGTACGTCAGCAAGTAACTCATCTTTTGTGTTTGCCTGTGAAGAAGACGGGTCTACTTCAGTTGTTCCTGATAGTTCTAAAATACTTATTCTACCTGATTTTGTTTTATAACCGTCGGTATCGGTTAAAATTAGATTTAATTTATCTATTATTCTAACTAATTCAGTTTGGTTTTTTATTAAATCTACCATACTTTCGTTAAATATACTTTGGAATACTCCCATTCTTTCTTCAACAAAAGATTTTAAATTCTTTTTGAATTTTTTGATATCACTCTCCTTAAATCCTTGACTATTAATGTTACCAAAATTAACTGTAGTTAAAAATGGGTTTGTGTTATTATCGATATCCTCCAATGATTTTGTTCTTAATTCTTCTGATAAAGTTTCAATATTAAATGGTTTACCAAATATACTTGTTTCAAAAACATTATTATTATCTAAGTATCCTGTAGCGGTTCCATTAGTATAATTTCTATTTTGTGTAAAATAATAAAGACCAATTTGTGATTGTAACCTATTAATGGTGTCTAACGAACTTACCACATCTTCAACATATGTTTCAGTTTTATCAACATAATTGTTGACAATATTTTTATAATTAATATTACCCGTTAAGTCATTACCTTCAATATTAGTATCTATAATCGTACCTATAGTATCATTAGCTTCTTCTGACCTTTCAACTTCACCTGTATCAGTTAAACTAATACCTCTGTTTTCTTCAATCTGTTCAATAAACTCTCTATCTATAGTTTCTGTTCTATCTTCTGTTGGTACTGCCCTATCGTCATATACTTCGGTGTTACCGTAGTAGTTGAATGAAAGGGCGTTTTGTAATCTCGCCACAGGTTCTTTCAAACCTTGTCCTCCGATAAAATAGAACGACATATTAATATCGGCCAACATCGGTTGTACACCAATACCTTCAGGGTTTAAATCAAATTGCAAAGGTTCGTAGTTAATGGAGATTTGTTGTATGGCAATTTTTGTGTGGTAGAAATCACCTATTCTTAATACACAAATAGGTGGTGCACCAAACGCGGTATTTTTTACACCCCCTTGTGTTGGTTTTCCGTCTTCTCCTATAACAGGTATTGTATCACCAGGTCTTAAACATTGTTGTAAAAACGTAAGTCTACTGTTCAATCCTTCAGGTGTCATAGAGTGAAAGGCGGGATGGAAATATTTTATCTTTTCTTTAATACCCTGATATACCCTTGGTGTCGTTTCATTCATCATATCGAAGTAATCACATTCACTTAATAACCTCCTTAATATTTTTTTTGCAATGTCAGGTGTTGGTATTAGTGTTTTTTCTTCTTCTTTTCTAATAAATTCAGTTTTACCTGTTAAAGTTACGGGTATTATAACCTCTTCAAAGTCGGGTTCCGTTGGTTCTGGATTGGGTTCTTGTGGTATTTCTTCAATAAATTGAATTACAACCGCTCTACACGCCATCGCCTTTGCTGAATATGTTTTATCTTTTTCGTCAGTAATAGGTTCAGTACAGTTATATGTTCCAAAAGAACCACCTCCAGGTGTTACATTTGTTTCTTCACCCTCGGCCTTTTCAATAAAGTTTAATCTATCCTGGTATTTACTTAGGTCTTCAAAACTTAATAAGTATTTTTTTATTGAATCAATCCTCCTTTTTGAAAGGTTAAGATTATATCCGGTACTATTTGGTGCAGAGGCGGAACCCACAAGTGTGATATTAACTGTGGATTCTTTTTCTAGTGCTTTCTTTATTTTACTAACCAAGGGCTTGGTTTTATTTTCTATGATGTTTGTCCCATCTGAAGTAGAAATAAAATTATTAAAAAACTCTATTACTTGTTCTGTACTACCTGAGTTAGCTTCAAGTATATAAACACCTTTTTCTGAAATATAGTCATTTAATATGTTACCATAATCTTCGGTCGCTTCTGTCGCCCATGAATTAGAATTTGGTTTATCGTTATCAAAATAAAACTCATATTTATAATCAGACTCTTGTATCTCAGGTGTATATTCTGTTATTACCGGTTCTTTTTCTCTTCTTTCAGGATAATCAAACTCTTTTGACCAATACTCATAATCAACTATATCGGTTGTGGTTGTTATAATTTCATATATATCATCAGGAGTAAACCTATCGTATCTTTTAGCTAATTCATACGGGTCTTCAGTTCTACATCCTGAGAAAAATGAGTCAATAATATCGTTTACCTTTTGACCGTCTTCTCCTGACAATTTTTTATCCACAATTGCATTTAATATAGATGGATGGTCAACAACTATCTTCCAACTTAAATTTCCTTGTCTTGTTGTGTTGTTGTATGTATATATTGGTTCGGGTCTACCTAAGAATTCATTTGTCGTCCAGTTCGTACTGTTTTGTTCCGAAACTTTTAGGTCATATGGCGGGAACCACATTACTCTACCACCATTAGGTCCTTTTTCACAAGCGGCCAAGTCGTCATAAGTAAAACCTTTTTTAGATGATGTTCTCCAAGCTAAGTTTTCTATTGAGAACATGTATTTCTTTACTCCATCACTACTGAAGTCATTACCTGTTAAATTACTACTATTA
>Ga0099850_1001393_pt1 | contig 11235 bp, 9 predicted proteins | sample CB_VirMetaG_5_FD_79182 | JGI IMG/M metagenome (GOLD analysis project Ga0099850, IMG submission 79182) | Freshwater to marine saline gradient viral communities from Chesapeake Bay - CB_1508_1D Viral MetaG | ecosystem: Environmental > Aquatic > Marine > Coastal | place: USA: Chesapeake Bay...
CACCAACAGAAAAAGAATTAAATGAACTTGGCACTAGTATTGATAAGTGGCAAGAATATAACCAACAATTTACATTTGTCACATACCCAAGTTTAAAAACATACTTGATAGATTTAATAATACCATTATCAATAACTTGGATAAGTCTAATTATTATGGTTTCTTTGTTTTATTTAATATATAAAATAACAACAATATCTTTCAATATATTAAAAGATAAAATAAGGGAAAAATTTAAACTTAAATTTCAAGAACAAATAAAAAATATTGAAAAAATAAATAAATGAGAATAATTACAGAACACGGTGAGATGGTTATATCACTTTATGATGAAACCCCTAAAACGAAAAAAAATTTTGAGAACTTAGTAAACAGTGGATTTTATAAAGATTTAAGTTTTCATAGAGTAATACCTGGATTTGTTGTCCAAGGTGGTTGTCCTAATGGTGATGGCACGGGAGACCCTGGATACTCAATAAACTGTGAAACAGATTGTGATAAACAATACCATGACAAAGGTGTCTTATCTATGGCACATAGAGGAAAAAATACTGGTGGGTCACAATTCTTCATATGTTTGAATAGACACACAACAAATCATTTGGATGGTGTACATACATGTTTTGGGAAAGTTACAAAAGGTTTGGATATCATTGACAAAATAAGACAAGGTGATAAATTTACTATTACAAAAAAATAAAATATGGACAAACCAGAAATTTTAATGTATACAATGCCCACATGTGGTTATTGTGCCAAAATGAAAAAAGAATTAAATGACGCCAATGTTGTTTATACTGAAAGAGATTTTAAACAATACAATGAAGAATGGCAATTTATTAAATCATTAACAAGAAGTGCGGTCTTCCCGACCTTTGTAGTTGGAAATGAATATCTCATACCCAATAGGGATTTTTCAAATCCAACAGAAGCGATTAAATCATTACAATATTATCAAAATGTCAAACATCGAGACCAAACTTTAGATGATATTGTAGAATTACTAAAAAATAATATGTATATGACAAAGATGGCTTTGGAAAAAATAGATGTTATTGCAAGTAAGTTACAGGAAGCTGAAAACAAACAAAAACATATTGAAGAACTACAAAAAAGAAGACAAGAGGTTATTGAAAGAAATAGGAAAATGGCTAAGGATTTACAAGAAAAAAGGGAAGGTTTAAAAAATTATAAAAAAGAATAAAATATTTATATTTTATGAAAGTACACAAACCTAAAATTATAAAAAAATTGACAAGTGGGTATGTTTTGGTAGCTTTACCAAACTACCCAATTCCAACAGTCATGTCCTTGGAAGAGTTTAGTAAGGAAAAAAAATTATACCCATAATGGTTTTAGATAATCAAAATATTATTTTTGACAAAATAATCGAATGCATATTAAATGGTAAGATAGAAGATGTTAGTGATTTAAAATTATTTGGTATAAGTGAAAAAAAATTACAAAAAGAAGTTATGTGGAAGTTGTTCGAACAAAAAGTAGCCTCAACTAAAAATAAAAAAGAAAAACACAAGTTAATCACATTATTCCACAAAAAGAATCTTCTTTGAACACAGATATTTATAAATAACAAATTAAAATTGTAAAAATACTGTGAAAAACAATACTACTAATAGATTAAATGAACAAGAACCAAACGAACCAGAGTTCGAACAGTTAAGTGATGCCTCAAAAAAGATATTGGGTACCACTTTAAGACTATATATAAATGAAATTAAAGAAAGTGGTTCGTTCCCACCAACATCATTTACAGATAAATATTCAAGAAATAGTGTATTTAGGTCCTACCCAACTAGTCAAATATTGTCAAATATACTTAAAAAGTTTTTTATAAAAAAAGTTCGATTAAGTGAACGAATAGTTGCAATTATTGTTTATAATTTAATTAAATCAAACGATAGTGGTGTTGATATCTTTGATAAAGATTTTAAAATAAAAGATTTTGTTTGGCAAGCCCCAAAATTAAATCATGTTGTTTACCCTTATTATGATGACTACGACAATGAGACTGAGTATGATGATTGTGATGGGGGTTTGAATTCTGTGACAGGTGACGAGTGTGAGTGTGAATATGCTGAAAGGTGGGATGACGATGAAGAAGAATGGGTGGAGTGTTTTGAAGAGGGGGACGGTGGTTGTGAATGTCAAGAATGGGAAGAAGATACTTATGAAACGTATTATTATGATATTTTAGAATCCGAATTTTATACAGATATGGAAGAACTTGGTGTTGTTAAGTGCGGTGATTCTTTTGATGATGTAAGTGACTTTTTAGATTGTGTCGAAGAAAATAGTACATTTTATTTTTTTCCATGGAAACAACACTCTTATTTAGATACAACCGACAAAGAATTGGAGTCTGACTTTGAAGACTATCTTGGAAATACAATTGCTTGGCCTTATGGTGGAATAGGTGTTTATGAAGTTGGAGACGAAATTGGTAATTTTAATAGATTATACAGTAAAAGTAATAAGTTAAACGAAGAACAGTTATCACTTTTCCCAAGAGGATTTTGGGAATTTGATGTAGCTAAAGAAAAAGATTATAGGGATGTGGTTAATAAAATTTTCCCAGAAAGACTAGTTTTGAAAATTTTTGATTTTTGGGATAAGAACCCAAATTATATTAACGTGGATTTTTTAAAACACGTTGGTATAGATGATGAGACTATCTTTCATAATATGAGTGGTGATGTTGGTTACTTCGAATTATTCTCAGAATTATTTATTCGTTATCTAAAAAACACTAAAGCCGATATGCCAGTTAAGATTGTCCTTGGTTGTGATGACATTGCAGAAATGTTTAATAATGAGTTTAAGACTAATATAAATGAATTCATATGTGGTGGTTTTGATATGTCAGATTGGTTTACTTATTTTTATGATGAATATTTCGATGATGGTATATTAGATTATTTAGATGAAAAAAATTGGGATTTAATTTCCAAAATTCTTGGGGTTGATGTAAAAACAGCTGAAAACTTATTGGAGGGGGGTTATGTGTCTGAGGAAATTGATGAATTAAAAGAAGAAAAAGAAGATGAAATTGATGAGATAAAAAGAATAATAATAATGAGTGAAAGTGAGGTTAAGGAAGATAAACATTATTCAGACATTATCAAAAACATTAAATATAATGTTGATGAAAAGTTTAATAATAGTGGGGAATTTAAATATAACGATAATGGTGATTTAAATTATATTATCGAAGATGATTTAAAAAATATAATTAAAAATAAAGATGTTTGGGATAATGTAGACCAATTTGAAGGGCATTGGGATTATGAGAATTGGATTTTAGAAGATGTTATATACGATATTATAAGGATAAATGGTAAATTTCTTAACGTATATGGTATATATGAAGACATCTATAAAGCAATGAAGATAGATTCAGATGAAAAACTATACATTGACGAATACTTATTTGGTTCATACTATTATCCAGATTATGACCAAACTGATTTAAATTTGGTAGTTAATGAAAGACTTTGGGACGAGTTTTATGATACTTTGAACGAAAAAAATACAATAAATGAATCCAAAGGTATAGAAGACGATGAACCCAATGTAGTATACGAACCACTAACTAACTTAGAAGCGATTATATTAAACAATATACCTAAACATTTTACACTAGATGAGTTAGAGGAAATAGTGGCAGAGCTTGCATGGCATGATACCCAATGGAAAGATTTTATTAAAATTTTCGGAGTACTAACTAATTCGCAGAAAGACTACGTTAGTAGTACAAGGTTTGCCAAATGGTATTTAGATAACCTAGAAGAAGTTGAACAATTTGGGGGTGATTTTAAAAAACTTGGTGTGGTGAAAAAAACCTACCCTTCTAGATATGAGGTTAGGGGTGATGAAACTTCAAGCGAAATAGTGTATAGGAGTGGTCTTATTGATGTGTTTGGTTATAGTGAAGATGAAGTGAAAGATGAAGCATACGAAAATTTTTGGGACTATGACCCAGATATGCAAATTGATGATTATGGGGATACAGAAACTATTGATTTTACTATTGGGGATATTGAACACATTGAAGTACTTTCTGAAAGTATTATAGATATAAAAAATTTACCCAAAGAACAAATTAGTCCTCCACTGGTTGAAGGTGATAAGGTTTTTGTTTGGGATGTAGAACCTGACCCTCCAGCACCAGGAGTTCCGAGTTCTTTTAATGAAAATTTACCGAGTACATTTGTTGGTGTAGTTACAGATGTTTTTCCAGATGATATGCATGAAAGAAGAAGTGCACACCGAGGAGGTATAAAATATGTGGTAGACACACCCTATGGCCTAATAGGTTTGTACCAAGGAGAGGGGGATTATGACTATTTTGATGAACAAGGTGGGGGTAGAGATAAGTGGGTCAAAATCAACCAAAAAAAATTACAGGAAATTAATAATTTAAATAAAACCAAAAAAAATAACACACAAAAAGATTTTATGTTAAAAAAATCTTTTATCGAGTCAATTGAAAAATTAAAAGAAGAAGATATAAAATCAGTTAATGGTACCCTAATTAAAAATAGAAAAGAAGTATTTAAATATTTAGATGAATTAAGTGAGAATAAAACTTTGGGTGAAGAAAATTTTTCACATTTTTTAATTGCTGGAAAAAATTGGGTAGATAAATTTTCTGTTGTAAATTCATTTAACTTGGATACTTTAACTGAAAATTCAAATAAAGTTAGGGATATAATTTACAATAACACAAAGATGAAGTTACCTAATTCTTCTTTTTTGGATAATAAAAGAAATTTATTATCTGAAGCCAATAAGTTAGTAGAACTTTGGAAATTAACTAAAAATAATTAACATTAACTTTAGGTTAAACATAGGTAACAATTATTTAAACACAATATTTAACGTTTTTGATTTGTTGAAGTTATTTATTCGATGAATAAACTTAAAAAATCAAAAAATGAAAAAATTATTATTACCAATCACAATTATTCTATTGTGTCTTTTTTCTTGCAAAAAAGAAGATTTAACCAACCTAGGTAAAACTTATCTTATAACTGAAACTACAATTGATGGTGTAGTTTATAACAAAGTTGAAGGTTTGTTGAATGAAGATTTGTCTTTAGATAGTAACACTAATTGGTTATTATCTGGTGGTGTTTTTGTTGAGGATGGCACCTCACTTTATATAGGTGAAGGAGTAACTGTATTCACAGACCCTAACTTAACTACTTTTTTATCCATAAAACAAGGCGGTAAAATATTTGCAGAAGGAACAAGTGATAACCCAATAGTTTTTACTCCATTGAAAAATAACCCAACATATGGTGATTGGGGTGGTATTGTGGTTAATGGTAAAGCTAGAATAAATGTTGGTTTAACAGCTGAAGGTGAGGGTGGAACTGGAATTTATGGTGGTACTGACGATAATGATAATTCTGGTGTGTTAAGATATGTTGTAGTTGAATATGCTGGCAAGATTTTAGGTACAGACAATGAATTAAATGGTTTTTCATTTAATGGTGTTGGTGATGGAACAGTGGTTGAATATATAGAAGCGTATAAGGGTGCTGACGATGGTATTGAGTTTTTTGGTGGTACAGTGAATGTTAGGTACGCTATCTCAAAACACAATCAAGATGACGCCTTTGATTGGACACATGGGTGGAGAGGTAAAGGACAATATTGGATTGTTGAACAAGGACCTGATGGTGGTGATAGGGGTATTGAGGCAGATAATAATGGTGACGATAATACACTAGAACCGTACTCTAACCCAACACTATCTAATTTAACAATTACTGGGTACGATGATGGTGATGGTAGTAATACTGGCATGAGACTTAGAGAAGGTACTAAAGGTAAAATATATAATGTTGTTGTTAGTGGTTTTCCAAAATACGGTATTAGGGTTTCTGAACAAGTAACATTAGATAATGTCACTAATGGTGAGCTTTTTGTTTCTAATGTTAGTCTATATGACAATGGTACTGATTGGAAAGATTGTGACTTTAGTACAAATACAGAAACATTAACAGATGTTTGGTTTTATATAGATAATAATGTTGGTGCGGGTACTGAATGGTTAATAGGGTGGACAAGATAATTTTAATTTTAACATTTTTGTTAACTTCCACATTAAGTTTTTCACAAAACGTTAGTGGTTTGGTAATGGGTAGTGATGGTGAATCATTACCTTTTGTCAATATAGGTATACTTGGAGAAAGTGGTGGGACGACAACTGATTTAGATGGGTTCTACGATTTAGAAATTTCACCAAAAGGTGATACCTTGGTATTTTCTTTCATATCTTTTAAAACAGAAAAAATATTCACAAAAGGGGGTGAGTTAAACGTTACTTTAAATAGTGAAATTAATGAGTTAGAAGAAATTGTTGTAGTCGCAGAAAGAAAAACCAATAGTGAGATTAGTTTAATTGTTGACAAAAAAAATTCGATGGAAGTAGAATCCTCATTAGGTTCCAAAGAAATGTCAAAAAAAGGAATATCTAACGTAGAAGATGGGTTGAAAAAAGTTTCTGGTGTGACTTTTACTTCTAATAAAATAAACGTTAGGGGGTTAGATGATAGGTATAACCAAGTAACTTTAAATAAAGTTCCGTTGCCTAGTAATAATGCTGATAGAAAAAATTTAGATTTAACTTTATTACCTAAATCTGTTGTTGGTAATATAAAAGTTAAAAAAAGTTATTCATCCAACCAATGGAGTAATTTAGCTGGTTCTCAAATAGATTTAACTACTGGTTTTCTTAAAGATGTTACTTCATTGGGTTTGAAGTTAGGTACATCAACGAATGGTTTTTTACCAATACAAAGTAGTAGTGTTGAACTTGGCAGGGAAAATATAAATGGGTTTGGTTTTTTATTTACCTTTAACCAAAATTTAAACAATGAAATAATAAATGGCAATACTAGATTATATAACAAACAAGGTAATAATATTCTAAATTACGAATATACCAACAATACCAACAATTTGAACATAAGTTCTATGATGGTTGGTAAATATAGAATTAAAGATTTTACTTTAAGTACCGTTTCTTTAATTGTTAACTCTAATAGGTTGGAAGATAAAGTTAGTGAGGGTAACCATTTTGATTATTCTTCACCTATTTTAACTTGGAGGCGTTCACCGTCTAACCATTTATTATTTACACAACAGTTGTTGACAAAATACAAAGGAGAAAAAATAAATTTAAATTCTAATTTATCATATTCTTTAATTAATAGTGGTGAGAATAATAGGAAACAATTGGTTTATTTGTACGATAACGGATATTATTTTAATAACATAGATAAAATAGATAACCATACTTTTTCAAGTGAAAATATACAACACACATTTAATGGTAATTTTAATTTTTCATATGAATTTAAAAATTTTAAACCAGAAGTTGGTTACGCTTATTCTTACACAAACAATAAATTTAATTATAATCAAGAATATTATGATTTAGGTTTGGTGAATAATCTTTACCCATCCATAGATGTTAATAACCCTAATAGTTATATGGAGGGAAATGTTATAATATATAACATTAATGACCCATCTTCATTAGTTAACGGTGAAACACAGATAAATAGTTTTTATTATAAAAATGATTTTAATTTAAATAAAGTATATTTGGGTTTTGGTGTTAGAGGTGAATTGGTTAACCAATACATTGGATTTAGAGACCAAGTAACACCAATATTTGTTAGAGAGTATAATTTAAATAACTTTGAAATTTTACCCTATTTAAATTTAAAGTACCAACCAAATGAAACCAACCAAATAAGGTTAAATTCTTCTATAACCACAATAAGGCCTAGGTTTAGGGAAATGACTCCTTTTATTTATACTGAAGTTTTTGCTGGAAGTAAAATACAAGGGAACCCAAATCTAACCAACACTACAGTTTATAATGTGGATTTATCTTATGAATTTTACCCTATAAATGGAGGTTTATTTTCTTTTACAGTTTTTGGAAAATGGATAAATAACCCAATAGAAAGAGTCAATGTTGCTACGGCTAGTGGAAGATTAGAAACTTACCAAAATAGTCAATCCGCTTATGTTGTTGGAGGTGAAATTGAATTAAAGAAAAAAATTAAAAAATTCACAATAGATTATAATCTTTGTTTTTTATTTTCACAAATAAACATAAGTGACATAGGTAACTCTTCAGTTATTGTCACAAATTTAAATAGACCGTTACAAGGTTCAACCCCAATATTATCTAATCTAGATTTATTTTATGACATTACAAACGATTTGTCTATTGGCCTAACTTATAATTTGGTTGGTCCTAAATTATATTCGGTAGGTTTATTAGGTTTGGGGGACAACTACCAATCAGTTCAAAACTTTTTAAACTTAGTTTGTAATTTTTCTGTTGGAAAATTTGACTTTACGTTAAATATTAATAATATTTTATACACCAAGTTTGAAACTAAACAACAAACTGATATTGGTAATTTAACTATAGATGAATATCAATTACCGATTAATTTTAGACTTGGTTTGAAATATAAATTTTAGATAGGTCTTGACAAAATATTCTTTTTTTAATAGATTTAGTTATACTTAAAATAGGAAGGGATTACACAATGATATCTGGAACTATGTAGTCTTAAAACAGAACCTTCCTTTTTACAAGCGGGTGTAGTTTAACGGTAAAATGTCTAGCATCCAGTTAGGAGTTGGGAGTTCAATTCTCACCCACCCGCTCAAACAGGTTTTTTCTTGGATTTGTACCTTAAACACAATCTTTTTCCGATAGGAATGGTGGAATTGTCGAATTCAGTTCGGCCCTTTAAAGTCAGAGTAGTTATTCTCTGACTTTTTTATTTACATAAACATATAAATGTAGTATTTTAATTTAAAATTATATTATGCCTAAAAGTAAACAAAGAAAAAATCAAAAAAGTAAAGCTAAACAACGTACCCAACGTTTGAAAAGTCAACAAAAAAAATCCATAGAACAATACATAAAACTTATGGAGAAATTACAAGAACAAAGAATGCAAGAAGGAGTTACACCACCAGTAAATCCATATGATTTAACTAACAAGTAAATGTGCATTTAAAAGATTATAAGTATTTATGGTTATACCAAAATAAAAAATAATTTTAATTTTTTAACTATAAATGGACTATAATGAAATAATAGATGAATTTCTTAATTTTTGTCAATATGCGTTGGAGTATAATACACCAGCGTATGTTGAATTAGTAGAAGACAGAAATGAACTAGCTACCTTAGCTTCTTATAATTTAAATAACAACACCGTTAAAGTTTATTCTAAAAACAGAGCTTTAGCTGATATATTGAGAAGTATAGCTCATGAACTTGTACATCACAAACAACTAGAGGATGGTAGAATTGATGTTGATAACCCACCACAAGACATTGGTGGTGTGATAGAAGATGAAGCTAATGCTGTCGCTGGACAATTAGTTAAAGCTTTTGGTTATGAGAAAAAAGAAATATATGAAAGTTTAGAAAACATCAAATTAAAAACGAAAAATTCATATACTCTAAAAGAGATAAAAACTGCGTTAGGAATCAAAGAACAAGACAGGGATAGTGATTCTTGGTCAGATGAAGATATCGCAAAAGAACCCACTAGAAATGAACCTTTCACACCTTTTGAATTAGTTATTTTAAAGTTAATAAGAAATTACCTAACAAAAGATGAAATTGTGGAATTAATAGACCCAAATGATAGCTTAGTTGGTTATAATACATCACTAAACGAAAAATGGGTTTCATTAATTAAATTAGTTGGTTTAACACCACTAGAATTTTTTAAAGACCCACATAAGTTTATCGCTAATAAAAAATATTTACATTGGGCTTTAGATAATTGGACAGAAGATGGTGATTACGCTTCTATAAAAAATCCTATAAAAACTAACCCAAAAATTTATAGTGTACTAAAATCTGAAAATGGAACACAAACAGTTTATCAGTCTGGTGAAGTTGATGTTGTGGCTTTTGATGATGATGAAGCTGAAATCTTAGGTGATGACTGGTTTTATGAGTTTTATGGTCAAATGGAACCTTATGAATATGGAGACTATGAAGCGTATGATTCAGAAGTAGATGATGTTAGTTTTGTTAAGAATTATGGTGAACAACTTTCTTTAAATGAATCTGAAGATAAAAAGTTAAAAGATTTGGTATTTAAAAAAAAACCAACCAAAAAACACAAAAAAAAAATGAACAAATCTTTGGGAGTTTTTGAAGGATTCCCAATAGATAAATTTAAAAATAACCCACCACCAAAAAATGAGTCTGAAAAAACAGAATACGAAATTGAATATTTGGAAAATATACCGTTAAATGATGACCTAGTAAAAGAAGGTAACGATATTGATTCTTATTTTGAAAATTTTTTAAAAAATAAAGATTTGGATTACCCACAAAAAGAATTAGACGAGTTATTAGTTGGGGTAGATTCAATAATATTAAATTTAAAATATCATTATAATAGACCAAGACCAAAACAGATAGCGAATACAAAGAATTTAGAATTAAATTCAGAAAATTTAAAGTCAGCTAAAACACCATCTTACCCTTCTGGTCATGCAACTCAAGGAACTTTTATTTCAAGGTATTTGAGTGATTTATACCCACAGTACAAAAAAGAATTAACAGATATTGGTAAAAAAATTGGATTTAGTAGAAATGTAGCAAAAGTACATTACCCAACTGACATTAAATTTGGTGAAAAGTTGGGTAATGAATTGTATGATTTTGTAAAACCAAAAATTAATTCAGAATTAATTAGGGAATTTTATAGGGGTGAACATTATGATTGGCACATATTTGGTGGTGATGAAAAATTAAATGTACCTAAAGAAGTGTTATATAAATTTTTAGATAATAACCATAGAGAAAAACTTAAAAATAAATTAACTCACATATTAAATTGTTTGATTTATGAATTGACGATAGAGTTTTCTGATTTTGGGTATAGAGATTGTTTACATGAGTTTATTTATACATTAGAACAAGTGGATACTGATTTAGTTAAATTAGGGATGGTTAAACCAAATGATGAGGGGCATTTAGATAAACCGTTCCCAACAGTGTATAATTTATGGGTTAATAACTTAATTAAAGAAATAAATCCAAAGTTTTTTATTGATGAACAAGGTGAACTCGATTGGGATTTACATTCTTAAATATTTTATTAATATTTAAGAATGACCATTGTAAGATATATTGTAGAA
>Ga0099850_1001396_pt1 | contig 11226 bp, 10 predicted proteins | sample CB_VirMetaG_5_FD_79182 | JGI IMG/M metagenome (GOLD analysis project Ga0099850, IMG submission 79182) | Freshwater to marine saline gradient viral communities from Chesapeake Bay - CB_1508_1D Viral MetaG | ecosystem: Environmental > Aquatic > Marine > Coastal | place: USA: Chesapeake Bay...
ACGTACATCGCCGAGAGCTACGTCAAGGCCGCGCTCGACGTCACGGGCACGGCCGAGGAGGTGCGCACGCTCGTCGAGCGCTACGACGGCTTCAACGTCATCGTGGGCGACCAGGGCGCGCTCGGCGTGGGGTACATCCGGGAGTTCCGGTTCCGGCATCAGATCCCGATGGTGCCGGCCGAGAAGCGAGAAAAGCTTGCCGCTCGGAAGCTGTTTCGCGGTGCGATGGAGCGCGGGCACGTCAAGGTGCTCTGGCCACAGTGCGAGGAGCTCGAACGCGAGTACGAGACGCTGGTGTGGGACCGTCACGGGCGGGACGCTGCGCCTGGACTTGCAGACCACTGCTCGGATGGTGTACTGTATGGCTGGCGTGCATCTCGTGCGCACGCCAGTCGGGCACCAGACCAGCGCCCGGCTCCCGGCACCCGCGCTGCGGACCGTGCCGAAGCGGAGCGGATCAAGCAGGCCGAGCGGAGGCGCTACGAGGAGCGCCAGCGGCGGCCCGCTTGGGAGAGCTGGTGACTCTGACCCCCGCCGACACGCAGGCCCTGCTGCGGCTCGTGGACGAGCTCCGCGAGCGCGGGGCCGTGCGCGTCCGAGTGGGCGAGGTCGAGGTCCAGTTCGCCGCTCCCAAGCCGCGCGCGGTGGCGCCCGCCGAGCCGGCCGAGACGCCCGCGCAGCGCGCGAAGCGTGAGGCGGCCGAGTATGAGGAGATGCTCCTGTGGAGCGCGGAGGCCGGCGCGTGAAGCACGGCCCGTCGACCGTCCTCGAGCGTGATCGGCGCTGGTGGCTGGCCGAGAGGTCGGAGGCACACCACCAGGTGTGCCGCATCGCCGAGCACCTCCTCGACGCCGCGCAGCACCGCCACCAGGCCGATTTGCGGCACGCTCGCATGTACGGCAACGCCAAGCTCCTCGGGCTGGGGCCGTCGCGGTACGCCACGGTCGACCGCGTAGACCGAGGTATGGCCCTCAACGTCGTGGCGAGCGTCGTCGACACAGCGGCCAGCAAGATCGCGAAGAACAAGCCAGCGCCGAAGTTCTTGCCGAATGGCGGTGACTGGTCGCTGCGTCGCAAGGCCAAGAAGCTCAACAAGTTCGGCAAGGGCGTGCTGCATGCGTCGCGCGCGTACCGCGAGCGAAGCCAGGTGTTTCGCGATGCCTGCATCTTCGGTACCGGAATCGCAAAGGTGCTCGAGCGCGACGGCGACATCTATTGTGAGCGCCGGTTCCCGTGGGAGATCCTCGTCGACGACCAGGAGTCCGTGTACGGCTCGCCGCGCACGCTGGTCGAATGCCACTACGTTGACAAGGCGATCCTCCTCGAGCGCTTCGGTGGCTCTCGCAACTCACGGGCTTACCAGGCCATCCTCGACGCCAAGCCGACCGACCGCGACACGCCGACGCGCGACACGCTCAGCGAGCAGATCGAGGTGTTTGAGGCGTGGCACCTGCCGAGCGGCAAGGGCGCCAAGGACGGCCGCCACGTCGTGGTGATGCAGGACTGGACCTTCGTCGACGAGCCATGGACGCGCGATGACTTCCCGTTCGCGGTCTATCGTTGGGTCGAGCCGGTGGCGGGCTGGTGGGGCCAGGGAATCGCGGAGCGTCTGACGCCGATTCAGTTCGAGCTCAACAAGCTCCTCCGGCGCATTCAGGACGCGCACCACCGCCTCGGCATCCCGTGGGTCATCAGCGACGCCGCGGCTGGAATCCCCGAGAGCCACATCACCAACGACATCGGGATCATCCTGACGACGACAGCGCCGGGCTCGGCGCCGCGCGTGCAGGTCAATCAGACGATCCACCCCGAGATCTACGCGCACGTCTGGACGCTCGAGGAGAAGGCGTACGCGCAAGAGGGCATCTCGCAGATGTACGCGCAGGGCAGGAAGGCCCCCGGCCTGAACAGCGGCGTGGCCCAGCGCGAACGCAACGACATCGAGAGCGAGCGGTTCATCCTCGCCGGCCAGCGCTGGGAGGATTGGCACATGGACGTCGTCCGCCTCGCGCTCGATTGCGTGCGTGAGCTGGGCGACGACTACACGATCGACGTGCCGTGCCGGAAGTGGGCCGAGCGCGTGAAGTGGAGCGACGTCGCCATGGCGCCGGACTCCTACAACATGCAGGTCTGGCCGATCTCAATCCTGCCGCAGACGCCCGAGGCGCGGCTCGAGAAGGCGCAGGAGATGTTCGGCGCCGGGCTCATGAGCGCGGCGCAACTGGCCGAGGCGCTCGACCTGCCAGACGACCGCACGCTGCCGATCGTGGCGGCATCCGAGGCCATCGAGTGGGCGATCGACCGCATGCTCGACACGGGTGAATTCGTGCCGCCGGAGCCTCTCGACAACCTCGAGCTCGCGAAGGTGTACGCGCTCACCTCGTATCACGAGGAGCGCATCCAGGGCGCGCCCGAGGACCGGCTCGAACTGCTCCGCGAGTACATCGACGCAGCAGACGAGCTGATGCAGCCGCCGGCCGGTGCGATGCCTGGTGGCCCGCCTGGCCCGATGCCACCCGGTGCCGACGCGGCGCCTCCACCCGACCCCGCTGCCGACGCTCTCGGTGGCATGCAGCCCGTAGGTAGCGCCTGATGGACGTGGAGACCGACAGCGTATCGACCGAGCCCGTGGAGGCGTCCAGCGAGCCCGTGGAGGCCACGCAGGGCGCGCCCGCTGCGCAGCTCACCGAGGAGACGCCGAAGGCCGAGGAGGGCAAGCCTGCGGCCGAGGCGTGGGCGAAGCTGCGGCGGGCTGAAGAACGCGCACGTCGCGAGCGCGAGGAGGCCAAGGCTGAAGCCAAGCGCGTCGCCGAGGAGCGCGCGCAGATCGAGGCGCTGAAGGCCGAGGCCGAGGAACTGCGGCGCAAGGTCTCGCTCGACGCGTACGACGACCCGCTGCAGTGGCTCGAAGCGACGGGCGTCGACTACGACGACTTGACGCGGCGTATCCTCTCGCAGCCGAAGCCGTCGCGCGAGGTCGAGGAGCTGCGCGCGAAGCTCGACAAGCTCGAGGCCGAGCGCGAGGCCGAGCGGAAGGCCGCCGAGGAGCGGGCACAGGCTGGCGCGTGGAGCGAGGTGATGCGGGCGTTCGAGGAGCATATCGCGCCGCCGGCTGAGGGCGAGCATGAGTTCGAGCTGTTGCATGCCGAGTGGTCCGCAGACCGTGCGAGCATTGAATCCGAGCTTCGCGAGATGGCCGAGCAGAAACCTGAACTGTCTGTCGCCGAGGCGGCCGAGCTCTACGAGAAGTTCCTCGTCGAGCAGACCAAGCGTCGGCTCGGAGCGAAGAAGCTCCGGGCCATGATGTCGGCGGAAGCCGACCCGAAGCAGAGCACCACGGCGACCCGCCAAGCACCGACCGGGTCACAGGCGAGCGAGGGAGGTCCTCGTACGCTGTCACACGTGGACTCGTCCGAGCGCGCCACCGACGTGGCAACCTCCAAACCGCTGCACGAGATGACGCTTTACGAGCGTCGGCAGTGGGAGAAGGAAAGCGAAGCTCGGGCGGCGAAAGCGCTCGAAGACCTGTGGAGGTCTCGTAGCGCGTAGCAGGTGCAATTATGGCTGCATTTAGCGCGAGCGATGCGCTCCCGATCCTGAAAGAGATCTACCCGAACGGGCGAGTCCCGCGGGAGCTCTGGTACAAAAACGCCCCTCTCCTGGCCCTGCTGCCGAAGGACGAAGACGCGTACGGCGAGCATGTGAAGGTGCCGCTGCTCTACGGTCACCCTCAGGGCCGCAGTGCGAGCTTCGCGGAGGCTCGTGCGAACGTCACCGGGTCCAAGTACGCGGCCTTCGAGGTCGACACGATGGACGACTACGCGGTCGCGCAGATCACGGGCCGCGCCATCGACAAGGGCAAGAAAGACCGCGGAAGCTTCGTGCGGACCTTCAAGGGCGAGCTGCAGGGCTCGCAGCGGCAGCTGAAGCGCTCGATGGTCCACGCGCTCTACCGCAACGGCGGCGGAGCGATCGGGCAGGTGGGTGCGTACACGGCCACGCAGACCACGTTCACTTTGGCCGACGTGCGTGATGCGGTGTTCCTCGAGGTCGGCATGGAGCTGCAGGCCGATACCACCGACGGCACCAGCGGATCCGTTCACAGCGGCTCGGCCACGATCACGGCGATCAACCGCCAGACCGGCGTCGTCACCACCGACAGCGCGTGGGATTCGCAGATCACCGGCTTTGCCGCGAACGACTACATTTTCGTCGACGGCGACTTCGGAGCGAAGCTGCACGGGCTCGAGGCGTGGATCCCGTCCAGCGCACCGGGTGTCACCGCGTTCAACGGCGTCAACCGGAGCGTCGACACGACGCGCCTGGGTGGCGTGCGCTACGACGGCTCTGCGCAGCCGATCGAGGAGGCGCTGATCGACGGCACCGAGCTCGTGGTGCGCGAGGGCGGCGAGCCGGACGTGATTGTCGTCCACACCAAGACGTTCGCGAATCTGGCCAAGGCTCTCGGCTCGAAAGTCACCTTCGGCATGCGCGACGCCTACGACGCGAAACTGAGCTTCAAGACGATCAAGCTCGCGGCCTCGCACGGCGAGATCGACGTCATCGCGGACCCGAATGCGCAGGGCGACGTGGCGTGGGTGCTGCAGCTCGACACCTGGACGCTCCACTCGATGGGTCCGACTCCGCGTCTCCTCGACGACGACGGCAACCCTTACCTCCGGCAGCACGACAGCGACGGCGTCGAGATCCGCTCGGTCTACCGCGCGAACCTCGGCTGCGGCGCGCCGGGATGGAACGGGCGCATCGCGCTCTGATGGTGACCTGATATGGCCAACCGACACACGTTTCCCGCACACTCGCTCGACAGGTCTGTCGTGACGCTGTTCGGGTCGGTCACGTTCGGCGGCTCCGGTGCCGTCGCGTCGACCGATGCGAACGGTTTCGCGGTCACCAAGCCGAGCGGGACCGGGGTCTACCGCATCACGCTCGAGGACAAGTGGGCAGCCCTCGCCGGCATCTCGCTCGTCATCGACAACGCCACCACGGCGGCCGACGTCAAGATGCAGATCTCCGACGTCGACCTCGCGAGCCGCGTCATCGATCTGCAGTACATCAGCGGCACCGGAGCGGCGAACGCCACCTCGGGTCACATCCTCTACATCACGCTGAACCTGCGGAACTCCAGCGTCCCGCGGAAGGGTGCGTGACGTGGCCGGCAATCCGAAGCGCATGGCAGCGGCGGTGCTGGCCCTTCGCCCATCGGGCGTGGGCCAGTCCGCCGAGGCTGGCGACGACGACGACGATGACGCGCTCGACGAGACCGGCGAGGCAGCGCTCGAGGCGGCCAGCGAAGAGCTGATCGCAGCGGTCGAGGCCAAGGACCCGCGGGCAGTCATGGCTGCGCTACGCGCCGCCTATCGATCGATGTGAGGTGACCGGGTGGCTCGGACGAGGACACTGGCTCAGCTGCGCGAGGAGGTGCGCCAGCGCGTCGACGTCGAGAACGCGACGACGTGGCTGCCCAATGCCGAGCTCACCCGGTACATCAACCAGAGCATCGCGCGCCTACATCGATTGATCGCGCGCGAGCACGAGGAGCTGCTCGTCGACTCGCAGACGGTCGTGACCGTTCCGGGGGTCGAGCTGTACACGCTGCTCGCCGGGTACCATAAGATCGTCGGCTCGCCCGAGGTCGACCTCGGCGGGCCCGGCCCGGTGCCGATGCGCCGGTGGACGTGGGCCGAGCGCACGAGCTACCTGTACACGGGCGGCTGGACGAGCGACCAGCCCGTGGCGTACCGAATACTCGGCGCAGACCAGCTGTCATTCCTCCCGGTGCCGAACGCGGCACACACGATCACAATCCACTACATCCCGCCGCCGACCGACCTGGCTGCGGACGGCGACACGTACGACGGGCGCGCGGGCTGGGAGGAGTGGATCGTCGTCGACGCCGCGATCAAGGTGGCGATCAAGGAGGAGAGCGACACCACCGAGCTCCGCGCGGAGCGTGACGAGCTGTGGCGCGACATTACCGCAGACCTCGCGACTGTCGACCAGGGCGCCCCGCCTCGCGTCGGCGACGTGCGCGGCGACGGCGCAGACTGGAGGTACGAGTGAGCGGCCGCCCGGCACGGTACGCGGTCGAGAGGGTGGCTGGCTCGCCCGAGCTGGAGCGCCTGCAGGACCGCCTGCGGCCCATGCTCGAGCGGCTGAGCCAAGATGCCGATTCGGCCGACGGCGCGGCCCAGGGAGCCTCTACGGCGGGCGGGACGACCTACTCGCCGGCCAACGCGTCCAACTGGACCGGCGTACCACCCTCGACTGTCGCCGAGGCACTCGATCGCATCGCTGCGGCGCTGGGGCCGATCTGATGGCACTCGTCAAGCAGGACATCGACCTCCCGCTCGGCGAGGGCGTGCAGCAGGGGATGAGCGACAAGCTCCTCGACCAGCCAAAGCTGGCTGAGCTCGTCGACTGCCGCCTCGACAAGCGCGGCGAGATCGCCAAGCGCTACGGCTCGACGGCGCTCTCGGTCCTGGGCATCTCGTCGACTGCCACGCCGGAGACTGTGCTCGCCCACCGCAACGCGCTGCTGCAGCTGACGAGCGAGGGCATGCATGCCTACGATGCCACCGACGCCCGGTGGAATCGCACGAACGCTGCAGGACCACGGCCGTGCGTGATCACGACCGACCCTGTGGCGCGGGGCAATGGCAGCTACGTCGACGGCGACGTGGCGTATGACGCAGCGACCGGCGTCATCATCGTGGTCTCGCACGACCGCGCTAGGAGCGTCGTCAACGTCAGCGGCATCGAGGCTGCGACGGGCGCCGTGATCACCACGCGTGGCACGGTGCCCGCGCAGATCACGCACGTGCCAAAGATCGTCACGCTCGGCGGACGCTTCGTGCTCTTCGGTCGCAGCGGTAGCTCGACGGGCGACATCTACGCTGCGAGCTATGACCCAAGCCTCGGCACCTTTGCGTTCGGTGCGGCGACGCTGATCCACTCCGGTCAAGGAGATACCGACTACGATGTCCACGCGGACGGCACCTACGCGCACTGCGCGGTGGCTAGGCCGACCTGGGTCGGTGGGTGGACCTGCTATCAGGTCACGAGTGCGCCAGCAGTCACTGCGAGCATCACGCCAGTCGGTTTTCGAGAGGCGCAGTCAATTGCTGTCCGCAGCAACCCAGGTGTCGGCATCTATGTGCTCTTCTACGACACGCACCCGTCGCCGGATCAGGTAAGTGTCGACATCTTCGACGAGGCGTATACGACGGTCGCAGCGAGCCCGACAAAAGCGTTTGATGTTACGCTTCCTGGCACGCCGCCAGGCACTCCGCCGTACCGGCTCGCTCTCACTGTCAACTCAGTGGCCAATGAGGTCTGGTGCTTTGCGTCGACGGACCGCGGAAACGGAACGAACACCGGCTCGCTCATGTATCGCGCTCTCGATGACAGCCTTGGATACGTGACCAACCGTGCCGAGGTGCCGAATCTATTTTTGGCCACGCGCGCGGCGACCGACTTGACCGGGCGCGCCGTGGTCGGTGTCGTGCGCGACGTCGACTACACTCTCGGCGGCTTCACGGTACGCGAGCCCCAGCCGTCAGGATTCCTGGTGACCCCGCAGTCAGTCTCGTCGTGGGAGATCGACCCGGCGAACCCGACCAACCCCCCTACGCTGCAAACGAAGCTGTGGCTGGCCGTGCTCGGCCGCTTTGGCATTGACTCGATCGAGATGCGCGGCGGCAAGGTGGCGGGCAGTGGCCAGCTGTACGACCTGCAGACCGACCGCCACACGAGCGCACTTGTCGACGTCGACGGCAAGCTCATGGCGGCATACACGGTCGGCGTCGGTGCAGGCCATCTCGAAGACGTTCCAGCTCGCTCCGCCGTGGACGTGCTGACGGCGGACGTGTCCCCGGGCCGCGTGCGCAGCGCGGAGTCAGAGGAGCTCGCTCTCGTTGCAACGGGTGAGCTGCAATGCTTTGACGGTGTAAGGCATACAGAGCTGGCAATCCCGGTGCAGCCACACCGGCTGCTGTGGAATGAGGGCTTCGCGGCTGCGGCGCTCGGCACGGACACGACGGCAGGGGGTATTGGCGCTGCGGCGGGCGACTACACCGGCACGCCGTCATGGGGCTCGACCGGCGTGGGCCATTACCAATGGGCAGTACACCGGTACCGCTACTGTTTTCGATGGGTCGACAGCCGGGGCAACTTGCACCGAAGTGGATTTTCCGACCCGGTCGGATTCGGTCGGCTCGTCGATCGCAGCGACGTCAACCCGGCGGATTTTGTGTTCATGGATTTTGGTGCGAGCGGATACACGGCCCACAATCGCATCTTTTTGCTGCCGAAACCCACGCCAACTGCGCTCAGTGGCGAGGACGACGTACGCATTCAGGTGGAGCTCTACCGGCGCCCGGTCGAGTTCGTCGAATACCAGGTGCAGGTCGGCTCAGACGTCGAGACCAATCGAGAGATCGCGAGCCACGGCGACGCGACCTATCGGCTCGTCGGCGTGCTCGACATCGGCGACGTGAGCGGGTTTCCGTGCCTCGGGTGGGTCCAGGATCCGCTAAGCGGGGTGGGCTCTAGCAACCTGCAAGCCGCATCGGCGCCGATCCCGTACGTCGACAGCGGCGAGCTGCCGAGCGAGGCGATCGGGCCGACGCTCGACGTTTGCTCGACGCAGCAACGGCTGTTCGCGATCGATGCCGAGGACCGGCTCCGCGTCTACTTCAGCAAGCCGTTTGCTCGAGGCTACGCGCCCGAGTTCAACGGCGCGCTCACGCTGCGGTGCGCGAGCGAGGGCGGCGATCTCGTGGCGTGCGAGACGCTCGACGACAAGCTTATTCTGTTCAAGCAAAGCCGGATCTACGTGACGCCGGTGTTTTCCGGGCCCGATGCGCTCGGCAACGGCACAGCGTTCGACGCTCCTCGCGAGATCAGCAGTGACGTGGGCTGTGTCAGCCGAAAGAGTGTCGCCACAGGCCCCTTCGGAATCTGCTTCCAGTCGCAGCGAGGGATCTACTTGCTCGGCCGTGATTTGGGGCTGACGTGGGTGGGCGAGGCAGTGCGCGATTCGCTCGCGGGCCGGACGATCCAGGCGGCCACTGTGGTGCCGGTGGCTAACGAGGTCCGGTGGGTGCTGGACGACGGCACTGCGCTGGTGTGGGAGTACCGTCTCAACCAGTGGATGACGCATGCCAACGTGCCGTCGGTTGACACGTGCATCTGGCTCGACCGGTGGACGCGAGTTCTGGAATCGAGGACTGCGCGGCACGATGATTCGACCACGTATTCGAGCAATCCGGGCCGACCGCTGCCGTCGATCACGACCTCGTGGATCAAGCTCGCTGGCCTACAGGGGTTTCAGCGCGTGTGGCGTGCCACGCTGATCGGTACCCACATCACGGGCCATCTGGGCGTGCAAGTCGGCTACGACTACGAGAGCGGGTGGACCGATACGCACACGCTCACGCAAGCGCAGATCAACGCGCTACCGAACATGCAGCTGCAGCTGGTGCCGAGCAGGCAGAAGTGCCAGGCGATCCGGTTCAGGATCTACGAGATCGCCACGCTCGGAGATGTCGGTTTTACCGTTGGAGAGGGCTTTAAGCTGCAGGGGATCCGTCTGCGGGTAGGCATGCGGCAAGGCACCTACAAGCATCTCGGAAGCGGAGCGAGGAGGTAGGTCATGCGGCAGCCGTCGATGGGTCAGATGTACCGACAGACCATGCGGAACATGATGCAGGGTCAGGGTGCAAATCAGTACGGCGCGAGTGCGCGCACGCAGGCGCAGCAGAGTGCAATGGCCATCGGCGCTGGGAACGCTGGGGTCTCACCGGCGCTCGCTGCACGGCAGGCTGGGCAGGCCGCAGCGCAGCAAAGCGCGCAGATCGGCGCACAGGTCGCGCAGATGCGCATGCAGGAGCAGCAGGCAGGCATGCAGCAGGCTTTCCAGCAGGAGCAGGCCGACAACGCCCGCGTGGACCGCGCGATCGGGATGGGCCTGCAGGTGGCGGGTTCCGGCCTCGGCATGCTCATGAGCGACGAGGAGGCCAAGATGGCCCTCGGGGGTGGTCGACAGGCGGCCGACCGCTTCATCGACTCGCTCGAGCCGCAGCGCTACGAGTACCGACCCGAGACGGGCCAGCCCGGGGGTACGCGGCTCGGCGTGATGGCGCAGGACGTCGAGCGCGGCGCGCCCGAGATGGTGGGCACGCGTGGTGACGGGTATCGCGGAATTGACCGCGACCAGGCCATCGGCGCGATCCTCGCGAGCGTCGGCCGCATCGGCGAGCGTCTCGATGGCCTTGAGCGTCGACGAGGAGGGAGGCGCTGATGCCGCCCGGTGACCCGGAGGGCTACACGGTCGAGGACCTCCGTGCGACTCGCCAGCGTCGACTGGGGAGCCGCATCAACGAGCGCATGGACGAGATCGGACGGGCCGGGCTCTACAACGACGGCTCGCAGCCGCGCTACGTGCGCCGTGAGGGCGACGTCGGCTACTTCGAGCCTGCCGGCGGCGGACCGGAGCGTGCGGTTTACCTTCCGAGCGCGCCGAGCTTCGCGCGCATCGTCGAGGAGGCCGACGCGGCGCAGCGGCAGGTGCAGGCCCAGCCCGGCGGCATGGGTGCGAGCGCTCCGGTGGCCGACCGTGGCGGCGCGGTGGTGCCGGGGCCGGACCCGGAGCTCGCGCAGCTGGTGCAGCAGCGCCTGCCGCGTGCCGAGCCGCTCGCTCCGTCCGCTCCGATGCCGCCCGGCGCATTCGACCTCGACGCGGCAGTTCAGCGTGCCGCGCAGCTCGAGGCACAGCGTGCGGCCCAGCCCGCGCCGGCTCAGCCCGCGCCGCAGCCGATGACGGTCGGTGGGCCGCTGCAGATCCCGGTCACCGCAGTAGACCCAAACTTGCTCCCGCTCGGCTCGCCGGCTCGCCAGGTCGTCGTCGGCAACGAGCGATTCGGCGCCGAGGCGCTCAGCGACACGGCCGACCTCACTGTCGGCGCTCGCCCGCAGGCGCCCGCAGGAGGCACGCCGGCGCCCGGACGACCCGGTGCGCCGGTGCCTGCCGGTGCGGGCCGTATGCGGGCTGCTGGACGTCCTGCCGCGCCTGCTGCACCGCTCACCGAGGCGCAGCGCAACGAGCGGCTCATTGCCGAGCTGACGGACCGCCCGCAGGACGCGGCGCCGATTGCGCCGGAGGACTTTCGTCGCGCGAGCTTCGGCGAGCGGACGGCCGACCTCATC
>Ga0099850_1001404_pt1 | contig 11198 bp, 10 predicted proteins | sample CB_VirMetaG_5_FD_79182 | JGI IMG/M metagenome (GOLD analysis project Ga0099850, IMG submission 79182) | Freshwater to marine saline gradient viral communities from Chesapeake Bay - CB_1508_1D Viral MetaG | ecosystem: Environmental > Aquatic > Marine > Coastal | place: USA: Chesapeake Bay...
ACCTGCAATCGATACTTTGTCATTAATACCACCAATGTTAATTACATTACCGCTACGGGGATTAATATTATTAGTGAGAATATTTGACATCTTTCAAAGATACTTTTCTTATATTTATCAAGGCATAAAAAAAGACCCCCCGAAGGAGGTCTTGATAAACTGATGAAGCCGAGGCCTACATCAAGTTCTTCACCGCAACACGTCTGTAGTAACGGTTGGAGTTGACTCTGAGTCTTCCGAGACCCTGGGTGGTTCCTTCAGCGAATGGGTTAGCAACCAGACCGTAACGAGTCTTGAAGCCGATCTTAGGCTGGAAGGTGTTCTCTCCAACGGCACGAACCATCTGGAGGGGAACATATGGGCAATAGAACAGACCTGCGTCGTAAGGTGAAGAACCCTTATAACCGACAACATAGTACTGGTTACCTGCAGAAGCATTAGCTGCAGTCAGGTTAGCCGAATATGGGTCGATGTAGACACGGAACTTACCATTGATGGTACCAGCAAAGGTGTTGCCAGTGTCGTCAACGTTCAGGTTAGCGTTCAGAGCTGGGGTATAATCGAGGATACCAGCCATGGTCAGTGCGGAAGCAACGTCTGCAGAACACAGAATCATGTTGCCCTTTCCTCTACGAGTTCTTTGAGCAATCGCGTTAGCGTCTCTCTCGATTTGGAAAAGCAGACCCTTGAACTTCTCAACCGACCAACGTCCGTTGGAGTCGATGTCGAGGTCGAATACACCAGCAGTTGCGGTGTTTGAAACAGCACCTTGCTCAGCAACCTTATAGATGGTTCTGATGACTTCTCTGTTGATCTCAGCGAGGATCTCAGTTGAGAGAATGTTAGCAAGTTCTGCTTCTGCATTCAGACCGTGAATTGCCTTCAGGTCTTGTGCAAGCTCGAGGCTGTACTCAGCCTTCAGTGCTCTTGACTTAGCGGTTACGGTGACTTTCTCAATCGAGAATGCCATCTGGTTGAACTGGTCTCCACTACCAGAACCCAGGTTCTCAGCGTCACCAGTGACCATACCTTCACCGACGTTATAGCCAGTTGAAGATGCAGAGCCAACAGGGTTCAGAACTGAAGGGTTGGTTCCAGACTGTGAAGTGGTACCCAGACCAGCATTACCGTCTGCAAATCCTGCAGTCAGGTTGAAGCCGTCGTCCTGACCAGAGAATGCGGTATCTGCTTCGTTGAACAGTGCTTCCGAACCAGACTGAGTCTCGTAACGGGAACGCATTGCAAAGATCAGTCCAGTAGGACCATTCATTGGCTGAACACCAGCCAGGTCATATGCGACCAGGTTAGGCATTGCACGTCTGATCAGTGAGATCAGAACGGGGTCGAAACCAGCGGTAGGACCAGCAGCAGCTGAACCAGCACCAAAACCACCTGATGCACCAGCAGCGTTGGCAGCGTTGGTTGGGGTTTCCATCAGGTTGATACCTGTCTGGAATGCATGCTCCTCACGGAGGAATTTTTCTTGGTTTTCGAGCAGGACAGCGGTTACAGCTCTTCTATGTGAATCCTTGATGGGATCAAGACCTTCATAGTCGAGGAGTGGGCTCCACTTCTCCTGCAGATGTTCGGATTGAAACATTTGCTTTACTTAGATAGTTGTTGTTGTTTGAATGAATGTTAAATTCACTTTTTGAAAGCACCCAGTGCTCTCATGTACTGCTCCATACCTGTAGAGGTTGGTGCAACTGTTGAGTCAACACCCTCAGAAAGGGTCTGAGGTGCTTCGGATTTTGCAGTAGGGGCCTTGGAGAAGTATGACTCCTTCAGGGTCTCCAACTTTTCACGATATTCTTCTTCACTTTCAAACTCAACACTTTCTGCAAGAGAAGCGAGCTTATCCTTCTGGGTCTCAGCAAGACCTTCGGAAACTTGGACAAAAATACCTTCAGCAGTAGACTCGGCGAGTCTCTTATTCAGATAGATGTTCTTGTCAATTTGCTCGTTGAGTTTTGTCTCCATATCATCAAGTTTTTCTACCATGCTCTCAAGTACATCATATTTCTCTTCAGGGATAGTTACATAATGCTCTTCAAAAAGTCCCTTCATGCCAGACAGGAAGGACTCAGTCATTTCGGTCTTGAGACCATGCTCGATAGCCAACTCATTCTCGGTCATCCACTCTTCGCAGACGTACTCAAGATATGCGTCAACTCTCTCGGTGAGCTGATCCTTGAGAGCAGCTCTTTCTTCGTTCAGTTTTTCTTCGAACTGAACTTCCAGGGTTTCCTGGATTTCTTTGATTTTAGAGGTTAATGCGGCTTCGAAAATGACACGTGCCTTTTCTTTGAACTCTTCAGAGAGTTCTTCACCACCAAGGAGTGCGTTAACATCTTCATCGATGTCAACTTCTTCAACTGTCTCAGATTCAGAAACAATCTCTTCTTCTTCGAGAACTTCCTCTTCCACTTCAGCTTCCTCGCCGTAAGTGTTCTTCTTAGATGAATCCATCGAGTCTGCTTTTTTAGCACCCTTGTTTACTACATCATTAACCGTCTTGATTCTAGGCTCTCTGAGCTTTGCAGAATCATTGGTTGGGCTGTAGTTATCAGGGGTAGGACCACCAAGATCTTCATAAGAAGGTGAAAGACCTTCGCCAGGGCTGGAAAGCTTTTGCATACCTTCAGCAGGCTTAGCGTTCGCGTTCACAGCAGTTTTAGATTGCTCCATTTCTTGTAAATCTCCACGAGACATTTGAAGTTACTCCGATTAACCTTTTTTAATCTATATTTATTTATAAATTGTTTATTTCTATATAATCAAAGATTATTTAAGAAATCATTGAACAAATTAAGTTTTTGCTCATCAAGTTGACCTTGGGTTACAAGGGTATTGATTTGCTTGTAGGTTTTGGCTGCTCTAGCTTCTCTCAGGATACCACCATCCCAAACCCACTCTTTTCCTTCCATGATACCTTCAACGAAAGCATCAGGTGCAGAAGGATCAGCAACGATGTCAGCGGCAGTTGCCAACATGAAGTCGTCACCAACTACGTTTACACCTTCTCTTGTTTGTTTGAGTGATCCGATACCTCTTGAAGAAACACCAAGTTTAACACCCTCCCCAATAAGAGACTCCGCGATCTTACCCATAGGAGTAGATAAGATTTTTGCTTTACCGATAAAGTTGGTTCCACTTTCTTTGAGCGAAACAATTTTGTGACTGACACGATCCAAGTTAACAGTCGGTCCATCTGGGTGTCCGAGTTCTCCAAGAGCTCTTCCTGCCTGAATGTGGTTCTCGTTATATCTTTGAACCTCCTTTCTCAGGGTTTCCATCTGATACATTCTACCGTTACGGTTGCAGATGTCTCCTTGAAGGAAAATACCCTCAATGAACATTGACTTTTTACCGTTCTTTTCTTCAACGATAAAATCAACTGTTTCGATTTCTTCTCTGATGAGTTTCATTTTTCTGTTCAGGAATCTTGTACTTGTTGGATGTATGCTTTGCCAGTGCCAGATTCAGTTTTGACTGCCACTTTAATTGACTTTCTCAGTTCAGCATAAGGTGCAGTTAATGCTGATGGATTTCCGCTACTTGAATCATGATCGATTGTTGCTCTTGTATTGAAATATCCAAATCTGTCTGAAGTGGCATTTACATCAATAACAATCTTGTGAGAAAAATCAAACGCGGATTGACCGTTGACAGTAAGAGAGACTGCATCTCCTACAGCAAATGGACATCCAGTTCCTTCTGGGAAATCAACAATAGTTGTAGAACCAGTGGTAATACCAACTACTCTTTGTGAGGCAATTGGTCCAATAGTGATGGTCTCAGTCTCATTGGTTGAAACATAATAATTTTCATTAGTTGCTGTTGGATTAGTTCCGATTGCAACATAAACTCCAGCGGTTTCGGCAACTACTCTAAGCGCATCAGATTGTTGTGAAAATGCAGAAGTTTGTGTAGAAGTAGCACTTGTACTTACTACCGTATTAATACCAACTGGTTTAAGAGCAGCCATTATTGTTCAATAGTTCTATAATTTCTATTTATCAATCTTCAGTGTCTTCTTCAGATTCATCAAAATCTAACTCTTGTTCTGAAGTAGGATCATCAAAGATTGACGCAGCGACATTGGGTCTACTTGCTTCGATTTTCTCTGCACTCTTTGCAAAAAGAATATCTTTGATTTTGTCACTGATTTGTGCCGAAGACTCGTCTGGGCTGACGAGTAAGTCCATTAATTCGTCCATGTTTAAAAATTGATAACGTTTATATTTAGATTATGCCACCTGCTGGATTCTCGGTCCCTGGTGTTGTAGGGTCCTTTGGTGACGTGGGTGACTGTATTGCGTCAGGTGTCTGAGCTGCTCCAATATCTGGAACACCTGCAGCAGGTCCACCAGTGGCGGGATCAACCATAGCGTTTGGATCAGGAATAACACCGTTTTCGATCTCATCCTCAATCAATGCATCCTGCTCAATGATTTCCTCATCGGTTTGTCTGAGAATGTTTCTTCTCACATAGTCTTGTGAGTAGTATCTACCTACATAAGGTTCTGCAAGTGCAGCCAGGTTTAATCTTTCGGTAGTCAATTCTGCATCTTTGAGTTCTGCAAAATGATTGTCATACAGGAAATCATATTGAATATGATCTGCCATGTACTCCCAATCTTCAGGAGTTACAATATTCTTCAGGAGAAGTTGAGTTCTCAACATGTCGTTGAACATTGAAGAGAATCTCTTTCTCATTCTTCCAACAAACTTCGAGAACTTAATTTCATCTCTCAAAATTTCGGAAGAACGACCAAGTGAAAAACCACCCTCACCCTCAATTCTGGTCTCTGGAACGTTAAGAGCTCTGTAGAGTTTTCTTTGGAAGTAGTTAATATCGGTGATTTCACCAAGATTCTGACCACCAGGAAGAGTTGTAATTTCAGTTCCTCTACCACCTTCACGTCTAGGAAGCCAGAAGTCTTCCATCATTGACATGAACTTTTTATCGTCTCTCATCTCACCAGTGTTTGCGTCATAGACCAACTTGTTTCTATAACGCATCATGACATCACGGAGATATTGTTCTGCCTTAATTTTAGGAAGATTACCAACATCAATATAGAATATTCTACGTTCTGGTGCTCTTGAGAGTCTATAGATAACAAGCGAGTCCTCAATCATCATCAACTGATTGAGTGGTTTGATTGCCTTGTGTAACCAAGAAAGAGTCAGACCTTTGTTTCTGTCTACCAGACCAGAGGTACAATATGTGACAGAATCTCTGGTCAACTTAATTCCCTTTTGAGGGGAACCACCATACCCATTACGTTGTTGAATATTATCTGGAGTGTAAATAAAATATTCTTCAATTTCTGGAAAGTTATATCCTAAACCATCAGAACCTTGAAATTGATCTTGTGCAGATTGAATACTTTCGTTACCTTTCTTCTTTAACTGACGAACATATCTAATCTTAGACGCGTCGATATATCTCAGTTCCTGAATACCATCTTGAGGATTCTTCTGGTCAATGACTTTATTATAGTAAAGTCTTCCATCAATGTACCAATTCCTAAAGATTTCGTGTGATTTTTTATCAAAGTCAAGTAATTCGAGAATATATCTGAACTCTTCTCTGATTTTATTTTTAATCTTATCACTAGCATTCAGATTAGATAGTTCAATCTGAACGGGAGTATCATTTGTATCTGATACAATTGCTTCGTTTACAATATCTTCGATCGCACTATCAGTTTCAGGATACAGAGCCATTGTTCTGTATCTTCTAATTAGATCGTTTTCATTTCGATAAAGTCCCTCAATGTCTAGATTATAACTACCAAAAAACCCACTACTGGCATAACTCTCCGCACCGTCTGAATTAGAAGGTGGAATCGGAGAGACTATGCCAGGTGAGTTTTTCTCATTATCTTCAATTGAGAAACCAAATAATCTGGCCATTATGATTATATACTAGACTATGTCTTAGTATTTATCACTCAACCAGAACTTCATTAGCATTACTACCAGTGGACTCAAGTGAGTTACCAATAGTAAAGTACTGAACTTCAAATGTTACGGTAAATGTTTCAATCGCATCAGAATCATCATAGCTCAGTGTAATCTCACTGATTTCAGTTGGGAAGATGTCATAGAACTTATATGTTCTAAGAACTGCCGACTCACCACCTTCATTCGTGGTTGAGAATCTTTCGGCACCTCTACCTAACTGTTGAACGTATGCATCAGTCATGTAAGATGATGGATTGGTTACACCAGTTGCATCATCCAGTTTACTGATGACATTAGCCCATCTTTCAAATGCGGTTCTGAGTTGGAAGTCCTCATCATTGATGATTGTGACAACCCATGGTGCAAACGTTCTGTCTCCAGCAACTTTTAAAGTTCTTCCTCTAAAAGGAACAGGAACTTGAGCAACTGTAGAAGCAGGAAGGTTAGCAGCCTTACAAAGGAACTTCATTGTTCCATTTTCAGACTGATCACCACTTCCCCATGCATCAGAGATGGATGATGGGAATGTAGGAATCGAGACCTCAAATAGGTTGGGGCGGGCACCCCCACCCGCCAGTCTTGATTTAAATTGAGAAAGGGTTTTTGTGTCTGCCATTGGTTAATCCTCCTTAGTTATTTAATAAAATCAAACAGTTCCAACGACTTCCTGGAAGTCAACACCAGTTCTGGTGGCGACAAATGTCAGGGTAACGTAGTTGATTGACTTGGTTGGCTTAAGGAAGATGTCAGCTCTAAACTCATTATTGTCGATGACATCAGGTGTGTTGTTTGTTTCATCACAAACAACCAAGAAGTCATAGATACCTCTCTTTGCCTGAACATCTCTGAGATATGGTTCGACGATGTTCACGAAATTAGCTCTCGTGTTTGCATCGTTGAGTTCAAAGAGTTGTGAGTTAGCAGCACCTTCGAGTGATTGTTCAACAGTCAAGAACAGTCTTCTTACATTAATTCTATCAAATGCAGATGAGTATCCAAGAGCTGTTTTATCACCGAAGAGAACAATACCAGTACCTCTTTGGGTAATGATAGAGTTAATTCTTGATCCATAAAGTACGTCTCTTTGTGCCTTAGTTGGGTTATAAGCCATCTTAATGGCGTTGTTCAGAACACCTCTCTGAACACCTGCAGGAGAGAACCAAGGATAAGAATCAATAGACGTTCTAACCATCAAACCAGCAATGTCTCCATTGGTTGGGATGTATCTGAACGTATTGTTGAATCTATCAAAGGTGTACTTGTAACCTGTATCAAGAACTGCGTAAGACGAAGAAGAAACTGGAGCGTAGAATTGAAGAACGTTTGTTGTCTGAGTAGCAGAATCAGTAACGTTTACAACATTTGCTCTATGTGGCGAGATTGTCGCAACACAATCTTTTCTGTTCTCTGCAATTGAGATCAGATAGTTTGCCTTTGCTTGAGATTGATTTTCAGCGGCAAGACCAGGACCCATCAAAAGATAATCTACTTCAATCTCATCCTTGTTTGCAAAGTATCCATAACCAGTGACGATATCAGAAAGATCGGCTGCCATACCACCATTTGCCTGGTAGTCAACACCACCTGTTAAGGTGTAAGATACGTTACCAAGAGATGAGAATTTGTTGTTTTGTGCAACTTGACCCCAAAGACCTTCAGCAACCGTATATGGTGTGAAACTTGTCGAGAAACCTGATGCTCTTGGAATGGTGTTCCAATAAGTATCTTCTGACTGTGATGGATTATATCCAGGGAAAATAAACTTAGAATTCAGAGCAATATAGTCCTTGTAGTATGTCTTAGTTGGATTGTCTGCATCTGCCTCTGCATCACTTGCTTTGGAGAGTGACAGGAATCTCTCAAGAATAGAACCTTGAACACCAGTTACATCACCAGTGTCATCAACGACAACAACGTGGATTGCATCATTACCACCGTTTCTTTGTACAACATACTGGTTGTCAACAGGTTTTGGTGCTACACTCTTCCAATAAACTGTGGAGTTAGTAAGACCCAATGTTTGTGAGTCATACCAGTCATTAACAGCACCTGTACTTACAGTTGCGGTATATGCGGTACCAGACTGAGGTGTAATGGTCAGATTTTCACTAGCTTTAAACGAAGCAGCGTCGTTGTACTGTTGATAATTTACTGGAACTGATGTACCAGCGGTCGATACTACGTTCTGATAAGTTACTGCAGTACCTACTGTTGGAAGTGAAGCCGCAATACCCGTCTTAAGAGTAACAGAAGTATTAGCAACAAAACTCAGGATTTCAATTGAACCATTTCCTGGTGACTGGAAGAAGTTTCCAGTTGTGATCCCTGATGTGCTATTAACACTAATAGTAGTGTCTCCTTCGGCTGCTGCTACTGAAGTAGTAGTAACACCAATCGTTTGGTAATCCTGTACTTCGGGATATTGTCTCTCAAGTACTTTTACTTCGATAGAACTGTTTGAATTCTGTGAGTCAGTGTTAACACCAACGATGATACCCTTCAGACTACCGTTGAATGTATTTACCGCACCATTACCAGGAATTAATACTGCGGCTCTGGTTGCGGATACACCGTAACCAACTACAAGATTTAATGCACCTGGGTTTGTTGATGCAATACTAATGGTCTGATCTGCCTTATTATCAATTGTACAAACCTTGAGACTATTAGCCCATCTACCTGGGTTTCTACTGCCCCAATAATATGAGGTATCAGAAGTGTGATTTAGTTCGTAATCATCAAAGTTGTCAATTCTTAAACCAGTTGTGGCTGCAACACCAACACCTGCATTTGAATTGGTGAGATTGTCTCCCTCAACTCTGACGACCTTAAGAATGCCGCCATATGAAAGGAAAGAGTTTCCAGTCATCCAATATTCATACTGTCTGTCAGTTCCAATTGGCTGACCAAAAGTATCCAGGAATTGTTGTTGCGTCTCAATCGTAATTGGCTCATTTACAGGTCCAATTGGAAAAGGACCAGCGATTGCACCAATGTTGTCAAGAACATTCTCAGCTCTTCCAACAGTTAAGTCAACTTCCCTGACTAATACTCCTGGAGATAATTGAGGAGTAGCCATGTGTTTCTCTCTCCTTGGGTCTCAGTTTAACTAAAAATATTTAGGATTTTGGGGGTTTTGACAGGGAAAACTAGACGAAAACTACCAATCTGGGTACTCCCATCTACACTTAGGACTTCTATTTTTCTTCCTCTCCTTTACGTTTTCTATAAAACACTCTTTACAGATGTATGAATATGATGAAGGAACCGCTCCTCTATCTTTCCTTGTTCTATAAAAATCATCGACGAGATTCTTAACTTCACCACAACACTTACACTTTCTATCAGTAAGAAACAAGTGATTTAGTTCAAGTTGCTCATCTAAATTCATTAGTAGTTCCAGAGTGTCCAACCACCTGCAGTGTTTCCATACTCATCGTAGGGAGTTGCGGTAGTCCATCTGTCTCCTTCACCATCTACAAAAGTTCCGTCATCAAAACCATCACTCATGAAACCAAATGGAGCCATATCTTGCTCAATTTGATTTTTCTGTTCTTCGTAAAGTCTTTTACGAACATCTTGATCGGTAAGTTCTTTAAAGTAATCTTGTGCAACCAACCATGCATATATGACAAGGCACATAGCAAGGTCATCATTACATCCTTCTTCTGCTTCAAATGAATTTCCTTTTGATATGAATGTTGTGAGTTCTGAAATGATCTCATAATCATTCAATAGTAATTTGTTTTCCTCAATCATTGTCTTGAGGTTAAGTGCACCAACCTTCTTGACAGTTTTAGACATCTTGACACCAAGTTGAGTTTTGGTTCCAGAGAATCCTTGTCCAACAACCTGACCTGCTCTACCTCTCATTGAACACATCAGTAGATTTTGATATTCCAAATCGTACTGAAGAATAGACGCTATTTGATCTCCAATATCATTTACCTCACACAAAATAAATGCATTATTGTATGATTTTGCAACTTCCCAAATAATATTTGGAAACAACATTGGTTTGATAGTATTGTTTCTGTATTTTGCTACTATTTTATGTGGGAAAGTTGTGATGTCAGCAACAACAAATGCAGAGTAATCCTCTCCAACACCTCTAGCAACATCAACAGTAACAACATAGTCATGTTTGTCAATTGGTTGTTCATGTACATCAAGACCAGCGTTTTGAGTTATGGGATTATCATAAACAAGAGATTTGAGTTTACTCGGTGTTATCAGAGTATCGACAGACCCTAAGAACTCGCATTCGAACTCAATCTTAAACTGTTGTTCTGAGGTGTTCTTAATGGTCTGTTCTTTCCAGACTTCATCTCTTCCTGGTACTTCTGACCAGTGAACATCGGTTGGTATGTATTCGTTTGCACCTTTCTCCGCATCATGCCACATACGGTAGAAATGATTCATACCGTGAGGAGTAGAAACGATAATTACTTTCGTGCTTTTACCAGAAGTAATAGTAGGATAAACAGATGCAAAGAAGGCATCAGCGATGTGATTTGGGACGAACGCGAATTCGTCGAGAAAGAGGATATTGAACGACATGCCTCGGACAGCACTCGCAGATGTAGAAGCTGCCAATATCTTACTGCCATTTTCTAACTCAATGTTACCTTTATTCCAAACTAGGATACCCTGTTGCATCCATTTGGGTAGATTCTCATATGCAGTTGCAAGTCTTGCAAGAAGTTCTCTTGCTGTTGTTGCTTTGTTTGCAAGTATACCAATATTTACACTATCATTGAAGACCGCATAATGAAGAAGATATGATACACAAGTGGTAGACTTACCAGTCTGTCTTGGCATCTTACAGATATTGAATCTGTTATTGTGGAAATTGTTGATTAACTTTTCTTGGAAATCATAGGTTTTAAATGGTTGAAGACCATGATCCAAGGTCACAATTTTAACATAATTTTGTGCAAAGTAAACAGGATCTTCTTTACACTTAATATATTCTTGAATCTGTTCTTGTGTAAATTCAATTGGTGTATTAGCCTTTTTTAAAAGCGGATTACCAAGATATACATTATCAGCCATAAAAAATCACCTATCTAGTTTCTCTCCACTGAATAGTATTAAAGACATCTGTTGTTGTATTAGTATCTAGGTTGGTCACAATAACGGCAAAAATATTACTATCATTCGAATCAATATTTTGTGCAATATAAGATCTTCTAGCTGTGGTTGGATTAAATGAAACTTGA
>Ga0099850_1001407_pt1 | contig 11190 bp, 13 predicted proteins | sample CB_VirMetaG_5_FD_79182 | JGI IMG/M metagenome (GOLD analysis project Ga0099850, IMG submission 79182) | Freshwater to marine saline gradient viral communities from Chesapeake Bay - CB_1508_1D Viral MetaG | ecosystem: Environmental > Aquatic > Marine > Coastal | place: USA: Chesapeake Bay...
CCTGACAATTATTGCTAACTCAGTTTTCGGAGTTGAAAATGGCGGCTCGAAAGAAACAGCGGATTGACAGCACCTCGGAGCAGGTGCGGGTGATGTCAAAGGCGACCTGTCAAATTCATCCGCCTAGCACTGTTCCTCTTGATGACGAGGACTTGCCGTTCTTTGCCAATGTGATTGAGGAGTTCGCGCGTTCGGAGTGGACTGCGCATCAGCTTGAGCTTGCTGCATTGCTGGCGAGAACTGTTGCCGACCTGAACCGAGAGCAATTGGCGATGCGGCAAGAGGGCACGGTTCTTACTACGGACAAGGGGACGCCAGTCGTCAATCCGCGAAAGACTGTCATCCAGATGCACGCATCAACGATCTTATCTTACCGCCGCAGCTTGGGGCTTAACGCGCGCGCGCAAGGGGGCGAGGCTCGGGACATTGCAAAGCGCCGCACGATGGCGAAGCAGATTGAGGCTGACAATCCTTTGGAGGATGACCTTCTAGCGAGGCCTCAGTGACGCGAGGCGAGAAGGTATGCGCGTTCATTCAAAGATATTGCCAGGTGCCCGAGGGGAAGCACGTTGGCAAGCCGCTGAAGCTGATGGCGTTCCAGCGCCAGTTTATCCTGGACATCTATGACAATCCGAAGGGCACGAGCCGCGCGTATCTCTCGGTTGCGCGGAAGAATGGGAAGTCGGCACTGATCGCCGGTATTGTGCTTGCTCATATCGTCGGGCCGGAGGCGCGGCAGAACAGCCAGATTATCAGCGGCGCGCGCAGTCGGGATCAGGCGGCGCTTGTGTTCAAGCTGGCGGAAAAGATGGTCCGGCTCTCTCCGGCGCTGTCAAAGATCATCCGCATCGTCCCTTCTCAGAAATCGCTAGTCGGCTTGCCCATGAACGTCGAATACAAGGCGATCAGCGCGGAGGCCGGGACGGCGCACGGGCTTTCCCCGGTGCTGGCGATCCTCGATGAGGTAGGCCAGGTGAGAGGCCCGACTGATGCCTTTGTGGAGGCTATCGAGACGGCGCAGGGCGCGCATGACGATCCTCTGTTGATCGCCATCTCCACGCAGGCTGCGACGGACGGCGACCTGTTCTCGATCTGGCTAGATGACGCAAGGAATGCCAAAGACCCCCGTATTGTGTCGCACGTCTATGCCGCGCCGGATGACTGCGAGGTTCTGGACCGGACGGCCTGGAAGGCGGCGAACCCGGCGCTTGGCGAGTTCCGAAGCCTGTCGGACATCGAGGACTTTGCGAAGCAGGCGGCGCGCCTTCCGGCGAAGGAGGCCAGCTTTCGATGGCTGTATCTCAATCAGCGTGTCGAGGGCATGACGCCATTCCTGAACCGCACGGAATGGGAAGCGAACGGCGCCGAACCCGAGGTCGAAACGGGCGCGCCTTGCTATGCTGGTCTGGATCTTTCCGCCAGTCGCGACCTTACCGCCTTCGTCATGGTCTTCCCGGTCGATGATCTATACCACGTCGTGCCGAAGTTCTTCCTGCCTGCCGATGGCATCCGGGAGCGGGCAAAAGTCGAGAAGGTGCCCTATGACCTTTGGTCGGATCAGGGATTTCTGACGCTGATAGATGGCCCGGTGATTGTCCCTGCAATCGTGGCGCGGCATGTGGCCGAGGCTGCGGAGCGATACAGAATTCAGATGCTGGCGTATGACCGGTGGAGGATTAACGACTTCCAGCGCGAGCTGGACATGATCGGCGCGCAGATCCCGATGACGCCATTTGGCCAGGGGTTCCGGGATATGGCTCCGGCGGTGGACAAGTTGGAGCGGCTGGTGGCGGAGCGCAAGCTGCGGCATGGCGGCAATCCGGTGCTGAACATGTGCGCGGCGAATGCGGTCGTCGAGCGCGATGCGGCGGGGAACCGCAAGCTTACCAAGGCGAAGTCAGTGGGGAAGATCGACGGCCTTGTTGCACTGGCGATGGGTCTCGGCGCGGAGGCGAGCGACGACGCTATCCCGACGGCTTCGCCTTGGGATGATCCAGACTTTCGGCTTGCGGCGGGCTGAAATGTGTGAAGCCTTCACATTCCAGCCCATCTAGGTTATATTGCGCGGGAATCATGCGCGTGGACCTGACCTTATGGGCATCTTTGACCGCTTCCGCCAGCCGGAGGCCCGCAATCTAGAGAACCCGAGCGCGCCCGTTTCGGCGGAGGACTTCCTGCAAGTCATGGGCTGGGGCGGCGGTCTCTCTGAGGCCGGGATCAACGTCACTATCGATAACGCCCTTGGTGTCCCGGCGATCTGGTCGGCGGTCAACTTCCTGAGCGGCACGCTCGCTGGGCTTCCCCTGCACGTCTACCGGAGGACCAAAGAGGGGCGCGTTCGCGTTGAGACGGGCAATCTCCCGCGCATCCTGCACGACGTTGCCAACGATGAGATGTCATCGTTCGAGTGGCGAAAATACCTGTTCGACCAGGTGTTCACTGGCGGGCGCTGCGTGTCCTACATCGAGCGCAACGGCGGCGGTCAGGTAGTCAACATCTGGCCTCTTGATCCGCATCACACGCGGGTGGATCACGTCTATCAGGACCGGAAGCTGGTCAAGGTCTACACCTACAAGGGGCAGAAGTATTCCGCGAATGAAGTGATCGACATCACGTTCATGCTGAAGCCTAATGGCTTGGATATGCGCGGCCCGATCATGACGAACAAGGACGCTATCGGGCTTGCCATTGCGGCGACCAAATACGGCTCCAAAGCGTTCCAGTCGGGCGGCATTCCCCCGATGACGCTTCAAGGCCCGTTCCAGTCTGGCGCGGCTGCGGCGCGCGCCTCGACCGACGTGGCGAACACTACGCTCAAGCTGGCACGTGAGGGTAAGCCGGTCATGGCTATCCCGATGGGGCACGAACTCAAGCCCGTCGGCTTCAACCCGGAGCAAATGCAGCTCATCGAATTGCAGCGGTTCAGCATCGAGCAGATCGCCCGCATCTACAGCCTCCCCCCGATCTTTCTGCAAGACCTGTCGAAAGGCACCTACTCGAACACGGAGCAGCAGGACCTGCACTTCGTAAAGCACACGCTGAAGCGGTGGATTGAGCAATTCGAGCATGAGCTTAACCTGAAGCTGTTCCCGCGAAACAGCAAGAATTACGTCGAGTTTAACGTCGATGGCCTCTTGCGTGGCGACTTCAAGACCCGGATGGAGGCGCACGCGGCTTCGATCCAGAACGGCATCCGGACGCCTAATGAGGTGCGGGATATTGAGAACCTGGCGCCGCGTCCCGAAGGGGATAGGCTTATGATCCAGGGCGCGACGGTTCCGATGGGCGCGCAAATGGAGTTACCGCTTGATGCCGGTTCCGACTGACGAAATGGCAGCAGAGGCCGAGCGCGGCCTTGAGTGGCGCCGTGAGTATGGGCGCGGCGGCACTGAGGTCGGCGTTGCACGCGCGCGGGACATCGCTAACAAGCGCGACTTGTCTATGGACACTGTTCGCCGCATGAACAGCTATTTCGCGCGGCATGAGGTGGACAAGGAGGCCGAGGGCTTTCGTCCCGGTGAGGATGGATACCCGAGCGCGGGGCGGATCGCCTGGGCGCTTTGGGGCGGTGACGCAGGCCAGTCGTGGGCGGCGCGGATCGTTTCTGAGGATGACGAGGACCGAGCAGAGACCCGTCCCTATGAAGGTGAGCACGCGGCGCGCATCCGAGAGCCTGACCAGTTCGACAGTTTCCGTCGCGTGAATAACGAAGGCGGACAGGGCGTTGATTTTGTCTACGGGATCAAGGACGGCGAGGCTCAGGTTCAATCGATCCGGTTCAAGATAGACTTCTTCACAGAAGAACAGGCGCGCGAATGGCTTGATGCTAACGACTTTGAGCCGATATTGTTTGAGCCTGCGGCGCCCATAGACGAAGACCGCGCTTTCGTGGTATGTTCGCAACATGCATTGGAGGCTCCGAAGATGGCTCAGGCTGAAATCCGCGCTCTAAATGAGCCGGTCGAGTTGCGGCAAGAAGACAACGGGCCTATCCGCGTGGCGGGTTATGCTGCGGTCTTTAATCAAGAAACCAATATCGGCGGTTACTTTACCGAGACGATTGCGCCGGGCGCTTTTACATCGGCGCTTGATCGCGGCGACGACGTTGTTCTGCTGGTCAATCATGATGGACTTCCGCTTGCGCGCACTCGATCCGGAACATTGAAGCTGACGCAGGATGATCGCGGTCTCTACATCGAGAGCGAGCTGGACCCGTCTGATCCGGACGTGCGCGCTATCGTTCCGAAGATGAAACGCGGCGACTTGGATAAGATGTCCTTTGCGTTCATTCCGACGCGCCAGACGTGGGATGAGAGCGGCGATATGCCGAAGCGGATGATTGAAGACCTGCAACTCTATGACGTGGCGATTGTCACTACCCCCGCTTATGACGGGACTGAGATCGGCCTTCGGGCGCTGGAGAAACATCGCAAGGAACAAAGCACCGGCCAAGCCGCGCGCCGAATGCGCATGAAGGCTAGGCTAACCGGATAGCAGCGGTCTCCCGCTGTTCGCCTTTCCCCGTGCCTTGGGCAAGCACTCGGGCTGATCGTCGTGAGACAGACCAGTTCCCCTAGATGGAGGCCTGCATGGCTGAAGTTAAAGACCTGCGGGAGAAGATGGCGAATATCGCCACCGAGGCCCGCTCCAAGCTGTCGGAAGTGACAGACAAGACGCCGGAGGACCGCGCTGCTGAGATCGAGCGCGAGTTTGACGCGATGATGGCCGAGCATGACAAGCTGGCCGCGAAGGTCGAGCGCCTGGAGCGCGCCGAAGCTGCCATGCGTGCGGCGGAAAGCGTTGACCTGTCGCGCCGTCCGGTCGGTGAGATTGGATCGGCTCGTGCGGTCGATGAAGGCCCGAAGATTGATTATCGGGCGGCGTTCGCTCAGATGATCGCGGCGGGCGGCGAAGGCTATGTTGACCAGGAAGTGCGCAATGTCCTGAAGGAATATCGCGTGCAGACTGGCGGCACCAATTCGGCAGGCGGCTTCACGGTCCCGACCGAGCTGGCGACTTTCATCGAGAAGGCGATGATCGCGACTGGCCCCATGTATGGGGACCAGTATTTCACGGTCATCAACACCGCTGCGGGCAACACGTTCAACATTCCGACCGTTGACGACACCGCCTCGGTTGCCGTCGCCCATACCGAAGGCACTCAGCCGACCGATGACGGTGGATCGGATGTGACCTTCGCCCAGAAGTCGCTCGGCGCGTTTGCGTTCGACAGCGAGTGGATCCGCTGGTCGGCAGAACTCAACGCGGACAGCGTGCTCAACATGGAGAGCTTGCTGGGCGAGCTGATCGGTGAGCGCCTCGGTCGCATCGCGAACTCCAAGCTGACCACGGGTTCGGGGTCTTCGGACGTTGAGGGCATCGTGACCAACTCGGCAGCGGGTAAGACCGCAGCAGCGACTGCCGCTGTGACTGCCGACGAGATCATCGACCTGATCCATTCGGTCGATCCGGCTTACCGGACCGCGCCTTCGACCGCCATCATGATGAACGACAGCACCCTCGCTGCCGTTCGCAAGCTGAAGGATGGCAACGGGAACTACCTCTGGCAGATGGGCAACTATCAGGCCGGCATCCCGCAGAACCTGCTGGGCTACAACGTGGTAGTGAACCAGGCGATGGATTCGCTGGCCGCAGCGAAGAAGGTCATCCTCTTCGGTGACATGTCGAAGTTCTACGTCCGCAAGGTCGGCGCTCCCTCGCTCTACGTGGCGCGCGAGCGTTTCGCCCCGGACTTCGGCATTCTGGGCTACATCCGCTTCGACGGTGTTCTGACCAACACCGCAGCGATCAAGCACCTGATCACTGCGGCCTCGTAAGGTCTGACTTAAGGCAGGGCGGCGCGTGTCGCCCTGCTTCTCCATCTGAAGGAGGCGACCATGCCCCAAGTTAAACTGCTAAGCTCAATGGCTGGCATCAATTTCTCGCATAACGCGGGCGACGTGATTGATTGCAATGAGGCTGAAGCCATTCGCTTCATCGAGGCGGGCATTGCCGAGCCGGTCGAGAAGTCAAGGGTAGAGAGCGCAGCCGTCAAGCGCACTGTTCGGCGCGCGGTGAAAGAAGAGTAACCAATGGTTAAGCCGCTGGCCTGTCACGATGCGCTGGAATTGATCGACGCGCCTGCGACGACGCCCATCACCTTGGCGGAGGTGAAGGCGCAGCTTCGTGTCGAGCATACCGACGACGATGCATTGCTGACGCGCCTTGTCGCGGTGGCGGTCGCTTACACGGACGTAACGGGCGCTCTGGGCCACGCGATGATCTCGCAGAAGTGGGGGCAGTGGGTGAGCAGCACCCCGCCCCAGTCGGTCAAGCTGACCCTAGGGCCGGTCATTCAGGTTAACGCGGTCAAATACTATGACACGGACGGCGATCTCCAGACCGATACGCTAGGCAACTACGAGGTTACGGGGACGTCCTTCGCCTCATACGTTGGGCCTGCTGAGGGCTTCACCTGGCCGGTGACGCAGGATCGGGCGGACGCCATCCGCATCGAATACACCATTGGCTATGGCGAGGCGACGACGGACATTCCGGACACGATCCGGCATGCCCTAATGCTCCTGGTCGGACATTGGTATGACAACCGCGAAAATACGGCAATCGATGAACTCAGCAATATCCCCTATGGCTTTGATATGCTGATCGATATGCATAGGCGGTGCTGGTATGGTTAAGGCCGGTCAATATCGCGAGCGTGCCGAATTCCAGCGGCTGTCCGAAGGCTCGGTTGACGATTACGGCAACGTCTACACCGGATGGGCGTCTTTGGTGACGCGCTGGGCGGACATGCGCGAGACCACGGGCAAGGAAGCTATCGAGGGCGGCGCTATCGCAAACGCCGGGCTTGCGACCTTGCGCGTTCGCAGCGACAGCACGACGCAAGGCATCACTACCGCAGATCGCGTGATCGTTCGCGGCGTCACTTGGGCAATCAAAGGGCTTGTGCAGATCGACCGCAAGAACACGGTTCTTGAGTTCCGGCTGGAGCGCGGGGTGGCGGCATGAGGATTGAAGGAGTGCAGCGCCTGTTTCGCCAGCTGGATGACCTCCCGGATCAAGCGCATGACGCGCTCAAGAGGTCAGTCGAGCGGACAGTGCGGTATGGCGTCACCAAGGCCCGCGCTGTTGCTCCGGATGTGACCGGCGAATTCAAGTCCGGGATTAGCGGCAACGTCCAAGTCAATTCGTCGAATGGTGACATTCTCGGGTTCATCAACTTCTATGGCGGCGAGGACAGCGACGGCTTGGCGGCCAATTCCATCAACTATGGCTGGGGCAACATGCGCTACGGCTTCGAGACCCGCGCAACCGTTATGTTGTTTGTAAAGCAGCGACACGCGCGGGCCGTTAGTCGCCAGCTGAAAAAGGCGATCAAGGAGGCCATGAATGGCTGATCGTTTCGCGCTGGCTTTGCAGAAGGGCTTGCGGGCGGCTCTTGCCGCGAACGCGGGCGTGTCTGCTATTGTTTCCGCGCGGATTTACGATGAGCCTCCGCAGGACGTTGTGTTCCCGTATATCCGGTTCCTGGCGATTGAGACCCAAGCGTTTGACACCGATACCACGGAGGGCGCTTTGGTGACTGTCAGCTTTGAATGCCATTCTCGCAGCGCATCAGGACGCGTGGAAGCGGCGCGGATGGCCGAGGCGATACAGGCGGCCTTGCACCGTCAAGAGGCGGCGATCACCGTATCGGGTCACAATCTGGTCGAGATGATCTTTGAGAATTACGCCGTGCAGCGCGATCCGGAAGGGCGCGGGCATACGGCGGTCGTGGTTCTTCAGGCGATGCTTGAAGCGAATGCCTAACTCCCCGCGCCGTGGGCAAGCGCATATGATGGAGGCCGATCATGGCTAAACAACTTGGACGCGCCCTGCTCGTTAAGATCGGGGATGGATCAGATCCGGAAGTATTTTCCAATCTTTGCGGGCTGAATTCAAAGACCCTGACTGTGAACAATTCGTCGATTGATGTGACGACGGCGGATTGCAATTCGCCTGGCGGGGCGCACTGGACCGAGACCCTTGCGGGCGTCAAGAACGTCTCCGTGAGCGGCGACGGTTTTTTCGAGGACAGCACTGCCGAGGCTCGAATGAATACCGTGCTTATGCAGGCGGACAATCAGGCCAATTTTGAAATTGTCGTGCCTGACTTCGGGACATATGCCGGAGCATTCCGCATCGATAGCGCAGAGTTTGGTGGCGAGACTGAGGGCGGCGTCACCTACTCGCTGTCGCTGTCCAGCACCGGCGCTGTCACGTTCACGGCGGCCTAATGGCTATCACGGCTGAAGCCCCAAGGGGAGGTGTCGTCGAATATCTCGGTGACGCCTCCCATGTGTTCCTCTTGCGCAATCGTGAGATCGAGCGCTTCGAGGACAAGCACCGAGGTATCTTCGATCTTTTCGACGGTCTCTTCGGTAGGGGCACCAGGCCGCATAGCCGGGAGGTTCGGGATATTCTGGCGCTGGCTCTGGTGGGCGGCGGGATGAAGGATCACGAGGCGGACGCGGTTATGTCGCGATGCACGCCTGCCGATCTAAACAGGATGTATGCCATAGCTCAGGCCGTGGTGGGCGTTGCGTTCATGCCTGATGCGGTCGATGAGGCGCAGGCGCAAACGTCAAAAAAAAAGCCCGAGGGAAGCCCGCCAGAAGACTAGACGTGCGCAGTATGGTCGTTAGCGGTTTGATGATTGGAATTCAGCCTGACGCAATGCGTGATATGGTTCCAAGAGATGCATGGGATATATTCGGCAGATGGGCTAAGGTGCATCAAGGAAAGGGTCCGGGGGCTGACGCTATGACTGCTGAGGAATACCGAGACCTTGTGAGGCGCGTCGATGGCGATCAATGCTGAACAGCTAAACATCATTCTTTCGGCGCAGACCGCAGATTTGCGTCGAGAGCTGGAACGGGCGCAGCGCCGCATTCAGGATTTTGAGCGCAGGTCAAGGTCTGACTTGGGCCGGACTAGCAGACATTTCGACACATTGGGCGCGGCGGCAAAGAGGCTTGCCCCGATACTGACTGCGGCGTTTAGCGTGCAGGCCATCGCGAATATGACCAGATCGGCGGCGGAGATCGGTCGCTTGGCGGATATGGCGGGCGTGAGTGCTGAAGAGCTTCAGCTATTTGCGGCTGGGGCGAAGACTGCGGGCTTTGAAATTGATAAGGTCGCGGACGTTATCAAGGACGTTAACGATAAGGTCGGTGACTTCCTGCAAACGGGCGGCGGTCCGATGGCGGACTTCTTTGAGAACATCGCGCCGAAGGTGGGAGTGACTGCGGATCAATTCGCGCGCCTGTCCGGCCCGGAGGCATTGCAGCTTTATGTCAACAGCCTGGAAGCGGCGAACCTGTCGCAATCCGAGATGACGTTTTACATGGAGGCCATTGCAAACGACGCTACGGCGCTACTGCCCCTGCTGCAAGACAACGGCAGGGCGATGAAGGACTTGGGCGATGAGGCGCTGCGTTCGGGGCGCATTCTCGATCAAGACGCAATTGACGGCGCGCGCGATCTCGGTCGCGAGATGGGGGAATTGAGCGACACAATAAAGAAGCAACTGACAGCCGCCGTATTGGAGAACAAGGACGAGCTGTTGGCGCTGGTGGAGTTCATATCGGGGACGGTTATTCCAGCTGTCTCTGGGCTTATTACGGTTCTGCAAAAATATGACAAGATGGCTCAGAGCTTTATCGGCCTGAACATCAATGAGCAAGTTGCCGAACTTAGTCCTGAAGAAGCCGCGCGGCTGCAAGAGGATGTCGCGCGCCGTCCCGGTGAAGGAGACCCGTCCCGGACGGGCACAATGACTTATGATCCCGATACTGATACAGTCTATAATCTTGGCGAGGATAACGTCCCATCTATCCCCGGGGTGACTGCCCCCGTGTCCGTGCCTCCGGCGGACATGCCTTTGACGGACGATACCACGGGCGGGTCTTCCGGCGATCCGCTGGCCGATCTTCGTCAGAGCCTGGCAGAGGCTTCAGTCCTGCTGGAAGAGTTCCGGCTATCCGAGACCGAAGCCCAGATCATTGAGTATGAAAACAGGCAAGCGCTCTTGGACGAGGCGCTACAGGCCGAACTTCTGACGCAAGAGGAATACAACAGGCTGAAGCTGGACAATGAGCAGAAGCACGTTGAGGACATGGCGAGGCTGGCGCGGGCAGAGCGGTCGGCGCGCCTCGGTGAGTTGTCCAGCATGTTCTCCGAATTGGCCGGTGTTGCCGAGGCGGGCGGGGAAAAAATGCTCAAGGTCCAGGCCGGACTTTCGGCGGCGGCGGCCTTGATTGCGGCATACGAAACCGCGTCCAAGGCGGCGGCGGAGGCCGTTACCATTCCGGGCCGGATCGCTGCTTATGCGGCCTTCCTGGCGCAGGGCATGCAGGCGGTTCAAGCGATCCAGAGCATCGGCGCAAGCGGGTCCGCATCAGCAGGCGGGGGCACCAGCACCGCAACAGCGGCAACAGCAGAACAGCCTAGCACGTCATCCGCCGTCGCCATTCAGCTAACCGGCGGGGATATGTTCTCTCGGGATCAAGTGGTTGACCTTATCAACGCGATCAATGAAGCCGTCGAGGACGGCGCGACAGTGAGGCTTGTATGACTGTCATTTATCCTGCCAGCTACACGCAGCCCGCCGCCGATGAGCCGCTAACGCATTCGCGTATCGCGCATTCGGAGAATTGGCTATCGGGCGGCACTGTCTCGGTCAGCACCACGGCGACCGGCTTCTATGCCGATGCGCCCACGACTACCCTGACGTATGAGCTGTGGAAGCCTAGCGCCCTTCCGGCTGTCTGGTCCTATGTGCATACAACGGAAGCTGAAGTCGATTACATGTGCATCGCGGCGCATACGCTGGGCAGCACCGGATGCAACATCTCGGTCGATTACTCCACGGACGGCTCTAGCTGGACCGAGGTTATCGGCAGCATCTCGATACCGAACGATGAGCCGATATTCGCCATATTCGCGCCGGTCACAGCCGATTATTTCCGGCTGAACATCACCGGCTCTGTTGCGCCCACAATTGGCGTCATCAAGTTCGGCAAGGCCCTTCAGATGCAGCGCCCGATATATGGCGGTCATTCGCCTGTCAGGACGGCGCGGCAAACGATCCTGCGCAGCAACTACTCCGAGACCGGCGAATATCTCGGA
>Ga0099850_1001408_pt1 | contig 11190 bp, 7 predicted proteins | sample CB_VirMetaG_5_FD_79182 | JGI IMG/M metagenome (GOLD analysis project Ga0099850, IMG submission 79182) | Freshwater to marine saline gradient viral communities from Chesapeake Bay - CB_1508_1D Viral MetaG | ecosystem: Environmental > Aquatic > Marine > Coastal | place: USA: Chesapeake Bay...
CGCGCACCCGTAGCGGGTATCCGTAGTCGATTTCGCGATCCATATTGTGCGACCGTGTCAGAGCATGACCCTCTCGACATTCGAGGGCAGGAGCGCGCCGAGGCTGAGAAGAAGCTACGCGAGCGGCTTGCCCAAGAGGCCGAGGAGGCAGACATTCGCAGGCTCATGACGAGCAAGTGGGGGCGCCGGTTCCTTTGGCGCCTCATGGATCAGGCAGGCGTGTTCCGCCTGAGTTACGCGCCCGATGCGATGGCGATGGCCTTCGCGGAGGGCAACAGGAACTCAGGGCTGCGCATACTCAACCTGATCCACACCCTTTGTCCTGAGCACTACCCCGCAATGCTGAAGGAGCAATCCAGTGAGCGAACAGAACACGATGGTGACCCCGGCAACGATAAGTGATGGGGCATCGTCAGCCCCGGAGAGCGTAGAGGCGACGGCCAACGCGCTCTACGGGGAGAGTGGCAAGGCTGATAGCGCACAGACCCAGCAAGCCGCGGAGACGGCCAAGGCTGGCGAGCAAGCGAGCGACAAGACGGATGCGCCTGCGGGCGCTCCAGAAAAGTACGAGTTCAAGGCCGTCGATGGCAAGGAACTTGACTCCGAGATCACCGACACGTTCTCTGAGGTTGCGCGCGAACTCAACCTGACGCAGGATGCCGCGCAGAAGGTGCTTGACCGCATGGCGCCAAAAATGGCACAGCGGCAGCAGGCGCAGATCGATGCCATCCGCTCCCAGTGGGCAGAGGCATCGCGCAGCGACAAGGAGTTCGGCGGCGACACCATCGACGCCAACCTCGCAGTCGCGAAGACCGCGCTTGACAAGTTTGGCACCCCTGAACTGCGCACGCTTCTCAACGAGTCCGGCCTCGGAAATCACCCGGAGGTAATCCGGCTGCTTTACCGGGCAGGGCGCGCAATCGGTGAGGACGGATACGTCGGTTCGTCGGCTGGCGCCGCAAGGCAGACGCCGAAGAACTTCAACGACGCAGCCGCAGCCTTGTACTCCAACCAATCCACCTGAAACGAAAGGACGCCTTAAATGGCAACTCTCTCAACCGCAAACCTCACGCTGGGCGACTGGGCCAAGCGCACCGATCCCGAGGGCAGGATCCCTGTCATCGCGGAACTTCTCTCTCAGACCAACGAGATCCTCGACGACGCCGTGTTCAAGGAAGGCAACTTGCCGACTGGCGAGCGCGTGGTCATCCGCACCGGCCTGCCCAGCGTCTACTGGCGCGCGCTGAATCAGGGCATCCCCAGCAGCAAGAGCACGACCGCTCAGGTCGATGAGGCTTGCGCAATCCTTGAGGCCCGTTCAGAGGTCGACAAGGATCTGGCGATGCTCAACGGCAACACCGCGCAGTTCCGCCTGTCCGAGGACGTGGCCTTCCTTGAGGCCATGAACCAGACGATGGCGACGACGATGTTTGAGGGCAACCCTGCCACCGATCCAAAGCAGTTCCTCGGATTCCGTCACCGCTACACCGCGACCCCCGGCTCAGCTGGCGTCGGCACGAACATCATCTCCGCAGGCGGCAGCGGCGCGGACAACACGTCCGTGTATCTCGTCGTCTGGGGCGACAACACGTGCTACTGCCCGTTCCCGAAGGGATCGAAGGCCGGTCTGGTGCACGAGGATCTCGGCGAGCAGACCGTGTACAACGGCGACCTTCGTCTTCAGGCCTACTCGACGCGCTACCAGTGGAAGACTGGCCTCGTCGTGAAGGACTGGAGGTACGTGGTCCGCATCTGCAACATCGACGTGTCCGACATGCGTGCAGCGGCAACCACGCAGGCCTCTGGCGCTGCAACCGAACTCATCAAGTTGATGTCTCAGGCTCTGCACAAGATCCCGAACATGGCGATGGGTCGTGCCGCGTTCTACATGAACCGCGCAGTCCACTCGGGCCTCGCGATTCAGGCGATGGACCGCACGCAGTACGTGCTGAAGGTCGAGCAGGGTCTGACCCAGTTCGGCACCACCAACAACTGGCTTTCGTTCCTCGGCGTGCCCCTGCGCCGCGTGGACGCGCTCACCAACTCCGAAGCCGTCGTCTCCTGATGACGGTGATCCACAGAAAGGAACAGAACTCAAATGATCACTGACGCACTTCTTACCGTGTCTGGCGCGAACACGCCCGGCTCGGCAATCACGGGACAAGGGCCGATTACGGCTCAAGTCGTCTCGACCGACAAGATCGACCTGCTTCAGGCTCGTGACATCGGCGAGGGCGAGAACCTGTACATGGCGTTCACGGTCGTCATCGGCTTTGCCGGAACCGGATCCGTCGCGATGGAAATCGTCACGGATGACAACGCGGCCCTGAGCAGCCCTACGGTCATCGCATCGACGGGCGCAATCGCGGTCGGCACCCTGACGGCGGGCAAGCAGTACTTCCTGCAAATCCCGCCTCAGGTCGCCAGCCTCGGCGAGCGATACCTCGGCGCCCAGTACACGACGGCATCGTCGCCCACCACGGGAACGATCCTCGCTCAGGTCGTCCACGGTCTTCAGGACGGCAAGAAGTTCTACCCGCGGAACGACAACCCCTAAGCCTTACAGGCTCTTACGTGGCCTGAACTTCCGTTTCGGAAGCGCACCCATGAGGGGAGCCGATGGTAAAGCACCACGGCTCCCCTCATTTGCTTAGGAGGACTGCATGGCAAGCGAAGTCGACATCTGCAACCTTGCGCTCTCGTTCCTCGGAGACGACGCGAGCGTTTCGAGCATCAGCCCGCCAGAGGGCAGCGCACAGGCCGAGCATTGCTCGCGCTTCTACCCGATCGCGCGCGACGGCCTGCTCAACATCCACAACTGGAACTTCGCGTCTAGGCGCGTGCTGCTCGCGCAGGTGACCAACACGAGCAACCAGTGGCGGTACGCGTATGCGCTGCCGGCCGACGTCATGACCATCGTCGCCGTGATTCCCAGCGATGCGCAGGACGACTACTCAGTGGCCTACTGGCCAAGCGACAGGCCCGAGTGGATGATGAACTACAGCCCGGTGCTGGCCGCTGGCCAGTACGTGCCGCAGCGGTACGCGCTGGAGATTGACAGCGCCGGGAGCCGCGTGCTCTACGCGAACATCGACAATGCGCTGCTGCGATATCAGGCTCGCGTTGACGACACCGCACAGTTCCCGCCGCTCTTCGTGCATGCGCTGGCGTGGCACCTTGCGAGCATGCTGGCCGGCCCGGTCATGAAGGGCGATGCAGGAGCCAAGATGGGCATGAGCGCGCTCCAGCAGATGTCGCTGTACTTGCAGCAGGCCAAGAACGCCGACAGCATGCAGCGCGACAGCAGGCCAGAGCACATCGTCGGCTGGATGTCTGGACGCTGACGATGGCGAGCACGCGCACGTACAACCGGTCGTTCGCAGGCGGCGAGATGTCGCCAGAGATGTTCGGCCGCATCGACGACGTCAAGTTTCAGACCGGCGCGGCCTTGATGCGCAACTTCATCGCGACCGCTCAGGGTCCGGCAGAGAACCGGCCCGGCTTCTCGTTCGTGCGCGAGGTCAAGGACAGCACGAAGCGGACGCGCCTGATCCCGTTCACGTTCAGCACCACGCAGACGATGGTGATTGAGCTTGGCGCCGGCTACATCAGGTTCCACACTCAGGGCACAACGCTGATGTCAGGCGGATCGCCGTACGAGATCGCCAGCCCGTACGCAGAGGCCGACCTGTTCGACATCCACTACGTGCAGAGCAACGACGTGCTGACGCTGGTGCACCCGTCATATGCGCCACGCGAGCTGCGCCGGCTCGGGCTGCTGAACTGGACGCTGACTCAGATCTCGTTTGGCGCATCGCTTCAGGCTCCGACCAACGTCGTCGTCACGCCGTCGTCAGGCTTTGCGCTGCGGATCGCGTCGATCACTGTCGCCAATCCCGGTGTCATCACGACGGCCAGCAACCACGGTCTGGTGCCGAACGACTCGGTGTACATCAGCGGCATTCAGGGCATGACAGAGTTCGCGGCGGGCTTCTACGTCGTGAACACGAAAACCGACAATACGCTGACGGTCAAGTCATACGAGACTGGCGTGCCAGTCGCAACGACTGGCTGGACCGCCTATACGCCAAGCAGCGGCACCATCCAGTGGTCGCCGAAGTCAAGCGCGGTGGTCGGGCGCTACGTCGTCACGGCGGTGGCAGAGGGCGGCATTGAGGAGAGCGTGGCGTCGGCAGAGGCGCGCGCAATCAACAACCTCAACGTGACTGGCGCATACAACACCGTGACGTGGAGTCCGGTTTCGGGCGCCGTGCGCTACAACGTGTACAAGTACGAGAGCGGGCTGTTCGGCTACATTGGCCAGACCGACAGCACGTCGTTCACCGACGAGAACATTGCGCCTGACCTCGGCACGACGCCGCCGATCTACGACACGACGTTCACTGGCGGCACGATCACTTCGGTGCCAGTGACCAACGGCGGAAGCGGCTACGGCAGTTCCGTGCCGGCCGCGAGCGGAGGACGCTTTGCCTTAATCACGGTCACGAGCGGTGGAAGCAACTACAACGACCCGACACTGACGGTCACTGATCCGACAGGCTCAGGTGCACAATTCACTGTCAATACAAGCGGAATAGCAGGTTCTCGCACAATCACGAGCGTGACGGTCAACAATGGCGGCGGCAACTACAGTTCGCCGACGCTCTACCTACGCAACACGCCAATTCGTGTATTCAATCAATGGCGCATCGGAAGCGGCGCAACGTTTACGCCGCTGCTAGATCCGTACCAGCCGCCGGAACTGCTTCAGGAGGTCACGCTGTCGGTGGCCGATCCGACCGGCGTCGGTGCCGTGCTGAAACCTGTAATTGCCGGCGGCGTCATCACTGGCGTGCAGGTCATCAGCGGCGGCTACGGGTACACCAACCCGGTCGTGACCGTGAGCACCGCGCTCGGCGGCATCGACGCTGCTTTCGGCACGCCGACGCTGACCAGCCCGCAGTACCCCGGCGCAGTCTCGTACTTCGAGCAGCGCCGCGTGTTCGCCGGCACGCTGCCCCAGCCGCAGGCGCTGTGGATGACGCGCTCAGGCACTGAGAGCGACCTGTCGTACTCGCTGCCGATCAAGGACGCAGACCGCATCTACTTCAGCGTCGCCGCGCGCGAGGCCAACACGATCAGGCACGTCGTGCCGCTGACGCAACTGGTGCTGCTCACGAGCAGCGCAGAGTGGCGCGTATCGCCGGTCAACTCGGACGTGATCACGCCGACGACGATCAGCGTGCGCCCGCAGTCGTACATTGGCGCCAGTCAGGTCCAGCCTGCGATCGTCAACAACAGCCTTGTGTACTGCGCAGCGCGCGGCGGCCACGTGCGCGAACTGGGCTACTCGTGGCAGAGCAATGGCTACATCACTGGAGACCTGAGCATTCGCTCGTCGCACCTGTTCGACGAGTACGAGATCTCGGACATGTGCTACTCAAAGGCTCCGCAGCCACTGCTGTGGTTCGTAAGCACGAGCGGCAAGCTGCTGGGCCTGACGTACATTCCCGAACAGCAGATTGGCGCATGGCACCAGCACGACACAGACGGCGTGTTTGAGTCGTGCACGGCAGTGTCGGAGGGCACCGAGGACGCGCTGTACGTCATCGTGCGCAGGACCGTCAACGGGAACTCCGTGCGCTACGTTGAGCGCATGGCGACGCGCCTGTTCGACTCGCTGGATGACGCGTTCTTCGTGGACTCAGGCGCCACCTACAACGGGGCCAACACGGGCAGCACGACGGTGACGGTGTCAGGCGGGACGAACTGGGACAGCACTGAGACGCTGACCCTGACTTCGAGCGCAGGGATCTTCGCCCACCCGGCCACTACCGACGTCGGCGACGAGGTGGTGCTCACGGCTGCTGACGGCCAGAAGTACCGCCTAGAAGTCCTTACAGTGTCTTCCACGACCTCGGCGACCGCCAAGGTGGACCGGACCCTTCCGGCCGATCTGAGGGCAACGGCGACCGCGCAATGGGCATGGGCGCGGGACAGCCTGTCCGGCCTGTCGCACCTAGAGGGCAAGGAGGTCACCATCCTCGCCGAGGGCGGCGTCATGGCCCGGCGCACGGTCACCGGCGGCTCGATCACGCTCGACAGCCCGTCGTACCTCGTTCACGTCGGCCTGCCGTACCAGTGCGACCTCCAGACCATGCCGATGGCCCTGAACATGGAGGGCTTCGGTCAGGGCCGCAAGAAGGCCGTCAATGCAGCGTTCTTGCGCGTGTACCGCTCGGGGGCCATGAAGGTCGGCCCAGACGTCACTCGCCTGATCGAGGCCAAGTTCCGCACGACCGAGCCGTATGGCTCGCCGCCCGCGCTGAAGACCGAGGAAGTCGAGGTGCTGGTCACCCCGTCGTGGCAGGACAGCGGTCAGGTGTATGTGCGTCAGGACAACCCGCTGCCGCTGACCGTGGTCGGCATGACCATCGAAGTGTCGATCGGAGGATGAGATGACAACTATGCCCAATTGGCGAGTCGAGATGAATGAGATGCTCGGCATCACTCCGGGAGAGCAAGGCATGTCTCTTGGCGAGGGCATCGGCATCGCCGGATCGATCCTCTCAATCTTTGGCTCAATCAACTCGGCCATCGGCTCGTACTACGCGGCCGAGAGCCAGAAGATTCAGTTGAAGATGCAGGCGCAGAACCAGAAGTTTGCGTCTCAGATCGCAGCCATCAACGCACGAGGCGCGGAGTTCGGCGCGCAGCAGACCCTGCTGACCGGCGCTCGCCAGTACGGCATGTACGGCTTGCAGGCGGCGCAGCGTCGCTCGGCCATGCGGGCCGGGCTGGCGGCACGCGGAGGCGCGCTCGGCGTCGGCAGCGCGCGCGAGGCGATGGCAAGCCAGATGTTTGTCGACGAGGTCGACATGCTGACCATCAACGCCAACCGCATCCGGGCCGCCGAGGCGCAGCGCCAGCAGGTGCAGAACTTCCAGATCCAGAGCCTGATGGGCGGCATCAGCGCGCAGAACATCATGTCGACGGCTGGCACGATCAGCCCCGGCATGGCTTCGTTTACGAGCGCGCTCGGCAGCGCAGGCAACCTTGCGCAGTCGTGGGCCACCAACCGCAGGCTTGAGGAACTGATCTCCGCGCAGTCGCAGGCCCGTATCGGAGGGAACGTTCAGTAATGCCACGTGTACCAAGCCAGTTTGTCCCGCAGGTCGGATTGCAGGACGGCGCGCTTCCGCCTGTCCAGCCTGCCGAGGTCGTGCCCATGCGCTCGTTTGCCGGCGAGCAGCAGCAGCAGATGGGCCAGAGCATGGAGCGCCTCGGCAACGTGACGTGGCGCATCGGGCAGATCATCGAAGACGAGATGAACGAGGCCCGCATCAAAGAGGCCGAAGTCCAGCTCGGCTCTGCCGCGATGAACATCCTCAGGGGTCAGAACGGCTACCTGACCACGGAAGGCAAGCTTGCCGAGAACGCCTTCATGCCTGCCGCCGACGCGCTCGACAACGAGGCGACCAAGATCCGCGACGGCCTCGACAACGACATGCAGCGCACGATGTTCACGCAGCTTGCCCAGCGGAACCTGTTGCAGTGGAAGGGCGCCATGGCCGACCACCGCAACCGCAAGGTGCGCGAGTACAACATTGAGGCGAGCTCCGCCCGGGCCAACATGTACGTGGACAACGCCGTGCAGATCTACGACCTCAACGGCGAGTCGTCGGAGTACAGGCAGGCGGTGCACACGGTCAACACGGAGATTGACAACATCGCCGCGCTTCAGGGCTTGCCGCTCAACTCGCCGCAGGCAAAGGCGCTTCGCCAGTCGGCCATGACCAAGATCGCGCGCGGGGTCGTGCGGCGCTTGGCCGACAAAAAGAACTTCGCCGATGCCATCGGCTACATCGACCAGCTCGTGGCGTTCGGCAACTCGTCCGACCCCGTGCAGCAGCGGCTTGGCATCAAGGAGGAAGACGTCGCTGAGGTCAGGTCTGCGCTGCTCTCGGCTCAGGCAGACCAGACGGTCAAGGAAGTCGCCCTGAGCGTGTTCATGACGGGTCAACCCAACACGCCATCAGGCACCCACAACATGGTCAACCCGGTTGAGGGCGGCGCCATGACGGTGGCTGAGGATGGGCTGTCAGTCAGGTACAGCATGCCAGAAGGCACGCCCGTGCGCGCGCCCGCGAACGTCACGGTTGAATCCGTGTCCGACGGCAATGTGGTGCTCGTCGACAAGACGGGCTACACGTTCAGGATGGAGGGCGTCAGCGCCAAGGACATGAGCGGCAGGGCGCTCAAGGTGGGCGACACGATCCAGAAGGGCAAGCTTGTCGGCTTTGCCGCGTCGGACAAGGACAACCCCGGCTACGCGTCGTTCACCTACATGACCACCTTCGATGGCATCCCGCGAAACCCGACCACGGTCAACCAGCTCAAGCCAGCGACTGGCCCCGTGTCCAACGAGCGGCCCAAGACGATGTCGGAAGGCTTCAAGATCATCGACGCCGCCGGGCTTCCGGTTGACCAGCGGCAGCGCGCCAAGGAATACCTCAGGTACCTGTTCAATCAGAGCCAGCTTGAGATGGACGCCAAGCGCGCTGAGGTCGAATACGGCCTCAAACTCGCCGTGGCCGATCAGGAAGCGAAGAACATGCAGGCGGCCGTGCAGGACAAGGTCGTGATTGACGAGAGCTGGTTGCGCGACAAGCTAGGTGATGATGCGCCGTACTTCGATGCTGAGATGCGCGACAGCGTGCTCGGCGCCACCGAAACCTCGTACAACGCGCGGCTGCTGTTTGAGTCAGGCCAGATGACGCGCACGGCGCTGAACGAGCTGCGCGGCAAGATCAGCAACACCGACTTTGCCGCGTACCACAAGGCAGTCAACGATCCCAAGTACCAGAAGGTCACGATCGATCAGGGCATGTTCGATGTCGTGCTTGCCGATGCCAAACTCGAAAAGTACATCAAGCCTGCCGCAGGCACGCCCGTGGAGCGCGAGGCGCTGAGACTGCGCGAGAGCGCCAAGGAGTGGCTTGCCCAGCGTCAGGTTGAGAAGGGTCAGGAACTGACTCCTCAGGAGAAGAAGCAGGCGCTTACCGACTTCCTCCAGTATCAGGCGACAAGCAAGGGCTGGATCAGCCGCACGTACCCGCGCGGCGCAATCGCAGAATCAGCAACAGGCAACTTCACGGTGACGCTCAAATCGGACAAGCTCGGCACGCGCGAGTACGAGGTTGCCGCCAGCGACTACCTGATGCGCCTGCTCAACACGCACGGGTTCTCGGCAACTGCCGAAAATGCGATTGCCCTTGATGGAATCATCGCTCACCTGAGAGAGTTCGGAGAAACGGCACAAGACAAAAAGGCAAACCTGATGCCAATCAGCGAAGGTGACATTCCGCTCATTCTGTCGGTCATGCGCCAGCGCGATGTGCCGTTGACGACGGCTGAAGCCGAGAAGGTGTACCGCGAGATCAATGCCCTGCGCACGCAAATGAACGCGAAGCAAGCCCCATGATTGAAGGCCAGCCCATTGAAGACGTGATGCTTGACGCCAAGCCTGAGCCGGGTCAGGGCACGACGGGCGAGCAGAAGCCTCGCACGCTGACCGATATACGAGGCCAGATCCCGCTCGTGGGCGCGCCGTCAGGGGACAGCGCCGACATCAGGGCGATGCTCAACGATCGCGCGAAGATGTCGGTGTACAGCAACAGCAGGCAGAACCCCGACGAGGTCGGGCGGCGTCGCGCTGAGCTTCAGGCGCTCGGGCTTCCGCCCAACACGCAGTTTGAGCTTGACCCCGAACAGATGCGACAGCGCGCCGCTGCGGCGAAGATGGAAGAGCTTGACCTCGGCACGACCAACCCGCGCCTCGCGCAGGCGCTTGCGGATTACCCTGAGCTTGCGCAGATTTCGAGCGACAGCCTTGTTGAGCTGAACAAGTTCACCTACGACCTCGCGCACTCCAAGTTCGCAGCGTCCAGCCCGCTGCCCGACTTCATCGACCGCGCGTACTTGGAGTTTGAGCTGGCGTACCAGTCATCGTTCGCGCGTTCGCGCGCGAGCATTGAGGCGGCTGAGCAGAACATTGCAGGCGAGGCGTACGGAAGGCGCCTGCTGTTCCCTAGCCCAGATGGGTCGATGGAACTTGAGGGCGGCGACCAGAAGCGGATCACGCGCGAAGGCATTGAGCAGTTCCAGCGTTCGCAGCTCATGAACCCGGCGGGCGACCCCGACAACTGGTTCATGGGCATGATCCGCTACACGGCATCTGAGATTGGCCGCAACTGGGCCAAGGCGGAGCTGTACTTGGCGATCCCTGTCGCGGCCGGAGTCGGCTTCCTCGCGGGCGGGCCTCCGGGCGCCGTGACCGCCGGAATCGGCGCGTGGCGCGGCGTGGCGTTCGCGGGTGGCTTCATTGACGAGGCAGGCGGCATGTACCTTGAACTTCGGTCTCAGGGAGTCAGCCACGAGCGCGCGCGTCAGGTCGCCGTGTCGCACGGCATTGTTGCAGGAGCGATTGAGTTCTGGGCGGTGGGCGTTGCTGGCAAGCCAATCAAGAAGGCCATCGAAACGGCATTCCGCACCGCATCGCGCAAGGCTGCTGCACGGGTCACGCGGGCAACAATCGCGCGCGAGTTCGTGACCGACCTCGTCAAGGTCAACACGGCCGAGGCGTTCACAGAGGGTCTTCAGGCTGCGAGCTTTCAGGCGTTCGCCAAGCTTGCGCGCATGTCAGAGGATCCTGAGTGGAAGGACAGGCTTGCGGACTCCGAGGGCAGGGGCGACATCCTCGGCGCCTTCATGCAGGACTTCTGGTACACGTTCAAGTACGGGTGGATCATGGCCGGCATGGGGCCGACCGCGAATGCGTTCACCCAGTACACGGCGTTTGAGCGCGACCGCCACAACTTTGAGAAACTGAACAACCTGATTCAGCAGGCGTCCGAACTCAAGCCGATCCAGCGCAACCGATCCGTTGTCAGGGCCGCTCTCGGAGCCATCATGGGTGGCCAGCCATCGGAGAACCTGTACACAGATGCTGATGGCGTGGATGCCATCCTTAAGCAGACCGGGCTGACCATCAACCAGCTTGAGGCAGTGCTGCCCGGGATCACGGACAAGCACGCCACGTCGCGCGAGCAGAACAATGCTCCGATCACGATCCCGCTCGCGGACTACATGGCAATGGCTGTGGGCACGAAGTACGAGCCTCAGATCCGC
>Ga0099850_1001413_pt1 | contig 11175 bp, 5 predicted proteins | sample CB_VirMetaG_5_FD_79182 | JGI IMG/M metagenome (GOLD analysis project Ga0099850, IMG submission 79182) | Freshwater to marine saline gradient viral communities from Chesapeake Bay - CB_1508_1D Viral MetaG | ecosystem: Environmental > Aquatic > Marine > Coastal | place: USA: Chesapeake Bay...
TAATTATACCATAAGATTAATGACACATAAAGATCAACAAGAAATAGAACAAGAGACTAAGAGAAAGAAGGCTATGTTTAAAGCTAATTATAAAGAGTCTCCTATTTCTGATTTCTTAGTTCACAGTATTGTAAGTATAGAAGATATACGTGATAAATCAGAAATTTTAGAAATTCTTGCTAATGCTCCATCAGATGAACTAAGAGCATTACTTATCTTTATTAAAGAAATTTCTCCAGATTATAATATGAAGTATGATTTTGAATGTTTAAATTGTGGAGAAACTACGGAGGTGGCAATACCAATGAATGCCGGGTTTTTTTGGCCAAACAGAAAATCAACAGGAGAATAGAGAAAGATTATATGAGCAAATCTATTATCTTGCAAGATATACATCAATGGGGTTTCATGAAATATTTGAATTACCATCTAATATAAGAACTTTTTATTTAGAAATGTTAGCAGAAGAAATAAAGAATGATAATGAGACAAAAAACAATTTAATAAAAGCGTGAAAGAAGACAGGATCAGTACCACCATTTTGAGGATCATTTAGATAATGGCAGATGGAAAAAAACCTTGAGCTGATATACCTAAAACTAATGAAGCTTTAGAAAAAGCTGTAAGTAATGCTGGTAAGCTTGAAAAGTTATTAACTTCTCCTAAAGGCAGAGCTGCTATAAAAGGATTAGCCGCTGATTTTGGCGATCTTGCTAGTGATATTATAAATGTTGGTAAAGCTATAGCTAATGTTATGAAAAACCAGTTACTTAGTCATATTAATACTGTTACTGATGCAATGAATGATTTAGCTGGAGTTGATCTTTCAAATCTTCTTTCTTTCCAAGGACAGCTTTCTACTATTCTTTCTACAACAAAAGGTTTAGTTGACGAACAAGTAGCGTGAGAGCAGCAGCTTATTTCTACTTATAAACCTTTAGCTGAAGTTTCTAAAGGTAGTACAGAAATATATTCTACTTTAGTATCTACAACAAAAACTTTAGACCAAAATATGTTAGATTGAATGGAAATAGGCGGTGCTGCTGAAGGTATTAATTTAGCTGTTGCTTATATGAGTAATACTTTAGACGGAATGAGAGGTATTACAAATGAAAATCTAAAAAATTGAAGAGAACAAAACTTAGCTCTTGGAATAAGCACTGAGCATTCGGCTAAGATAGCTAGTTTTCAAGAAAGGTCAGGAATGTCTCTTGAAGAATCTTTAGACTTTCAAAGAGAAATATTTAGTGTTTTAAAGAAGCAGTTTAAATCAAATGGTTTAACTTCTAAGATGATAGAGACTATAGCAGACTCAGAATGAGCTATATTAAACTACTCAAAAGGTAATGTTATAGAAACAGCCCGTATTGCTGCTAATGCACATGCTTGAAATGTATCAATTGATGAAATTTATGCAACTGCACATAAGTTAAGTAAAGCTGAAGAATCTATTGAGATGTCAAGAAAAGCTCAGTTAATGTTTGGTATGAATATAAATGCTAGACAAATGCAATATATGGCTCAAATGGGTAAAGAAGGACAATTAGCAGAATATTTAGTTGATCAATTTAGACAACAGGCTGGAAATTTAGATGATTTATCACTTTCACAAAAGCAATTTATTGCAGATAGTATTGCTGGTGGTAATATTATAAAAGCTCGTACAATGTTGTTAGGTAGAGAAGAGCAAATACAAGAAGATATGGTTGATCCAGTACAAACTCAAACAGATCTTATGAAAGAGCAAACAGATTTATTAAAAGCTCAAACAGACCAATTGGCTAGTTTTCAATCTTTAAGAGTTATGGAAAGAACAGCTCTTTGAGAAGAATGAAGAGACCATTTAACTTGAATTTTTGGTGCAGAAACAAAAAATATGCAAGCTAGTGATATGGCATTAAAATTAGAAGAAGCAAGAGTTTATGTTTTACAAAAAGCGTTTTTACCTATTATGGAAAAAATCGGAGGTGTGATAAATTCAGCATTGGGCGGTAGTTCTCTTTTAGGATCATCTTTAGAAGATTCAGGTAGTGCTTTAAATAGATTTTTAGAAGCAATGAAGCCTGTACAAGAATTTGTCACAGCTATAGGAACTACTATAGTTAAGTGATGATTTGAAAATGGTTTAGAAAGAGTTGCAAATATAGTTGAGTTTTTAAATGGAGAAGAAGGTGGTACGCGGCTTGCAGAAACTATTGCTGGTGTTGGTGATACTGTTTTAGATTTTGTTGAAAATCTTGTACATGGTAGAGATATAATGGGAGGAATACAGTTTATGTTTGATACAGTAGCAGGTGTTATAACATTTATAGCAGATTGATTACCATATATTGTTGGAGTAATGGTAGCGTTGGCCACTGCAACAAAATTATATGCTTTATATTCTGTTTATGCCGCAGCTGCTAAGGCTGGAGGCAACGCAGCTGCGATCCCCGGTGTTGGGTTTTTGTTGGCCGCTGGTATTATTGCTGCCGTTGCAGGCTTAGCTGTTACTTGAGGATTAAGTGCGGCAATGCCAGATGTAAAACTTCCGGAAAAACCTGACGTTAAGAAATACGCTCCAACAAAAGAAGAAATGAAAGCTTTTAAAGCAGAAGATGATGATCTTGATACATCTAGTTATTCTTCAGAACGAATAGCAAGATCTGATGAAAAAAATGAAAAATTAGCAAAACTTATTGCTCAAGAAATTTATAATAAATTAACTGTTCCACAAGGTAGAGCGCAATTAGATCGTAATAAAAATGTATTACCAGTAAAACAGTTTTAGTTTTTAAAATTTAAAGGAATTAAAATAAATCATGATGAGTCCTAAATCTATATCTACAACTCAAGCAGTTATAATCGCCGCATCAAAAGCTGCTAGAGAAGTTATTGGAAAAAATGATTTACGCTATAGAATGGGTGCTATAAATTATAGTACTTCTCCTTTTGACTGAATGTCAGCTTTAGATGGTTTTCTTGTAAATGGTGTTTATTCTGGATTAATAGCAACAACTAATGTAGCAATAAGTTCAGCTTTATCTAGAATTTCTGATAAAAGTAAATTTACATATTACAATTCTTTGGGTTTTTGAGCGCAAAAAAGTGCTGAATGAGTTGCTAAAAGATTAGCTTTTGAAGCAGAAGTAGGTGCAGCTAAAATGGGATTAGGGTTAGGAAGTATTCCTATCATAGGAAACAAATTAGGAAACGCTTTATTAACTGGTTTTCCAGCTAGAAGTGCCAAATCTAGTAGAAAAGAAGCTACAGAAGGCCAGCATTTTCAATTTTTCTTTAGATCTTTAAAACCTTCTATATGAGAAAGCGATAGAGAACAAGATAATCCCGCAAATAAAATACCTATTGTAGGTGAATTCTTAGGTCCTGAACCTAAAGCGCCAAAAGGTATACTTAGAATGCCTCCAGCAATAACTCAATTTACTGAAAGTTATAATCCAACATGGCAACAACAAAATATTCTTGGTAGTACACAAAAAACGCATAAGTATCAATATACCGATAGAACTATTAATCTTACTATAGAACTTTATTCTAATACATTAGCTGAATTTAGATACAATATCTGAAGGCTTAATTGGTTAGCTGATCATACTTATGGTAAATTAACTAATTTTACTAAAGCAGAACAACAAAGGGCTTCAGGATTTGGTATATTAGGTGCATTGATACCCGCAGAAGAAACACCGGGAAATTCTAAATTTACTCAAACAGTAGAATATAAAGAATTTCCATTTATTAAAATTACAGTAGGAACAGTTCTTATAGAAGTTCCATGCTATATTACAAATTTATCTGTAAATTATCATATGGAAGCTCCTTGAGAGTTAGGAGATGATTTAAAAAATAGGTGAAAAGGTAAAAAAGAACTTCAATGACCTCATTGAATTACAGTTACTTTAGCTTTTAATGTATTATATGATACTTTAGACCCAACTACAAAATCTTTTTATAATCAAGTTGGTGCAGAAGAGAAAAAAGTATTTTCTCTTAAAAATTTCCTAAAAGATGATCCTATTAAATATATGACTTGAGGAAATTAATTATGGATAATTTAAAATCTTATTTACAACAACTTGAAAAACTATCTAATGGTGTTCCTTTTCCATATCAAACAAATTTTAGTTTTTTAAGTAAATATCCTTATAATTTAATTAAAGTAGCTGTTCCTCAATGAGTAAGAATTGATGGATTAGGAAGGCAGTTATCAGGTGTTGAAAATGGTTGAAAATTGATTTGTATTTTTAATGATATTTTAACACCATTTGATATATTAAATAAAGATTATGTCTATTTACCAGAAAATTTTAATTCAGCTGTTTCGTGATTAAGATCAATGAATAAAAAACATGGAAATCAATAATGGCAAAAATAATATCTAAAGAAAATATTGAAACTACTTCTAATGAAGAAAATCTTAATTTAGAAACTGATGCAGTAAGTCTTCCGTTTGATAAAAGTAGTTTATGAATTAGATTTGTAGATAAAAGAACTAAAATGAGTTCAATAATTAATAGTGCCCAATCTGCCGAAGGTCTTAATAGCGAACAAAAAAAGCTTCTTTCTGATATTTTTTTAAAGGAGGTAGGTTCTATTGGTCCTATGATGTTTAACACGTTTTCTGATAAAACAAAGGAATTATGAGATGTAAGAAACAAGCTTTCTCCGCTATTAAATAGTATATTGTTTACACCATTTATTAAATTAGAAACATTTGAAGGTGAAGAATTAACTAATGATCCTTCTTCAATTATTAGCGATACTTTACAATCTAATGAAAATGCATCACTTACTCAAATAGAAAACTTACAAATTATTTTAGATAAAATAAAAAAAGATCCTAATTATCATCCAGAATCTCATTTAGATTTTAATAATAAAATAGTAATACAAGACTATAATGTAGAATGAATTAATGAAGGTTTTGTTACTAGAGAAGCTAAAATCAATATTTATCTTGAGCATGAACAGCTTTTAAAAACAAAATTAATAGAATATTTAACAACATTAGCAAACAAAGTAAAAATTACAACGGGATTTTTTAATTTATTCGAAAGTTCTCACGGTGAAACGCTATTCTTCAAAAAGCCGATTAACACAGCATTTAATAAGTTTTTAAAACAGTTTGATTATGATTATGAAGATTATTATGATGAATTAAATCCCTATGACAATTATTATAATGTGGTTCAAGAATCTAGAAAAGACAGCGAAAATGATGAATGAACAATTTATAACTTTACAACTCAGTTTGATGAAAATAATGGAGTTATACTCACTTTAGAACTAAATCAATTTGGATATAATACTAAAAAAAGGTTTTCTGATATTAAGCCTATTCAATTATTAAATCAAGATGTTATAAATTATTTAAGAGAAAAATCAATTATCAAATCTTCTACTATGAATTATGAAAAAAGAAATGATAAAGATTTAGCTTATGTTCCTGAAGTTGTAGTTTCAAATAATAAAAGTAAAAGTTCAAAATCACAACAACAAAATAAATATGAAGACACATCTTTTCTTCTTATAGATGTGCCTAATTTTATGCTTCATCTTTTATGATTACAAGCATGAGAATATATGAAACTTCATAATGAAACTAATATTGAAAAAATTTCTAGTAATTTTCTTATTACTTATGAAGTTGATATGTCCGATCCTAAATCGTTTTCAGATAAAAATGAAAGATTTGATGGTTCTTTATTAAATTATGTTAATCTATCTCAAGATGATGAAGAAGAGTTTAAATCTTTTTCTTTATTTGATTTTGAAAAATTGTCTCAAAAAATGAAAGAAGGAATAAGTTATACAGATATGTGTTTTAATTATAATGGAAATGAAATTGATTTTTGAGATTTTAATATTAATGAAGACGAAACAAAGCTTGGCAGTGACTCGACTTCTGCAGGATGATTAGTTTGAAGAGATTTAATTGCATTAGCGCCTCAAACTTGTTTTATAGAAGAAATACAAACTGAATTTCGTATTTTAAATGGAAATAAAATCAGTGAAGAAGATTTTACTAAATATGCAGATTATTATACAAAGCTTGACGAACAAATTTCATTAATTCAAAATGAATTAGAAACGGTTTCTGAAATAAATGTTACAAACGAATTAGCAGAACAATATTTAACCCCACAAACATATAAAGATTATTTAGAAATGAAAGATGAACAAGCTTGATGAAAACAAGGCGATAAAATAAGAATTAATGAGTATAACGAATTAATTGTTGCAAGAATGAAACAAAGAAAAACACAAATGTTAGAAAACCTTATAGAGCAAAAAGAGAGCAGGGTCAAATGAGAACAAGAAAGTGAAATAAAAAAAATAATAGAAGGTTATATATCTTATTATTCTTATCCAATATACAAAGTTTCAACTCAAACTGATACTTGGATAGATAAATTAAATCTTGATGTAAACAGCTTTTTAAAAGAAATAGTTGAATCTTCATATCAATGAAGATTAGATGCGGTTAAAAACTTTAATATTCAATCTACATTAGATACAAAAAACGGAATAGAAAAATATCGACAAGAAATTGATATATGTAAACTTACTTGAGAAACTAGAATTGAGCCTTCACCTGTTATTAAGTATAAACAAGAAAAAGAAAAAACAAAAGATGAATATGGTAAAGAGATAAAACAAGCATCCGAAGCAGAACAATATGCTAGTTTAATTGATCCGCAATTAGATTCATTTAAAGACCTTTCTTTTAATTTAATAGTTCATGATGATAAGTATCATGAAAAAGTGGAACCTGGTTTTAAAAAATTAATTCAAAAATTACATAGCGACGACACCAAAGGGTGAATTGAAATAGTAGTAAGTGATACAAATAATCATCTATTAAACTCTAAAGATTATGAAGTATTTATGCAATTACAAAAAGAAGTTTTTGAAAATATGGATGAAAATGTTCCACTTATTAACAAATATTATGATAATAATATTATTTCATTACAATCTTCTTCTGAAACTCAATCTGATTTACCTTATGAAATAGGTGCTTTCTCTTTACCAAAGAAAAAAGAAGAAAGTTTAGATGAAAAATTAACTAAAATAAAAGAATATATTCAAAAATCAGAAAATCTTCCAGAATTTGAAAGAAAAAAAGTATTAAATAGAATTAGCATGATGAAGTTAATGACTAATTCAGATAATTCAACCCCTACAAATACACAAAATATCGTTCAATGAATTGACAGCTCTGATAATGGAGTAACAACCCAACAAATATATAATTCACTCTCAGGTTCTGATTTTATTGCTTCATTTGATCATATTGGAAGTAAAAAAGAATTAGTTATGTCTTTATATGACTCTCTTTTATTTAAAGCTTCAGTAAAAAACTGATATGTTCCAGGAATGAAAATATTTTCTCCAATATTTATTTATTCAGCAAAAAATAGTGCTCTTAGTATTCATAATTCTGTTTCAAATGAAAAAACTATTACAATGGATCAAATTTTTGATCTTAATAATAGAGTTGCTCCTCAAACTGGTATGTATAAAATTACAAAATTATCATACTCTATAGATCAATTTGGTAATTGAACTCAAGATTGAGAAGCTGTAAAATTAGATTATGGTTTTTTAAACCAAGTATACCAAACTATTTATGAAGATGCAGATTTAAATAAAAATTTAGATGTTTTTAATGCTATAAATTATGACTCAAATTTCTTTAATACTAATTTTGTAATACCTTCTTTTATTTATGATTTTTCTAATGCAGATTATAGTAAATTGTTAAAAGTTTTTGATCCAGCTATTACATCTAATTTGCTTAGTTATTCTAATAATCTTAATAATTATGCTATATATAAATCTTTTTCTTGATTTAATGATGTAATAGAATTTTTATCAAGTCCTAAAATTTCTTCAACAGGTTTTAGTATTACATCTGTTACAGAAGAAACGGCAAATCTTTTTATAGAAGAGTTTGAAAGATATAGAAAATTATTATCTATAACTTTATTGGGAGAAAGTGTTAAAATCGAAGATCCAGAACGTCAAAGATATACTAAAACTAATATAATGCGGGGATATAATCAAGAGTTTTGACCCATTAATTCTTCAGATAATTCTTGATTAAATCTTAATAATATTAAATCGAATAATCCCGTGTTTTTAAAAAATGATTATCCTTCTGAATGATATACTATTTTACCAATAAATGGATATAATTATGAATCACTAGCTGTTCCTTTTTTTGCTACTAGAAGTGCGCTACAGTTTCAATCTTGGTGAAATAATGAAATAGACTTTTATTTTTTCTCAAATTTTATTTGAGATTTAAATAATCCTTATAAACAAACAGTTGAAGCGGCAAAATCTAATAGTTTTGGTAAAATATCTACCTATTTAGATTCATTTATAGCTGACAACGAGTTTGATACAAAATTTCTTATTGGTGAAGCACCAATTACTCAATTTCAACAAGATTTTCCAATGCAAAAAGTTTTTACTTGTATAGACGACTTTTATAATGCATTACAATCGAATCCTCCTCAAATAAATTTAGATACTGGAACTATTATTACTATTCAAAGATTAGATCATCCTTCAATTAGTGAAGATCTTTTATTTGAAAAAAATTCTTCCATAATTTATAATGGAAAAAATATTCCAACTAATTATTTACAATTCTTTGATAAAATTTATGGACAAGATAATTATGCTTGAAGAGTTGTAGAAAAATATTTTATTTTAGATTCTTCTTCTATACTAGGATTAATCCATTCAGATGATTTTAATGATTTAATTAATGATGCTATTGAATTTAAAAGCTTATTAACACCATTAACTTCATGAAAAAACTATATTAATCAAAGTATTAATCCTGTAAAAGAATGAAGTTCTTGATTAAGAACATTTGGATTAAACTATCAAGCTAATTTTTCTAATATTATTCCTAAAAGATATTACTCTCAAATGGCAATAAATTGGGCAAAAGATTTTCTTTCAAATTTTTATGATAAAGCTTATATCAAAGAACCTTATGAAATAACCGAATCCTCAGCGACTTCTTATAGTGTTAAGTTTGATGGTGAAGAAAAAAACAATATTGAATTTTATAATGAGTTTTATAAAAATTATGTATCTTTATCTGGATATAAGCTTGCCATTGAAACTTTATATAGTGAAAATAGTTCTATGACAGATTTAGAACAAGGTTTTAAAGATATAGTTATAAATCCTCTTAAAACTATTGTTGAACAAGAAAGTTTTTCTCAATCTATATTAAAAGAAGGTGGTGGAAGAGAAATTGCAAAAACTTTAATCGATAGAAAATTTAAAGAACTTAAGAAAAACTTTCAAGCTTATGTTATAACTGATGTATTATTTGAGTTTTTACAAGAATGATTAGTTAAAGCTAAAGAAAATTTTATAAATAGTGAATATCCTATTCATATGGATAAATCACATGAATATTCTATGAAATATGATTTTGTTCTTATTCACTTAGAAGATCAAACAAATATTATATTTAAACCAACATTCTCAGCTATTAGATGAAATTATTTATTAAATAAAGATCTTAATTTAACAACAAATTTAAATGCTGAATTTATTACTAATATGGATGTAGATAAATTACTAAGTCTTTCAGATAGAAATGAAAAGTATTTTTTTGAAAAAATGGGATATCAGAAAAAAGTAAATAATGTTGATAAAAAAAGAAAATATGATAAATGATTACAGACAAGAGAAGATATCGACACGCTTTATCCAGAATTAGATGGTAATTTAACTGACTATACTGATGAAAATAACTGATCTACTTCTGGAGGAGAAGGTAGAGTGAACTATAATGAAGAAACTTTAGATGATATAAGAAAAAGATATGGTTTATTACGAATTATAGTTGATAATAGATTTACTATGAAAAATATGTTTTTTAATCAAGAAAATAATTTTGATGAATATAAAATAGAGTGTGTTGATAAATGAAAAGTCAATAAAATAGAAAATAAAAATTCAATTCGTTATTCACCAAACAGAAGTTATGTTGTTGAATCAGCAACTATATACTCTCTTTATAATCAAGTATTTAATAATGTACCAACTTGAAATGCTGAGCCTACAACACCAAAACCAATTGAATTACCTCCATTTACTGAAGTTGTAACTCGACCACCAGTAAAAGTTACACAAACCGACCCGGAAGCCGAAGCTGCTCCTGTTGTAATTAGTGATTGTGATGGACAATTTGGGTTTAGTACAAGAGGAAAAGAAACAAAATTATCACCAAGTTTTACTTATGAGCAATTAGTTTATTCTAACTTGGCGAACGATAATAATTTATATCCAAATTGTCCTAGCAAAGAACATTTAAACAACTTAATTAAACTTTGTGAAGATATGTTAGAACCTATTGCGGACCGTTTTGGTAGAGATAATATAGAAATTTTAAGTGGTTATAGAGGAGACAGATTAAATCTTGCTATTACAAGGGATCCTAATTCTACTTCTCAACATAGATATGGCGAAGCTGTTGATATTCGAATATTACCAACTTTTTATGGTGTTGGGAAAGGAGCATTACTATCAAAAATTGAAGTTTTTAAAACTATTGCTTATGATTTAGGTTTAAATTATAATCAATGTATAGCTGAAGAATTTACAGGGGATAAAAGCGGTTGAATTCACATAGGGTATAAACCTGGTGGTGGAAATGCAAATCAAGTTATGATGAAAAGACGATGAAATCAGCCTTCTAATACTGATAGTCGTCTTTATCAATTTGATAAAAATATTCCAAAGAAAAAAGATGGTAGCCCGTCTGCATATTTTAATATTAAAGACTTTCATATGATTGATGGAAATTTTAAAAAGTCAGATTGAGTAAATTGAGGTGCTGATACTTTAGGTGGATCAAATTATTTATTAACTGAATATACTGAAAGTAGCGGTTTAAGGCTTTTATCTCAAGAAGAAGTAAATGAAATTAGTAGAAGATAATAAATAATATAGATAATTTAAGATCGATTTGCTATATTTATTATTATAAAGACAAGATTTAATAAAAGAGGCTGTTAATGAAATTAGTTACTAAGAACTTTTCAGAAGAAGTATTTAATAAATATACAAAAGTTCTAGATCAATTTAATCTATCAGAATATCAATCATATATAAAAGAACAGGTTAATATAGAAA
>Ga0099850_1001415_pt1 | contig 11159 bp, 11 predicted proteins | sample CB_VirMetaG_5_FD_79182 | JGI IMG/M metagenome (GOLD analysis project Ga0099850, IMG submission 79182) | Freshwater to marine saline gradient viral communities from Chesapeake Bay - CB_1508_1D Viral MetaG | ecosystem: Environmental > Aquatic > Marine > Coastal | place: USA: Chesapeake Bay...
AAACAAGGATATGAAGCTCTGGCTTACGTCAGAGAACTGGTGTGCAAAGGTTCCTCAGGGCCTTAGTGAGTCAGAAACAAAGCAGATCGAATGGGGTCTTGCTACAGGTTCTATTGTGCAAGGCAAGAAGTGGCTTCCAGCAGTACGCAAAGTTGCTGGTACAAAAGAAAGCTATGCAGACATTGTCTTGAAATCAAGACAAATGAATGACGATGCCAAAAGGCCATTTATTAACCTTGTTAGAAAAGAGAGCGAAGGTGGATATACTGCGCTCGAGATCCTTACACATTGCCTTGAGCAAGAGCGGAGCAGCCGTTCTCGCCAGGTATGGATTGCCTTCCTTCAGGAGGCTATTAATCATTACGAGGGGCCAGTGCAGCTTGTAGAGGATTATCCAGATGATCCTGAAAACTACGAGGTTTTTATTGACCCCAATACAAAGACGGTTCTTGCAGACTCCAAAGAAGGAGAGAAAGACAAACTGAAGATTGACGCTAATGCCCTTGGCCTTGGTGTTGTTCCTCAGCAAGTTGCCTCTAAGGAGCTTGACAAGTTCCTCGAAGGGTGATAAATAATGGCTGAACCGTCCCTTAGCACTAGCACTCCCTCTGATGGGTCAACTGATGTATTCCTTAACAAGGTCTTAGATGCTACCTTTGCAGCTGCTCTTAAAGAGAGTTCTGTAACTAGCAATAGCGTAACCTTGCTCAATGTTGCTACCAATAGTTTGGTGGACATTGATATACAGTATGTTAGTTCTACTAGTACTATTAGGGTAACTCCCCTTTCTGTGCTTGCTGAAAACTCAGTATACAGACTGAGATTTATAGGGACGGATAGTGCCATTTCCACATCCTATGCTCTCGCAGACAGTGGGGGTGACATACTTACTTCAACGATTACTGTCACCTTCACTACAGGAACAAAGGTTTTTATAGACGACACGTCTATAGATAAGAACGCGACAGATCTTTCTCTTGAAGGCGACCTTAATCTTCCTGTGCATGTTAAAGCCCTTGGAGAGCTGGCTGTTAAAACAACATACCCACTTAATCACGCATATGATGTAGCTACTGGTCTCAATGGGGCGAATCAACTTAGTGTTACATTCAATAAGCCTCTCTCTGGAGATCTTTGCGATAGTAGCTGGCTCACAGTTGATGTCTATTCTATGCTAGACAGCGATCAGTATCTAGCATCAGATGGAGTGTTTGGCGCAGGCAGCATTCCTACTATGACAGGCCTCATCTGCTCAGGGGCAACAATCTATGCTGGATTTAATGCGGTCCTTCCTAATAATGCAGGAGTTGAGGTTACAGTAGGGACGGGCATAGTGGCTTCTGATGGTAGCGAGTATGGTACAAACGATTATCTATTCTCATTTACCACAGATCGGTATCCCAAAGTATCAGGGGTGCATGTGATAGAGCGAGAAATTAAAGCTGCAACGGAGCAACTTAATAGAGACTATGTTGCGGCTCTCCTGCTTGCTAATACCGTATACTTTCAAGAAAAGTTTGCTATGACTATTGGCACTGATCCTTCATGGCTTCAACTTCGTTGGGTTATGCTTAGGACCATTGTCGACATTCTTGATGATAAGGAGCTAGAAAAGGCTCTTGTAGACGGCACTAGACGTCAGCTAGGCGATCTTAACGTCTCTATTGACCCTAAGCAGTCAGAAGCTGCACGCCTCGCTCTAAAGCATGCGAGAGCCCTTAAAGAGCTTGACAAATTAGAGCGCACTCAAGGTGGCAGAAGATTGCTTGCGATGAGATACAGCGACACAAAGATGCTTAATAGCTATCCAGACAGGGTTTGGCATGGAGTCGCCGGAAAACTATTGAATACACGTTGGTCTAACTACCAACCTAACATGCCTGTGTCTAATATATCTGTTAATAGACAAACAAAGGTAGGTCCAGAAAATCCATGGTACTAATATGGGATACTCAACAAAACCAAAGAAAACTTCTAGTTCCAAAGGCACCAAGAAAAAGAAGCGATAATGGCTGACAAAAAACAAGATACTCCTAAAGGTTGGGAAGCAGAGCGAGTTTTTAGCTCTAATAGAGACGAAACTGCCACTAACAACGTTAGGGAGTTTATGAAAAATCCTAACGCCCGTACAGAATACAAACCAGATGTTAACCCAATACTGCCTAAGGATCAACCTCCACCGGCAGGAATGGAGCGCATCGCAGGGGAGAACCTATAATGCCAAGCTACGATCCAAGTAAATATGCAGAGTGGGAAAAGATTGCTAAGCAAGCAGCCATGGAAGCTTCAGAGAATAAAGCTCCAGGGCAAGGTCTTAAGGGAAAGTCCTCGCTTCAGCCTGCACCTTTTAACCCACGTTTAAAAGATAAGCCAATGGGCGGCCCCAAAGAAAGCGACTTTAAAGGTCGATCTTACTGATGCCAAAATACGGCTTCATTGATCTTCGCAAAGAATTAGAGAACCTAGCGGATAGCGTTGGCTTTCGCTGGGTAGCTCTTCGTAGTGTGAATTTATCAGTAGAGGCCAAAGAGGCGAAAAAGCCGTTGCCCGATCAATATGATCAAAGCGAGCCTGGCTATAATAATGTTGTCGAAAACCACTATTATATCGACAAGCTAGTTAGAGGCTTTAGCTATCTTGCTCAGCCTGGGTTTGATTTTCAAACTCAAATTGGAAATGTTAACACAAAACTTAGAGTCTTTATTATAGAGCACGACAAAAAGCCCAAGAATACAGATTACATACTTGAGCTTGTCCTTAATGAGGATTCTGGAACACCAAGGCAGCCATTTACCATTAACAGGGTTTGGAAGATACAAGATGCTGAGCCTATGAGAGGTGGACAGCCAAAAGGCCCTAGAGGGAGAATTGATTTCTGGCGTTGCTTTGTTGAAGAAACCAACTTTGGTTATGGACCTAGGATCACATGAGCACTCAATTAGACAAATACGGGCATCCTACTAATCTAGAGGATCCCTACGACTCAGAGATTCTATACCAGAAGCATATAGCTACCAATTGCTGGTGGACCAGTCTGTATCAAAATAGAGCGACAAGAGATCGCAATGTAACTTTTGACGAGGCGCTTATGATGGTAGCGACTCTTCTTAAGCAGTATGAGTCCTTCTATCTTAACCATCCTATAGACGAAACGCTTCTACACTTTCCCTACCTCTTTAGGAAGCCCCAAAAGGGAGATCAGATTAAAAATAAATCTACTGGCGAGTTCTACACTATATTAGAAGCTCCAATAGACCCTATTACAAAGCGATGGGAAGGTCTTGTCAAGCTAAAGACTACAGATGCGCCTCCTAAGCGCACATCACAGCACAAACTGGAGTTCATTAACGACGAACGCTATGTTCGGTTTACGTCAGAGAATCCAGTGTATTTAGATAACGTTGCTCAGGATAATAACGAGCATATTCAAGACAAAGGCCCAGTTCGCCCTACTGTTGTTTATGCTCTTATTAGACGCTCTCCCGGTTCTATTGGAGAGCGCCCTTTTGGTCCTGCTAAGCAATATCGCAGCAGACTTAGAGAAACAGTTAGACCTGATAACGATCCCAATCATATCATAGAGATATATGGGCAATGGTTTGATAATCTCGTACAATTTGACTGCTGGACAACGGACAATTTCTCAGCAGACCGTCTGGCCGACTGGTTTGAGAGATTTGTATGTCTCTATGGCAAAGTTCTCAAGAAAAATGGAGTGCAAGAGGTGCTGTTTATGGAGCGCCTAAGAGATAAGCCGGTTTCGAAGTGGAGGCAAGACCTTCAAAGTAGAGCCCTGCAGTACTTCCTTAGAACAGAGTCCTTGGAGGCGAGAGCTGTAAGAGAGATCACGGACATTGACCTCACCATTAGCCTCAGTGATGAGATTGTGAAAGTGGTTGGAGATTATTATGTTGCTGGACAAACTGTATCTGGCCAGATCAGTGCACAGGAATATAAAGATCTTTTCTTCGACTCAAGCGGCAACTATATGTTTGGTACTGTAACTATTAACGACAACCAGACCTGACCTATAGGAGGTAGGATATGGCTTTTGATTCACTACCGGCACTGACCGTTACACTTAACGATTTGGGCCTTAAAGTCGCGCCGCCGCCTGCTGGCCCTAAGGTTACGTTGCTTGGAGTAACGTCTAACTCTTCAATTACGAAGAGAGAGCCGTTCCAAGTAACTAACGTAGGATCAGCCGCCTCTGCTCTTTGGTTCTCTGGTGCTAGCGGAAACACCTATCCGGGTGAGCTTGCTCTTGCACTAGAAGAAGCAGTACAAGGTGGTGCGAATGCTGTGGAGATCGTAGTAATCGGTCACTACAGCGGACAGCAACTGGAAGATTACATTTCGCCTCTGGGCACAGGGTGTCACCAAAGATACGCTGACCTGGATGCGGCCTACGATGTAATCCAAAACACTAACCTGGACGTTGTTGTTCCTGTTGGTGCTTGGGCAGACCACACTGGCATGACTGGCCAATTCGCCAATCAGCTGGCTAACTTCTGTCACCAAGCTACTAGCGAGTTTGACAACGCCTGCATTGGCGTCATTGGCATGATGCCTACGTTGACCTGGGCATTTGCTTGGAAACACTATCTGATGAATAGTGATCTTTCTGGTGAAGTTGCTTCTTTCTTCGGTGCCAGTGGTGCTGGAGACGGAGACGCAACGCCTGGAGCAACAGCAAACAAGAACGCCACAGGTGCTTACCTGTTTGGTACTCCGTCGATCTCGCTCGTTGATGAGTGGGTACGTTACGCAGCTCAGATTGATGACGATGGTAGCTCGCAAGCTCCTCTCATCTTGGATTCTAATGCGTACTACCCAACCGTGTTCGCTAACTTCCTTAAAGGAGCTACGGATGAAGACGGTATTTTCTACCCAGAAAACTCTGAAAACAACGCAGCACAAGTCAACGGTGCATACTGGACTAGCTGGCAGGCACTTACAAGTGTTGGAACCTATGATGTTGATGGCAAAGGTAACAAGGTTGACGCAGGTCGTCGCATCGCTATTGTTGGCGCTCCGATGATTACTACGAACAACCAAGTTTCTAATCTTGCCAGAGGCGTCTTTGATAGTCCAAGTAGAACTGTGTATAACACAGATGGTGCTGCAGCTTACGCTGGCTTTATCAACACCCTTGTTCCACACAGTGCCACCAGCAACAAGGTGGTCCCAAGTCTTACAGCACGTAGACCTCTTTCTGCTAAGCAGGCTAACCAGCTTGCTGCACGAAGACTGACTACATTCCTGAACAAGTCTCGGGGGCACACGGTTGCTAGTGGCGTAACAGGAGCTTACAACGTGTCTAAGTACACACGCTCCGATTTCGTGCGTCTCTCCACTATCCGTATCGTAGATGCGGCACTGAAATCAATCAGAATTGTTGCTGAGCCGTTCCTCGGTGAAGCTAACAGCGCTACTAACCGCAACGCTATGCAGGCCGAGATTGATAAGATCTTGTTCCGCATGCAAGGGGCTGGTGCTCTGAACGACTACGAGTTTTTCGTATCGTCGACTCCTGATCAACAGGTTCTCGGTGAGGTGGAAGTAGACATTACCCTGGTACCGGCTTTCGAAATCACTGAGATTAGACAGACGGTATCTCTTGCTAAAGAACTCTAATCCCATAAGGAGGTAAGTTATGGTAGTAGGAGGAAATACAACTCCGTCTTTCGAGCGGACCTACAACTCCTTCTCGGGTGTTGACATGCTGGTAACCTTTGGGGGCACCCTTGTAGGGGAGCTTCAGGGTATTAGCTACACAGTCCAGAGGGAAAAGGCTCCGATTTATACTATGGGTAGTGCAGACCCGCGTTCATTTTCTCGTGGTAAGCGCGGAATTGCGGGCTCTCTTGTCTTTATGGTATTCGATCGTTCTTCTCTGCTTGAAGCTTTCAAGGACTCACCGTTCTTGATTGGCAAGACAGAGCGTCACGCCGGTACTATTATTGACGTCACTGTCCCATCTATTGAGATTGAGGGTGTTGCCAATACGACAATTGGTTCAACTGGTCCTCAAAGTGTTACGCTGGACAAGGTTCTTGCCCGGCCTAACTATCATGACCAGATTCTTCCATTTGAGGTAGTAATTACTGCTGCCAACGAGTATGGTCACTTTGCTTCTATGAAGATTCACGGTGTTGAGATTCTGAACTGCGGTTCGGGCATGAGCATCGATGACATCTCTACAGATGAGGCCTGTACGTTTATTGCCAGGGCTATTACGCCATGGAACGCCAGCCAGCAGGCCGGCGGTGTACAGTCTGGCTTTATCTCAACTAGCGCAACCGCAGGTGGCTTTAACTTTGCTACCTGAGGCCTAACTAGAAGTTTCTAGGGGGCAGTGTAAAAGCTGTCCCCTTCTTTACCATGACTACACAAAGCTTTTCAGGTAGCGACTTTTCAGTTGTTATAGTTTTCGACCAGATAACTCTTGCATCGGTAACGCCTGCGAGACCGTTCAAGCATGTATCTGAAATGCAAACTATTACTATTAGTTCAACTACTTCAATTAATCCTGTTCGTAGATTGGGTGAAAAGAAGCCAGCTTGTTTTACTCGTGGTGCTAGAACCTTTGCGGGTACTATGGTGTTTACTGTTGTAGACAAAGACCCGTTCCAAGAACTCTTTGCTATGGACGCTCTTAGTAATAGCGTAAAAGCAGACGGTTCCTGGCACATTGATACACTTCCTCCTTTTGACATCGTTCTTTCGGGTGTTAACGAAGGGGGTACGTCTGGCGTGCAGCTTATCAGCAATGTGTACTTAACTAACTGGGGTACAACATATTCAGTTGACGACATGTACACAGAAAGTACTTATACCTATGTTGCTGAACATGTGAGTCCATTTATTGCCAACCCTGTTTATGACAAGTTTTTAAAAGCTGTTAAGGCTTCATATAAGCCTGGCAAAAGTCCTGATGATGCACTTAATGAAGTATGGAAACAGCTTGGAGCAAACTTTGCAGATTATGGCTATACTAAAGAAAATCTGACAAGCGACTTTGCTCAAGAGTTTGACAACTTTGTTTCTGATTTTATTCTTACTCAGCAGCCTGGACAAGTTTATACTCAATCTTTTCTTAATGATCCAGTGCTAATAGAAGCATGGGCTCAGGTAAAATATAATGCTGTTAGTAAGCCAAATCCTGGTTTTTGGCAAAAAGTTGGAGAGCTTGGTAAAACGGCATATGATTATTTTTAATGACTAGCAAGTTTTATCCCACACCGTCTGATGTTAAATGCTATATAAATGGCATTGAGATTGATGATATGTATCGCATTGACTTTAAAAGAGAAGTGCGGCATCAGCCTATATATGGATATGCTGATAAGAAATGGAGCTTTGCAGCTAAAGGCAAAGAGCTTGTTACAGGTCAGCTGGTTCTAAACTATAGATACCCTGGCTATCTTACTGCAGTTATACTAAAAGCTACTATAGATGAGGTTACTCAAAATCAAGCAAATGCTAGTTTTGTTCAAAACCCAGTTCCTCCAAAAAACCTTATTGATTTTACTGCCATAGAGTCTTTGGGAGCTGAAGAAAAAGCGGCTTATATAGCTAACCAACTGCAGAACGGAAGAGGAACGAATCAGGCGCTTATCGATGAATTGAAAAAGCGTTTTAGAGAAAGGTTTATTAATGAAGATGTAATAGACAGATCTTCTAGGGTAAACAAATTTACAAGCCCTTTGAGTCTAGATGGACACTTGACTCCTTTTGATATATCTATGCGTTACGGCTTTCAGGAGCAGGATACAGGCTATCGTAGGGTGTTTAAAAGCTGTGTACTCATTGGAGAATCTTCTGTTATATCTTCAGCTGCAGGAGCTGGAAATGATATGAGCAGCTCTGCTCAGCCTGTATTTGAAGTATATCCATTTTTTTGTAAAACTATAGACACTGAAACATATGACGGTCAGAACGCTAAAGCCGAAGTTGACAAGCTTGTAGAAAGCGCAAATGAAGGACCTAGTCTTTGACCAAACACGCACATTTTAATAAACCATGACACAATCAACAGTATCAGCTGAAGTACAAGCAGCTGCCGACAAGGCAAAAGAAGAAGGCCTTGAAGTAGTGTACACTCGTATTGCAGGAAAAGAATTCCTGTTCAGACCCGTAGACCGTAGCGAATGGCGACAGCTTATCTCTCGTAGAAATAAACTTCTAATGGATGCCGGAGAGGATCAAGCAAAAGCTGTAGAGATCCAAGAAGATGAGATGGAAGAGCTTGTGCGCTCCTGTCTTCTGTTTCCCGAAGTCGAAGTTGAGAAGCTTAGAGCAGGCGTAGTCGGTACCCTTGGTGACCAGATTATGTTTGAATCCGGATTCGGAGGAGCAGATATAGAGCCCGTCAGACTGTGATGTATGAAAGACGATACAGCGCAATCATATGTAACTCTTCGTAGTGAGGGTCACAGAGAGCTGTACTACATCAAGATCGGGGGCCGGGAGCTAATCTTCCGGCCTCTTACGTTTGATGAGTATGAGCTTGTGCTTGACATGGAGAAGCATCTCGATGGTCCGTTTATTAACGACACTATTGTCAGGATAGCTTCTTTGTATTGTGAAGGAGGCGTAGAAGCTTTTTTACTTGAGTCTAAAGCTGGTTTTCCAGACAAGCTTGCTGAATCAATTATACAAGTTACAGGTTTCCAAAACAAGCAACTGTTCAAGCAGAAGCTGATCCATAAAAGAAATGAAGCCACAACTCTTGAGTCAATCATGCAGACTACTTCTTGTATGGCTTTTGGAATCAAACCTCATGAGTGGCGTGATTTTACTATGGAAGAGCAGCTTGAGATTTTTGCTAAAGCAGAGCAGGCTCTTGGCACTCCTATAGACATAGATATGATTCTTGGAGATTCCGCTCAGCAAGAAACGGCAATGCCTCTAGCGCCTCCAGTGCCTCCAGGAATGGAAAGTATAGACTTTTTGCATGCCCGAGGAGATCAGCCCGATTTTAACAAGATTTTAGATGGAGAAGAGACCTACTAATGGCTGACCAGGTACCAGATAGCTTCAGAGACGAGGTACGTCACTTCAGACGTACTGGTCAAGAAGAGAACCGCAAAGATGCAGAATGGCTGTCGAGGCTCGCTATCCTTGGCGGTGTAGGTACCGTATTTGGCAGAGCAATTGGTAGAAATTTCTATGCTGATGCTATGGATCTCGCTGGTCGAGGTACTAAATTCTTTAGTAGACTAGGACGGAGGGCAGATCCTGAATTTAACCCAGAGACAGCAGATATGCTGTATCGTTACCTCGGCGTTGCTGATGACGCTGGAGGTAGAGCTCTCACTTTAGGATTAGGAGGAGCTAGAGCTGGCAGTCTAGATAACATTCAAGATCTTGCAGAAGCAATGCGTGCTCTGCAGCGCCCTGAATTCCATACAAACAGATTTGAACTTGAAAAACGGTTTGCTAGGCACTTCCAAAATTTACCCAGGTCTAGAGGAGACAGAACTCCTAGTGTTTTACATTACGACCTGCAGCCTCTTACTTTTGGTGAGCTTCTTGAACATAGCCATGACTGGATAGAAAACATTGGAACTAAAAGGTTCCAGACTAGAACTGCAACAGGGTCTGACGTTCCTCTTTCTATTGGCGTTGTTGAGCAAGCGCTTAAAATGCGCTGGATTACAAAGGATACTATCGTAGATGGTAACCTTTTTACTAGCATGAGGAATGGTGGCAAAGTTGTTGATCTTCGGATGAGCAACCCCAAGTTCGCTCTTGAAAGAATAAGTAGTGTTTTTGACATAGCTGGAGTTGTTAAAAGCGCAGCTGGTTTTTTTGGTAACAATAGAGCTATAGGTCAAGTTACTCCGAGTCTTAGTAGGTATCCTAGGGTTTTTATTTCTGGAGATGTATTTGAAGCAAGAAAAAGTGAGTTAGTTAAAGTTGCTCAAAACCAAATGCTTGGCTCTGTTGTGGACAAGCGTTTTGCTCCTGCTAGAATTAGAGAAGCAGCGCAAGCTGGTAGACTCAAAAATATATATGAACCAACTAAGGGTCAAGGTCTTTTTGACAGGATACAAGAGCGGACAGGTGTAGGGCCAAAGTTCCACGATAAACGAGGTTTCGGATTACCATTCTTTGCGGGTGTACTTAGAAATATCAAAGGTATAGCTACTGGAGAAGCTAAGTTTTATGCTAGAGAATATAAGCCTACGAAGGAGCAAGGCCTCCTTGGTAGGTTTATTAATCCTTTACTGCCTGAGGCTGACTTTACTGGCGCTGGAGGCAGGGCCTTTATTAAAGGTAAATATTCTGGCAGAGGATCAATAGTAGCCTCAGAGCTTACTCTAAAAGAAAGGGCAATGGCATATGCCGGGATCAACCCAGATGTTGTTGTTGTTGGGAAGAGTGCAGGACTTGTCACTCGTCCTGGAAAAGCAGATCTTTATACTCACTTTGGTCAAGGTGGCATTAGATCACTAGATCAGCCAATAGGAATTAGACCGCCTAGTGACGGTCCAACTGGTGTAAACCTTGTTGGACAGCTTGAATACACAGAACGCGCTTCTAGCTATGCCACTTCTGCGAGGGCTATGGACAGGCTTCATGACTTTAGTAATTATATGGTTATGCGCCTTAACTCTCTTGCGAGCTCTACTGGCTTGGGCATAGGCTTTAGACCAAGTGGTAACTTTGGAGCTAACCTTGCTCGTCTTGCCGCCATACCTGCTGCCTATATGGCTATGGCAGAGGGACTGCAATACGCAGATTATGCCACAGAGAGAGTAACAGGTGTTAGCCCAATAGAGGCTGCTGCTACTATGTATACAAAGGCTCGTGTTGCACAGCAAGAAGCAAGAGAAGCATTAGGCATAACAGGTGCAGCTGGCTATGCTGAGCAAGCTCTCTTTCCAGGTCTCAGTGTAGGCATGCTTGGAACATTTGCTTCAGTTGCTCTTGGTCTTAAAACTTTAGGCAAAACCGGTTCGTTTATGAAAGCTGCAGTAGGTGGCGGCGCTGCTTATGCCGTAGCTGGTGGTCCTAATGTTGCTCAAAGTGCAGAAGAGCTCAAGGAAATCTATGAAGGTGAAAAAATGGTGCCTATACGCAAGGCACGCTTCTGGGGCATGGGCTATCAACCTTTCTCTGGAGGGCAGATAGATCACTTTGCTCCTAGC
>Ga0099850_1001416_pt1 | contig 11159 bp, 14 predicted proteins | sample CB_VirMetaG_5_FD_79182 | JGI IMG/M metagenome (GOLD analysis project Ga0099850, IMG submission 79182) | Freshwater to marine saline gradient viral communities from Chesapeake Bay - CB_1508_1D Viral MetaG | ecosystem: Environmental > Aquatic > Marine > Coastal | place: USA: Chesapeake Bay...
GAGATAAAGGCATGGTTCCAGATTATGCTTGTGATGGAGAGGGCTCAGATGATCTAAAGAAAGAAAGTTTAGACGAAGCCAAGATTCGCCAACTCGTTCGTCAGTTAGTTCAAGAAGCTGCGAAAAGGGGGAAAAAGTAAGATGGGTAAGAAATGGAAAAGAATCCTAGTTCAACGTAGAGCAGCACAGCCAGAAGCAGTTGTAGAAGCACCTGCACCTGTTGTTGAACCTGCTCCAGAACCAGAAGTTGCACCAGAGCCTATTCCTGAAGTGGAAGAAGCCCCAAAACCACGCAAGCGTACAACTCGCCGTAAGAAAACCAAGAAAGAGGATTGATAAATGTCTAAATGGAGAGATTTTCTCGATGGAGTCGAGAGAAAAGAAGATCTTGAGAGTTTGATTGAGGAAGTCTCTTCTGAAATAGGCTGTATCAAACCAAGAACTATTTTGGAAGAAGATAGACTTAACAATATTAAGAAAATTATTTCAGAAATTAAGCTTTCTATTAGAAAGTTAGAACACAGTAAGAGAATTTTAGAAAATAAGGTATCCATTCTGGAAGAAGATATGGATTTAAGGAGTTAATATGTCTGCTGACCTTTATGGACAAATTGAAGAACTAATGTTGGAATTAGAAGATGATTCTTCTGCAAATCATGTTGTTATTCCCGGTTCTTTTAGGCCCCCACATCTTGGACACCTTCAGATGGTTCAAGAATATTCAAATATGGTTGCAAATGATGGAAAAGTAACTATTTTAGTTTCTTCTCCTCTCAAAAACAGCAGATATCTTGGAGAAAACCTTATTTCTTCTAAAAGCTCAAAAGAACTGTGGGAAATGCTTCTTGAAGATTCTGGACTTGATAATGTTATTGTAGAAGTATCAAATATGCCAACTCCTTTGTTAGCTCTCAAAGAGTTTATTGGAGAAAATGGTTCATTAGAACCCGGTTCAAGATTTATTGTTGGTGCTAGCCAAAAGAATGGTGATTTTGAAAAGTTTGGTGGACTCTCGAAGCATATAAAGTCTGGTGTAGAGTTGATGGAGGCCGATGCTTTTCTGCCTTCAGTGAATGAGTCTGGGAGTCCATTCAGCGCATCTGATATCAGAAAAAGCCTTTTGGAAGGTGAGAATGTCGATGAGTTTTTTGGAGAGGGAAAAACACCCATAGTGCGCCAGATCTTGGGTCTACAAGAGATGTCTGCAATGGGTGCTGGTGGTGTTGAAGGCGTGAGACAACCGACCGACGATGACAGGAACGAAAGTAAACAAAATACATACAATGAGTTATACTTGTATAAAGAAGTCTTGAAGAGACTTGAGAAGAAAGGTATCATAAAATGAAAAATCCAGAAGAAGTGTTGTTGAGAGAAACTATAAGAGATTTGTTTTCGCTTGTCAAGAAGAAAAGTCAGAAAAAATCAAAAAATGAAGAAAACGTCCTTCGTGAGCATATTCGTAACTTGATTCGTATTGAACTTTTATTAGAGAAGTCTGGAACCCCTGATACAGATCCTGCACCGCATAAATCCACTGGAATTAATGTTTTAGAAGATTTGCTTAAGAAGATTATTCCAACAATTGAAGATGACTTCAAACTTTTAACAACTGATGCTGAACAAAGAAAGTCGTATCGTGCCCATATTATCAATGCAACCATCAATGCCCTAAGACCTGTAGAGGCCAACAATGAAGCTGGTGAAGATGATCCCGGTTTGAATGAAGAAGATGAGTTAGAAGAAAAACTAACCATCAAAGTCGGTAGTGATGGTGATAGTGATTTAGATAAATTCATTGATATTAATCCCGAAGACACTGATGCTGAAGATGAAGAAGAGAAAGAAGTAGATCCAAGAGACGAGTTTGGTATCGAAGGTGAAGATACCACAGGTCGTAACATGGCGTTTACAACTTTCAAGAAAATTCAAAATCAAATCATAGATGCTTACGATCTGCTCTCTAATCCCGAAGATCAAGAACTCTTTGTTGACTATCTTGTAGCAAATGAAAAGCTTTATTTTGATAAGTTTCAAGATGAAATGGAACCAACCATTGAAGAGCCAGAAAGTAAGGCTTATGATACAGCCAAACAAGATCAACCACAAGAAGATGTTCTAGGAGATCTTAACTTACAAGAAGAAATTATTTTTGAATTTTAATTTGACAGATCTTAATTTAGGTGTTATACTCTTCTTAAGATGAAGAAAGAAAGATCAAATTATAAATATAGAAGTATAGTTAATAAATTAATAGATGATAAAATTCTTAATGAAAGTATTCTAACAATTATAGATTCTCTAACATTAGAAGATCTAATAGCAGTTAAATTAGAATTATCAGCAAGACATATTAATAATAAACTTTATGCTTTCAATCTACTTTCAAAGACAAATAGGTTGGTTAAAGAAGCAATAATAAAATTTGCAATTAGTGCTACACAGTCTAAGGCAGATGCTGCTAGATTCTTAGGTACTGATTATGAGACTTTAAGTGTCTTAATAAGAGAATACAAGTTGAAGGATTATTACAATGATTAACTTTGGAGAGAGAATGATTAACAAAACTGTTTGGGCTACATTTGGAAATACTTTGAGACTGGGTTCTGTAGTTGAACATAAGAAAGAGAATGGTTGGGTATTCCTCAGAATCGATTGGAAAGATGATGAGGGATTTGAAAATGATAGACAGCGTATCATTAATTTGAGTGGAGGTACTGATCGTTATTCTGATTGGTATCGTATTGATAAAATTAATTTCTTTGATAAACAAGATTTACTTAACACTATTAACAAACTTTGATAACATTTGATTACCGAGGTCCGGCGGATTTAACTTTTAGTTTAGTGTCCATGCCTATCAAGACCTATCGGACTTAGGAGCCGTAAATGAAACTGAGGATAGCATGTGGTGAGCAAGAGAGCCACAAACCGGGCCACCTTAATAGGATTTTTCAATGTTTGACATAAAAGCACCAATTGTTTTATTCGACGTAGATGGGACAATTACAGAATCAAGAAGAAGAATTGAAAAGCATGTTATTACTGCTTTGAGAGAATTATCACTTTACTCAGAAATTGGGTTTCTATCCGGTTCTAATCTTGAGTTCATTAAAGAGCAGTTATGGCCTTTATTTGCGGATACTCGTACAAACAATTTTCATATTTTGCCTTGCAATGGAACAGAATATTGGATTACTAATCCTGATGTTCCCGGTGATTTTATAGAAATATCGTCAACTTCAATGTTTAATGAAGTTGGATATGAAACATATCAGAATATTGTAAAGCTAATGATCATCATGCAAGCAGAAATAGCTAAATGTGAACATTATGATATTCCATACACGGGGCATCATATACAGAATAGAAGCTCTATGTTTAACTGGTGTCCGATTGGTAGAAATGCAAATCATAGTGAAAGGCGACAGTTTATTACTATGGATAAAATGTACAGAATTAGAAATAAGTTTCTAATGGAATTCAAAAGATCTATGTTTTCTATGGATATAGATAATATTGAAATAAAATTAGCTGGAGATACATCTTTTGATATCTTTCCAAAAGGTTGGGACAAGACTTATGCTTTAAGACATTTCCCAAAAGAAGAATGGGAAGTTTATTTTGTAGGTGACCGTTGTTATCCAAATGGAAATGATTATGAAATATACAAAGCTTTAGAACCAGAAGGAAGGGCATTCAGCACAGGCAGTCCAGAAGAGACTGTGGAGATAATCGATACTCACTTACTAAGGCTGATTCCCACAGAATAAATATTTTATGTCTTGACATTCAAGTGGCTCATAGTTATTGAAAGCAGGAGGTTTTTCGTTATGCAGCCCGAAAGTCTGGTAACTTTAAAATTAGATGCTTCCTATAGACCAATTGAGGTGATTAAGGCATTAGAGGCTCTTGTTCTATGTCTTATTGGGAAGGCGAAAGCAATAGAAGAGCATGAGACACAAATACGTTCTCCAACCAAGACTTTTAATCTTCCTGCTGTGATAGTTGTTAATCGTGTGGTGAAATATAAGCTCTTAGGTTCAAAAGCTTCAAGAAAGAATGTTTGCATTAGAGACAAGAATACTTGTCAATATTGTAAAATAAAACTTCCTTGTTCTGATTTGACAATCGATCATGTAGTTCCAAAATCTCAAGGTGGTGGAAACGAGTGGACCAATCTTGTAGCGTGTTGCAAACGATGCAACCAAAGAAAAGGTCCAAGAACACCTAAAGAAGCGAAAATGTCTTTGATTCGAGAGCCATATCAACCACACTATACGGAAATAAAAATAAGAGTTCATTACCAAGATATTTGGGAGAACTATTTATGGTAAACCGCTGCATCGTCGGTTATAACGATGGGTGACTGCCGATCCAAACGTAGGTAGAGGTTTTTCGGTTTTCCTTATTCTAGATTAAAAACCGATTTTTTATATCTATCCATTGCTTGCAAACACTATTTATTTTGGTAGCATTTTGGAGGCATTATGGCTAAAAAAAATTACATTCTTGACACTAGTGTTTATTTATCAGATGCAGATGCATTATTCAACTTTGGAAATCACGATATTTTCATTCCCTTGAAAGTGTTAGAAGAGATAGATAAACATAAGAAACGTCAAGATTCTGTTGGAATCAATGCAAGAAAGATTATCAGAACTCTTGACGAGTTTAGAGCAATTGGTAATCTACAAAAAGGGGTTAGATTAGGAAAAGGCAAGGGAATACTAAAAGTTGTTTCTTATGAAGTATTAAAGAATATACAGTTTCCTGCTGATCTTGATTTAAGTATCCCAGACCATATGATCATTGCTACTGCAACTTCAGTTAGGGAAGAATCTAAAAGAAAGACTTCTATTGTTAGCCGTGATATCAATATGAGAGTTATTTGTGACTCTATTGGTTTGACGGCAGAAGATTATGTTACTGAAAAGGTTGTACATTCTTCAGATGAACTTTATGCTGGATTTGTCACACATCTTGTTGATGACCAAATAATTGATCGCTTCTATGCTGGAGAAGATATTCTTATTCCAGAAGATGAGGTAAAAGAAAAATGGTTCCCAAATCAATATGTATTACTCGTTAGCAATGCAAATGAGAAAAAGACTTGCATAGCGAGGTTCCAAGACCATTTCCAGCCTCTTAAAAAGATAATGAATGACAAGATATCAGATTGGAAAATATCATCCAGAAATAAGGAACAGGCGTTTGCTATTGACCTTCTAATGAATCCATCTGTGAAGGTTGTGTCTTTGGTTGGACGCGCAGGTTCTGGTAAGACACTCTGTGCTATCGCTGCTGGGCTTCAACAAACAATCGGTCTAAGAGGAAGTAATTTTTATGACAGAATGATCGTATCTCGACCTGTGCAGCCGCTTGGAAAGGATATTGGTTTTCTTCCCGGCACAATGGAAGAAAAGATGCTTCCATGGCTGATGCCTATTCAAGATAATCTTCAGTTTTTGGTTGGTGGAGATAAAAAGACCCTACAGTTATACATTGATAAGGGAAAGATTGAAATCGAAGCATTGACTTATATTCGTGGTCGCTCTATTTCGAATGCTTTTATTATTATTGATGAAGCACAAAACTTAACAGCACATGAAATTAAGACTATTATGACTAGAGTAGGTGAGGGAACAAAAATTGTGCTTACTGGTGATGTTGAACAGATTGACAATGTTTATGTAAATGAGACTTCTAATGGTCTTGCACATGCAGTTGAGAAGTTCAAGAACTACCCAATCGCTGGACATGTTACATTTAAGAAGGGGGAACGCTCCGAGGTTGCCACACTCGCATCAAAGGTGTTGTGATGATTGTACAGTTCTTGCTTGGTTTGGTTCTCGCTTCTATCGTTGAATGGATAGCTCATAAGCATATTCTGCATGAGTTAGGGAAAAAGAAAGTTTCTATTTTCTGGTTTCATTGGGGTTTGCATCACGCCCAAGCAAGAAGAAACGGTTTTTATGATCCAAAGATATCAGGAAGAGAACTGATTGGTGTATTGGGATTATGTTTACTTGGATTGCCAATCATCTTTATTTTGCCTTACACTTATTATGCACTATTAACACATTCTGTGTTATATTACATATTACACAATATTTCACATAAATATCCAAAATTTGCTAAGAGATTTATGCCTTGGCATTATGATCATCATATGGGAAAAAACCAAAACACTAACTGGTGTGTAGTTCATCCATTAGCTGATTATATTTTTAAAACACGGAGTAAAAATGAACATTGAAGAAAATGTAGCAAAAGTTGTTGTTAAACCTGAGAATCCATTAAAACAAATGTTGGTTGATTATGTGGGAGTACAATATATATCGGAAGAAGTTGATAAAGAAGAAATGGAAGTAACAGTTGAAATGATTACAAATGTTTTAGCCTTAGAATTTCCAGAACTGATTATGTTGATGGCAGAAGAAAACTGGATACGAGGATACCAACAAGGATTAGATGATGCTACTAGAATACCTCAAAAAGCGACAACAAATGATTAACGAAAAAAGTGCTTACTATACCAAAAATGGTATACAAGTTTTTTCTAAAGATCCTATGGTGAATGATCTTGTTGATTTAGAATCTGTAATGGCTAAATACGAATCTATCTTGCCAGAACATATTCGTGATGGGATTGAGATGGTAATCATTGGACAGTTTGAAGAATTTGAAAAGAGGGATATTAATGCTTTTTATAGAGATGGTGCTCTCTATGTTTCTAACTTTCAATCTGATAATGAAGACCTTTTAGATGATCTTGTTCATGAAACAGCCCACTCATTAGAAGAAGCATATGGTTATGAGATATATGGAGATCAAGAAATAAAAGATGAGTTTATAAGAAAAAGAAAGTTTCTTTATGATGTTCTTTGGAAGATGGGATTTAAGGCTCCAAAAGATATGTTTCTTGATTCTGAATATGATGAAGAGTTTGATAGATATCTTTTAAATGATGTTGGGTATGATAAGTTGTCTGAGATTGTAAGAGGTATTTTGATAACTCCATATGCTGCAACGAGCCTGAGAGAATATTTCGCCACAGGACTTACAGAATTTTATCTTTATCCAGATAACCATAACTATCTAAAGAAGGTTTCTCCAGAACTTTATAAAAAACTTATAAAGATTCATGGCTTAAATAGCGCTTGACGTTTGCCAGTTCGTGTGTTATATTAGAGGCATAAGGAGATTATTATGCCTCACATTTCATTTTCGGCATTGAAGGACTGGAACTTTTGCGCTTGGTATCACAAGCTTACTCGAATCGATGGAATTGGTAGATTTCAAGGCAATGCTTATACTGCTTTCGGAAATGCTATCCACGAGGTATGCGAGAAAAAGCTACTCAATGAAAAGGTTGATGAGAACGAACATTTTATCCAAAGCTTTGAGAGATTTCTTGACGGACTTCCCGAAAAGCAAGATGATAAGCTGGTTGAACAAATGCGTTCACAAGGCAAGGAAATCATTCCTGAAATTGATGATGCACTTAAAGACTATTTTGGTGAATATGAAGTCGTAGGTTCAGAGATATCGCTTGAAGAAGATATTGAGGATGAGGATGAATACCATTTCGTTGGTTACATTGATGGTGTTGTCAAGACTCCTGATGGAAAATATCACATTTTCGATTGGAAGACATGTTCGTGGGGATGGGACGCTCGTAAGAAAAGTGATCCAATGGTTACTTACCAGTTGACACTTTATAAGTATTTTTTCTCAAAAAAGATGAACATTGATCCGAAACTAATTGAAACGCACTTCGCTCTTTTGAAGAGAACAGCAAAAAAGAATCGTGTTGAATTTTTCAGAGTTACGTCAGGACCGAGAAAAACTAACAATGCAGTAAAATTGTTGAATAAAGCGCTATACAATATCAAAAATAAGAGATACATTAAAAACCGTCTTTCTTGTAGTAAGTGTGATTTTTGCAAGACTGAGCATTGCAGTTAGAGTATATGGAGAATAGATGAAAAAGAAGATTTTGGTGATTTCTGATCACCCGCTATCACCATCTGGAGTAGGAACACAGACAAAGTATATGATTGAAGCCTTGTTGAAGACAGGGCGATACCAGTTTGTGTGTCTTGGAGGCGCAGTAAAGCATAAAGATTATACCCCACAACAAGTTGAACCGTGGGGAGACGATTGGAGAATCTTTCCAGTTGATGGATATTCTAATCAAGAGATTGTTCGTTCTTGTTTGCAAAAGGAGCGACCAGACGCTCTGTGGTTTATGACCGACCCTCGTTTTTATTCGTGGCTGTGGGAAATCGAAAATGAAATTCGAGCTAACATTCCAATGATTTATTATCATGTTTGGGATAACTTTCCAGCACCACATTACAACTCCACTTTCTACAATTCAACTGATGTTGTAGCTTGTATTTCTAAGGTTACTCATGAAATAGTAAAAGAGGTAGCTCCAGATGTAGACTCTTGTTATTTGCCACATGCAGTAAATGAACAAATATTCCACCCTCCAAATACAGAGGAAGAGCATAGAGCAGCAGTAGTTGTACGGAAAAGAATTATATCCTCTTCGACTGCTATACATCCAAAGAAGAAGATTTTCTTCTGGAACAACCGGAATGCTCGTAGAAAGCAGAGTGGAACTCTAATCTGGTGGTTTAAGGAGTGGCTTGATAAGGTTGGTCATGATAAAGCAACTCTTCTGATGCATACAGATCCTCGTGATCCTCATGGACAGGATCTGCCACATATTATTAATCATCTTGGATTGGATAATGGACAAGTGCTTCTTTCTACTAATAAGGTAGCTCCAGAAGAGTTAGCCAATCTCTATAGAGTGGCAGACTGGACGATAAATATTTCTGATGCGGAAGGTTTTGGGCTCTCTACTCTTGAATCTCTTTCAAGTGGGACACCAGTTATCGTAAACATGACAGGAGGTTTGCAAGAACAGGTAACAGATGGTCGAAAATGGTTTGGTATTGGGATTAAACCTTCTTCTAAATCGGTAATTGGTTCTTTACAGGTTCCATACATTTATGAAGATCGTATTGCACAGAAAGATTTTGAGAAAGCTATGAGCACTGCTTTGAAAATGCCTATGAAGAAATACAAACAAATGTCTACACAAGGTCGTCGTCATGTGTTAAATAACTATAACTTCGAAACATTTGAAAAGTCTTGGGTCGAGCTTATGGATCGAGTTATAGAAGAATATGGTTCTTGGGATGCAAGAACTGGATATAAAAGATGGCATTTAATGGAGGTAGCGTGAAAAAGAAGGTTATTCTAAAGGGGCCATTGCTGACTCGCTCTGGCTATGGTGAACAGGCTCGTTTTGCACTTCGCTCATTACGTTCAAGAGAAGACCTATTCGAGATATATATCCAGCCATTACAATGGGGAAAGACTTCTTGGATTTCTGACATGGATGAAGAACGGGTCTGGATTGATGAAACAATTGAAAAAACCATTGCTTACATCCAGAGTGGTGGTCAGTTTGATATGTCTATTCAGGTCACTATTCCGAATGAGTTTGAAAAGTTAGCTCCTATTAATATTGGCTATACTGCTGGTATTGAGACAACAAAGGTTGCACATCAATGGATCGCTAAAGCAAATGAGATGCAGAAAATCATTGTTGTTTCCCAGCACTCTAAACAAGTATTTCAGAATACGGAATACCAAGCCCAAGACAGTAGAACAGGGCAAGTTTTTACTCTTAAGACACAGGTTCCAGTTGATGCAGTGAACTATCCGGTAAAGTCTTTTGATTCACTTCCAGACTTAGAACTTAATTTGTCAACAGAATTTAATTTCTTAACAGTTGCCCAATCAGGACCAAGAAAAAACCTTCATAATACTATTAAGTGGTTCATTGAAGAGTTCCGAAATGAGGATGTTGGTTTAGTAGTGAAATCCAACATTAGTAAGAATAGTTTAATGGACAGAGAAAAACTTTTTAGTGATATGCAAGGTTTCCTTCGCCAGCAGGGGGAGAGACAATGCAAGGTCTATCTCCTTCATGGTGATATGACTGATGAAGAAATGCACTCTCTCTATAATAGCCCACAAATACATGCATTTGTTTCTCTCCCTCATGGCGAAGGTTTTGGTCTTCCACTTTTTGAAGCAGCTTATTCAGGACTCCCTGTAATCACTACAGGCTGGTCTGGACAGTTAGATTTTCTTGTTGATGAGAACGGTCGAGAACATTTTTATAATGTCGCATTTGACCTCCAGCAAGTCCAGAAAGAGGTTGTTTGGGATGGGGTTATCACTGCTGACTCTATGTGGGCTTATCCAAGAGAACAATCTGCAAAGCAGCAGATGAGAGCTTGTTACGAGAACTTGAATAACAATGAGATCTCTGGAATTGAACATATTGCTCTGGAACGATATGCTAAGGAACTTGCTGAACGATTTAGTGCTGAGAGATTACATGAACAGTTTGTAAACTCAGTTATTGGTAAATCTATGCTAAAGCCAGAACCTGTGACTGGAATCAGTTTTTGTATCTCGACTAATGGTGCGAAATCAGATAAGACAGAGTTAGAAATTAAATCTATCCATAAAACCATGCAATCTGTAAATATTCCATATGAGGTTATTGTTGCAGGAAACACTACTCCTTTTACAGAGATGGGTATCGTCCCTGTTCACACTCCAGAAGATGCTGATAACGGTTTATTGGCAAAACTTCGGAATAATGCTGGAGAAGTGGCGCAATATGATGTTATGGTGTTCGTAGATGATGATTTTATCTTTCCAGAAACTTGGGCTAGTAGATTTGTTGAATATTCTAATACACAAGGATGGGAAGTTACCGCTAACAAGATTTTGCTTCCAGATGGTGGCAGATTTTGGGATCGAGCCACCATGAATCCTCACAAACTTGTTTCGTATGATCACCCTTCATATGATAATAATCTGTATCAGACAGGCGGATTTTGGATAATGAGAAAGAATACTTATGAACGACACAAATGGGATTCATCGATAGCTATTAACGCCGAAAAACAAGGAAAATTAAATGAAGATATTGAAATGTCCTTGCGAATGCACAAGAATGGTGTTATACTGTGTTTCGATATGGAAAACACTGTTTGGCATAATGACATCTCTTATGTTGAAATGAATCAATTAACATTAAAGAAAGAAATAGCAGAAAA
>Ga0099850_1001418_pt1 | contig 11155 bp, 13 predicted proteins | sample CB_VirMetaG_5_FD_79182 | JGI IMG/M metagenome (GOLD analysis project Ga0099850, IMG submission 79182) | Freshwater to marine saline gradient viral communities from Chesapeake Bay - CB_1508_1D Viral MetaG | ecosystem: Environmental > Aquatic > Marine > Coastal | place: USA: Chesapeake Bay...
CACTTGTCATACAGCTCCTTGAAATACGCCCTTGGTGACATGACGCTATGGGACATGTATATGAAAGGGCAGTTAAAGAAGGAGTCGGATGCCTTATACTTCGGCAGTCTTTACGACGAGATCCTCTTCGACCGAAAAAATGCCATGGATAAGTACGTGGTTATTGACGAAGAAAGGATCTTGGAGGAGGTTGGAGCTAAGGCCAGAAACAACAAGAAGTATGTGGACAGAATAAACGCTATAAAGGCGTCTATGAAGCCAGGTCAAGTTCTTGTGAACCCTTCTGACTGGAAGCAAGCCAATGAGATGATCGACAGGCTCTATGATTGCGGCCTTGTTGATCTTCGATTCGGTGGTGATTATCAGGTTGAGTTCAATGTTGAGCTAAACGGCGTCCCTGTTAAAGGCTTCTTGGACTGCCTAAACACTGACTCCATCGTTGATAGCAAGACGACAAAGAGCATCAAATCATTCAGATACAGCGTGTACGATTTTGGATATGACATCCAAGCGTGGATATACACGTCTGTCTTTGGAATGAGCAGATTCTACTGGGTGGCACAAGAAAAAGCGTACCCATACCTACCTGCAGACATAAAGGCTTCCGACGAAGTTCTTTTTTCTGGAGAAATGAGGGCAGATGCAGCAATACAGAACATACACAAATTCCTCAATGATGAACATTCGCGCAACAATCCAAAGAAGTATTACGAAGTATTCACTGTCTAAGAGGCACTTGATGCTACCAATACTCATTTTAATTCACCTTTTAATTTGTTCACTTTTTAACCTTTTAATTCTTTAATCATGTCAGACTCAAAAAAGTATGATTCAGTTCTTGTTGGTTACGTAGACGAACCACGCATGGACGCACAAGGCAACATTATGTCATGGACAGTGAAACTCAAGGATCACGAGCTGAAGGACATTCTTGACTCCTACGTAACTCCGCGAAACGCCGATGGAAAGGGGGGTAATGTCATCATTAAGCTCTTTATGAGCAAGAACGGAAAGCCCTGCGCTAGTGTTTACAACCCCTTCTCAGAAGCGGCTAAGGAGCGCAGACAGTCCAACAACTCAGCACCTGCTAAAACAACAGTAGTTCAATCGAGCAATGACGATGACGAGCTACCCTTCTAAGGTAGTAGCGGCTTATGCAGTATTAAACTGGGGGATGCGAGACGTAAAAATCTCCTCCCCCTGTTTTTTCTCAGCTATCTCTAAAGACAAGAGAACTACGTTCTGCTGTTCTGTACAGGATCACAATAATGCGACTATTGATATACCTACTGATGTGTCGGAGTCTGAGTACATGGTTTTTTGCATCCCAAATAAGCAAGGAGCAAACTTGATCGTGTTAGACAGCCGAGACTTAAAAGACAGGTCTGGTGAAAATGTGTCGTTTGAATGGTTAGCAGACAAGATAAAGAGAAAAGACAGAATAGAATTCAAAAAGCTTTGATATGGGTGAGCCGATATACTACATAGAGCTTGCTATAGCCTACAAGAAGAACAAGTCTATCATTAACAAGAACACATGGGTGGTCTCTAAGCATAAGACGATCGGTGAAATAATGAACAAGGATCATCATTCCATGAAGAGATTAGAGGATGAAATCTACGGGAATAGTAAAAACCGAGACCGCATAATGATAAAGAAGATTCACTCAGTTAAACAAGTTGGAACAACCTCTTACTAATATGGACAGACAAAAACAGATTGAAATGATTTGCGACGAAGTGAAAGAGCTTCTTGTTGCAAAAAACAAAGCATACGGGGACGCAGCATTGTCTCCACTTAATGTTTTCTCTAACCTGAGCGCCAGAGAAGGAATCATGGTCAGGCTTGATGACAAGCTAAAACGAATTCAAAACAAAGGCTTGAATTCAGACACCGAGGATACATTGCTCGACGTAATAGGATACCTCGTGCTATTGAGAGTCTCAATGATGGATGCTCAACCAAAAGAAAACCCTTTAATTGACTGGGCATGATAGTAACAATTTTCAAAAACATCAAAGACAAAGACTCCCCTCACTACATAGACGTTCATAAGGCGCTATCCCGTATTGAAAAGGGTAGTTCGAGAGATACGGTAGAAAAAGTAAGAAGCGGCGAAGCTTCGCTAAAGACGTCTCTCCCTGTTGTCTGTTTTAGCGGCGAGTTCACGCAGAGGTATGACGATAAGCTGTCTGAACACTCTGGGTTAATTGTCCTAGACTTTGACAAGGTTGACGCAGATCAAACGAAAATGGCGCTGTATGGCGATCAGTACACATTTGCGTGCTGGACATCGCCTTCTGGGAATGGAGTAAAGGCTATAGTTAAGATAACCAACCCTGAGAGGCACAGGGATCACTTTAGGGCGCTGCAGAAGTATTACGAGCGTACTTATGGGATTGAGCCTGACCCAACTGGAGTAAACGAATCAAGGGCTTGCTTTGAGTCATACGACCCAGACATCTACATCAACGACTCATGTGAGAAGTTTGGGGTGTTCATCACAGAGCACGCTGAGAATCAAGTTGTCAGCACTTCGTTCCAAGGGACCACAGACTACATGAAGCTAAACCTAGCTGCACGGATGATACGACAAGCAGAGGACGGCCAGAAGCACTCTACTCTTCTAAGAGCCTCAAGGCTTGTGGGTGGATATATAGCTGCAGGTAGGGTAGAGGAAGAGGAGGGTGTTCGCATCCTACACAGAGAGATACTCAAGCATGACATCGACAGCGAAGAGAACGCTATCAAAACCATCAGGGATGGGATTGAAGAGGGTAAGCGAAATCCAGTAAGAGATGTTATCTCAGAAGAAAAGTCAATCCAAAGAGAAATGCTTCTGAATGACGGGGATATGTCTTTCATATCGTCTGATGACGAAGACTTCAAATGGATAGACAAGTATGCAAACGGTGACATAGAGGTTGGCCTGAGCACTGGAGACGAAAAGTTTGATCAGTTTTTCAGGTATAAGAGAGAATTTTTGATTATGAACGGACATTCAAACGTAGGCAAGACAACAGTGGCATTGGCTATGATGGTTAACGCAGCTGTACGTCACAATTGGAGATGGATTGTATATTCATCTGAGAACAAGACAGCATCTATAAAGATGAAGCTGATGCAGTTCGCTGTGAATAAAGAGATCAGTAATATGACCTATGATCAACGGAAGATTGCTTACAAATGGGTGAACAAGCACTTTACCGTGATCAGCAACAAGCAGGTGTATAGCTACTCAGATATTATCCTGTTCATAGAGAAGATATTGAAACAACAGCCAGCAGATGGCGTTTTTGTCGATCCGTACAACAGCTTGAAGATAACCATGTCCCAGAACAACATGTCAACGCATGAGTACCACTACGAGGCAGCGTCAGAGTTCCTGACGCTAAGTAATGCCCACAACGTGGCTGTGTGGTTAAACATGCACGCAGTTACCGAGGCACAAAGACGCAAGGGAGACGATGGGCTACCTATTGCGCCGTTTGCCGAGGACACCGAGGGTGGTGGCAAGTTCGTTAACAGGGCAGACTGTTTCATTACTGTACACAGAAAGGTTCAGTCTCCAGCTCCAGAGGACAAGAAGACCGCTGAGTGGCACGTAAGGAAGGTGCGCGAAACAGAAACTGGTGGTGAGCCAACACCGCTTGACGAGCCAATTTTCCTCGTGATGAACATAAAAGGAACAGGCTTCCGACTAAAGCACACTGGGTCAGATTTGTTTCAAGGTGTTGATACAGAGTTCGATAACTACCGTAGCTTTAAGTTAAACTCTAATGTTGATTTTGTCAATCAAAACGTGTAACTTTGCTCCGTGAGAAGACCACAAGCTAAGCGGCGCTCTAAGAAAAAAGAGCTCGGCAAATACAAGAGCTCCCTTGAATTAGAGTGCGCAAAGCTACTGAGTGAATCGGGGCTAACTTTTTTCTATGAAGAAGTGGAGTACACTCTTCTAGATAAGTTTACCTACCAAGGTCCATACTACAAAATGACCCCTAAAGGAAAGGCTCTTATGAATAGGAGTTCATCTGTTGTACAGCCTATACGTTACACTCCAGACTTTGTAGCTAAAGATGGGAGTTGGATAATTGAAACGAAAGGTTTTTTATCCAGTCACCACGACTTCCCTATGAGATGGAAACTGTTTATGAACCACCTTGTCGAGAAAGGAGAAAAGCTTCCAGCTCTATTTATTTGCAAGAATTTAAGTCAAGTAGAACAGGCTATTAACATTATTAAAAATGTACGGAAAGACTGATAAAAAAGAGTTGTCTAGGATGTACTTTGTCGCTTGCTCTGGTATTCACGACACAGTAAACAATCTATATGAGCATCTTCACTTATCTAATGGTGGGGATCCGAAGATAGATGAAGGATACGTGGCTGATCTTATCACAAGAGCTAAAAGAAGTATATTCATTGAGTTGGATCTAATAAAGACAGCTCTGACTGAATACAACGAGGAAAATGAACCTGAGTAATAAACGAAGGTTTGATTCAAAGGTAGAAGGGGATTCAAGTGAGAACAGATTCTCATTGATTTTCCCTGATGCTGTTCCATCTACTAAGATGGAAAACATAAAGCTTCATGTTGACTTCTGGTTGTCAGACGGGAGAGGCGTTGACGTAAAAGGTAAAAACTACCCGCATGAGATATGGGTGGAGATTAAGAACGTCAATGGTGATCTCGGATGGTTGTACGGTAAGGCAGACTTCTTTGCTTTTGAGTTGTATGAGCTCGGAGGATTCGCATGTGTAGACGCTAACGATCTTCGTGATTTTGTTGCTAAGAACGTCAGGAAAGAATACACATCTAAATCAAATGCTTATCTAAAACTTTACAGGAGACAGAACAGAATGGACACAATAACCAAGGTAACAATCTGTGACCTCAAGTCTCTAGGCTCCTTTAGAGTAGTCCCCTATGTAAGGGAATTTATTCATCCAGAAACGAAAGAGAAGACAAGCTTCTAATCGTTTCACTATATTTGCACACTAACCCCTTTTTTTTATGACACAACAAAATACTGCCCTCACGCCGTGGGGAGAGGTTGGCTACGTCACCTACAAACGAACGTATGCGAGAAAGAATGGAAACAAGACAGAAGAGTGGTCCGACACTGTTAACCGTGTGATTCATGCTTGCCATTCTCAGCTCAACTGTGGATTTACACCAAAAGAAGAGGACAGGCTAAGAGAGATTATGATGCAGCTAAAAGGAACTGTTGCTGGTCGATTTCTTTGGCAGCTCGGAACCAAAACTGTAGACAGCCTCGGTCTTCCGTCACTTCAAAACTGTGCCTTCGTTGTTGTTGACGAGCCTGTTCGCCCTTTTACATGGGCTTTCGAGATGCTTATGCTTGGATGTGGCGTTGGGTTTAACATTCAAAAGGAAAACGTAATCCAACTACCACAAGTCAGAAAGAGAATAAAGGTCACTAGAAAAGACGAAAACGATGCTGACTTCATTGTGCCAGACTCAAGAGAAGGTTGGACAGACTTGCTCAAGAAGACGCTTGAAGCTGCATTCTACACTGGTAAAGGGTTCACTTATGCCACTCACTTGATCCGTCCAAAAGGGTCTCCAATCAAAGGGTTTGGTGGGACGGCGTCTGGGCCTGAGCCCCTAGAGAAAGGGATTGAAAACATTGTTGGGGTGTTGAACGCTAGAGCTGGGAAAATCTTACGACCAATTGACTGCCTCGACATTATGAATATTATCGGGAGCGTTGTTGTCGCTGGTAACGTAAGACGATCAGCTGAGATCGCAATTGGCGATGCAGACGATATTGAATACCTGAGAGCAAAGCGATGGGACTTGGGCAACATTCCTAACTGGAGAGCAATGTCGAACAACTCAGTTGCGTGTGATGACTTTTCTACACTGCCAGAAGAGTTTTGGGAGGGGTACAATGGTAATGGTGAGCCATACGGACTGATCAACCTCGCTTCTTCACGGGCATGGGGTCGAACCTATGAGACAGAATACCCAGACCCTGACGTTCAGGGGTACAATCCATGTGCAGAACAGAGCTTGGCTAACTTTGAAACGTGCTGCCTAGCTGAGATATACCTGCCAAACATTACGTCTCAAGCAGAGCTCATTGAAGTAGCAACTTACCTGTACCGAATTAACAAGCACAGCCTTAGTATTAAGTGTGCTATTGAGGAGACAGAAGATGTTGTTCACAAGAATATGCGTATGGGCATTGGTGTAACTGGATACCTACAAGCCACAGAGGAACAGAGATCTTGGCTGTCAGAAACTTACGAATATCTGAGACACTATGATAAGGAGTATTCAGAAGCAAAAGGATTCCCTGCTTCAATCAAACTCACGACTGTTAAGCCTTCTGGAACCCTGTCCCTGCTTGCTGGTGTAACCCCAGGCGCACACCCAGGATACAGTGAGTTCTACATCCGCAGAATCAGAATGTCATCAGACAGTGAGATTGCTGCAGCATGTAGAGAGAATGGGTATGACGTTGAGTACGTTAGAAACTTTGACGGTACGGAAGATCACACTACTGTTGTTGTAAGCTTCCCTTGTAAATTCCCAAAAGGAACAGCTTTTGCAGCTGACCTAACAGCTCTTGATCAGCTTGAGGTTATCAAGCGATTACAGAGCGAATGGAGCGACAACTCAGTGTCAGTGACAATCTACTACAGGAAGCATGAATTGGATGCAATTAAGGCATGGCTAAGCAGAAACTACAATGTCATAAAGAGTGTGTCTTTCTTGCTTCATAATGAGCACGGTTTTGATCAGGCGCCACTTGAGGAGATCACAGAGGAGCAATACCTTGAAATGTCAAGTAAGGTGAAGCGCATTGATAGCATAAAAGATATTAACTTTGAGGATCTAGATATTTCAGAATGCGACAACGGAGCTTGCCCGATCAGATAAATCTGTTCCCAGAGAATGAATGCTATCACTGTGGTAACCCATGTGAAACAAGTTACTGCAGCGAATGCTGTATGACTAAAGATATGCCATTCTAATGGACTGGATACAACAACTTTATTATTTCCCAAATTCAATTATCATGGAAAAATGTCCCAAACCATTCATCAGCTTTGATGACTATGCAGAAGATGTAATTCACTGGGCGAAGGAGAAGAATCTTCTTGTGCCAGACAACGCACCAAAGCAGTTCATAAAGGCTGTTGAAGAGGTCGGTGAGGTAGCCGCTGTTATTATGAAAAACAAAGGCAAGGAAGAGGCAAAGAAAGAGATCGGTGATGTGTTCGTCACTATGATCATCTTGGCTGAACAGCTTGATGTAAGCTACTCAGAATGCCTTCGTGTAGCCTTTGAGAAGATCTCGAAGAGGACTGGAGAAACCAGAGATGGTATCTTCGTGAAGTCTGAGGATATTCACTAAATTTACAGCGCGTTACACTGGAAAGTGCGGATGCGCTACCTTAAAAAGAGAAGGGGCTTCGGCCCCTTTACTTTTTCCAGCTTCCTTTTGCAAACTTGTCAGCCTTTTTCTTTGACCTAAACTGAAAAACTTCGCCTTTTTCAAACGCCTCGTCAATACTCTGGTCCCTGTACCCTCCTTTTCCGTCAGGAGCGATTGTAGGGGCCACATAATGTATTGGCTTACCCTTTTTGGTTTCGCCTTCGTAAGACGCCATTTTATGCGTTGAAACCGTACCGTCTGGGTTATTCTGAACGCCATGTCCAGCCCTGATTTTCCTAGCCGTCTTCTTCCTAAATCTCTTTATCGGTTTCATCTCTCCCAAGGTAATTTTTTCTTCTCTACTGAGCGTACAACAAAGTAACCGCCAATGGCTGTGACAAGAATAGTTTCGTATAAGCTGATCCACGATTCGCGTATCACAAATTGGATCTCCATTGCGTCAAGGAATATCATCAAGAACAGAAAAGCTATTAGCGCTATAAGCGTTAGTGGCCTAACGTTCTTAGCCATCCAACTGTCAGATGACATATCATACTTCCACCTGTCTGAGACCTGCGCTTCTTGCTGTACAATAAAGTCATTCTGAAGTCTCTCGTACTCCATCTTTTGTTCAATAGTCAGGTCTGGATCGCTGTCAATTAAGTTCTTAACAACTCCAAGCACCCCCTTGTCTGGGAGCACATCACCAACTACGTCAAGAACTTTAGGGGCGTTGATCGATAACCATCCCCCAACCTTTGTGTCCTTAAACTTCTTTTTGTCTTTCTGTTCCATTATTTTTTTCCTCCTCTTGCGTTTTTATCTCCGTTCGTATCTGACTTGCTACCCCTGTTCTTCTTCATGCTCTTGCGTATAAGTCCTCTTGTTGTGTGAGCAAGGTCAGCGCCTCCTTTTCCATAAATCCCTCTTTTGCGCCTCTCTTTTACAAGTTGCGCCCGTTTTTTTCTTTGATCAGGACGCGCATTCACTTCTTTGTCTGTCTCTGCTTTCTGTGCACGCGCAATTGGATTGTTGCGGTAATACTTCGCAGAGTCGCTAAGTTCGTCATAATTTTTCTTTGGGGAGGCCATGTTAATCTTCTTTGAACTGTTCGTACTCGTCTTGCATATAGTCCAGAATAGCTTTTGAGTGTGGCATTAGATCGTTACCATCCATCTCTATTTTGTTTATGTACTTTTTGTCGATCTTGTTAATAGCCTCAACCCGATCTTCATCGCTCATTTTCTTATATTCATCAGACTTCATAAGCTCCTGTATCTTGTTATACCTGTGTTTTCCAGACAGCTCCATAAGGCTGTTAAGTTCTGTCGTGTTGAGGAACAGCTTTGAATCTAGGTACTCAGCATCATCCAAGAACGTATATTTACGAGGAAGCTTGTTAACAGCCCTTTGCTCTTTCTTGCTTAGGCCACCTGGCTTCGGAGGAGTAAAAGCTCTTTTTTGAGCATACCCAGGAGTACCAACAGCTTCTGTGAGTACTCCAGTAGATTCCCATAACCTGTAGATCTCGTTTGATACTGGATCGGATTCTGCCTTTCTAGCTTTAGTAATGTCGAACAGCTGGTAAGCAATAGGCGAAGCTCCCTCTGGAGTCTGTTTTATTGGATTGCCCTTCCAATCAACTCTAACAGGAATCTCAGACGTATTAAAAGTTCTGTCCTTGATCACATACTCAAGCTGTTTCAATACGCGCTCAGAAGCATCCATATCCTTTGTTACTCTCATGTCAGGCATGTACTCTCTGTTGGCTCTGTTAAGTGCGCTTAGAGTGTTGGGAAGAACGACAGCCGTTGAAGCCTTAAAGAATGAAGACACCCATCTCTCCAAGCTTCTATTGAAGTCATCACTACCTGCAGAAGCAGCCATGGTTGAAACAAGAGTCTGCATACCTTGCATGAACGACTGGTCCATCATGTGAGAGATTCCAGCCGCAGGGTTGATGCCCACAGCGGTCAGGAACATCTTATGTGGGAAGTTCATTTCGTCGTACTCAATAGAGTTAAGTTCTTCTTTTGTAACACCCTTAGCCACAGCTCCCATGACAGCGCCTGGGATTCCGAGCTTCTCGTATGAAACAAAGTAGTCATCTGGTTGCTTAGATGGGTCTTCCCCGTTGATCAATCTTTTCAGTCCAGAAATGTTGATAGATCCAGGAGGGAATTGGTCATAAGCGATGTTCTTCTCTTCGTCTTCCTCCCAATCAAGAGGAGCTGACATCAACCCTTCTTTAATCAGCATTGCAGCAGTGACTGTAAGCGCACTACCAACAACCATCTTACCAAAGTTCTCAGATACAGCCCTTGCGTCCTTGCGACGAATACCAGCTGCAATACGTGCGATTGCGTAAGGAGGAGCCACATAGGTGAGCGTCTCGTGCAATAGGTTTGCAGGTGTTGTTCTGTACGGAACTGCAGTAGCCATGATAAACCGAGCCGCTTGTTGTGGGTCTATAGGTTTGCCCCCCACAACGTAACCAAGACCAGTTCCTATCACGTTTTCAATAGAGCGAACAGCTTGGTTTGTAAACTCACTAGCGGTTGTTTCTTGCTGGAAAGTCAGTTTTCTACCTTCTCTTCTTGCGATGTCTGCTGACTTCTTGTCTGGGTTCTTCATGAACTTAGCCAATGCCTCTCCCTTCAGCCCTTTCGACACTCCAACCCTGTACAACTCTTTTTGTTCTGCATATCGCTTGAACGGAATGTCACCAAGAGCAAGCAGTCTAAAGTTGATTTCTGCTGGTGTGCCAAGCGTTGCCTGAACCCATAGCTTCATTCTTTGTGAAATAGAAGGAACGCCTTTCTCGTTCAAAGGAAGGTCTTCTTTTGACATTGCTGACAACAAAGACTGCAATGGCATAAAACCACGTTGCATACTCCATTCAGATGATGTGTCATAGTTCTTGCCAGTAAACATGGTTTTCGTGGCTTCTGCAGTACCCATCGCAAATCCCTTCCATGCGTGAAGGTGTGCCATGAATGAGTGGCTTCGTTTATACTCTATCTGCATACCAAGCATTCCAGCCAATCTTTCTATAGGAATCGCAATACCATCCACAAACGTGTTGCCGATCAGGTTGATCAAGTTCGATCCGATGTTAGTAGCGTGAGAAATGGGGGCAAGCAGGTTACCCTGTATCAGCATCTTTGATATGTCACCCCACCCTCTTTCTATGACAGAGTTAGCAAACGTAGACAACTCCTTTTCGATGTTAGCCATGTCTGTAGCTGCCTTCTTCAATTCAGCCTCAAGGTTCTCACCGTTCTGTGAGCGTCTAACCAGATCGTTGTATTCGTCTCTGTTCTTGAACATTCTGGCAAGAATGTCATTCATCTTTTGCTTTTGCGGGTCTGTTAGCGTGTTACCAGCCCTTTTAACTTCTGCCTCAATGAAAGACATTGTTGATCTTACTGGATCCTGTAGCTTCAACTCTCTAAAGTGGCGAAGTATTCTACCAGCACTTGTTCCGATCTTAGCCAAGTCTTCAATCAGGTCTGGTACAGAGTCCATGTCCCCTCTGTCGATAGCTCTTTTAATAAGCTCAGCCCCAGCCAAAGCACCAGTATCGTCGTTTCGGTTTTGTAGTCTACCGAGAACATCATCCCTCATTAAGTCAAACAGCTCGGCTTCTGATAGTGATTCGAGTCTGTCTTTTACCGCTTGAAGATTCTGTGGGGTAATGTAGTTCTCTGGGTTATTCAGGATCTCTTGTTTAACACCAGGGAAC
>Ga0099850_1001421_pt1 | contig 11145 bp, 13 predicted proteins | sample CB_VirMetaG_5_FD_79182 | JGI IMG/M metagenome (GOLD analysis project Ga0099850, IMG submission 79182) | Freshwater to marine saline gradient viral communities from Chesapeake Bay - CB_1508_1D Viral MetaG | ecosystem: Environmental > Aquatic > Marine > Coastal | place: USA: Chesapeake Bay...
AGCACTGGCAGTTACGCACTTAACTATCTTATTAGTGGTGACTTTCACAAAGGTGTTCCCATGGGTAAAGTTACAGTATTTGCTGGAGAGTCAGGCGCCGGCAAGAGTTACTTTGCAAGTGGAAACATTGTAAAAAATGCACAAGAACAAGGAATCTTTGTAGTATTAATTGACTCAGAGAACGCACTTGACGAAAGTTGGTTGCAGGCACTGGGCGTTGATACTGATGAGAGCAAACTACTTAAATTAAGCATGAGCATGATTGATGATGTTGCTAAAACAATCTCAACGTTTATGAAAGACTACAAGGCAATGGACGAAGAAGAACGTCCCAAGGTTTTGTTTATCATTGATAGTTTAGGAATGATGATGACTCCCACAGATGTTAATCAGTTTGAATCTGGTGACATGAAGGGCGACATGGGTCGTAAACCTAAAGCATTGTCGTCATTAGTACGTAACACAGTTAACATGATTGGTAGTTACAATGTAGGAATGGTTTGTACTAACCACACGTATGCAAGTCAAGACATGTTTGATCCAGACGATAAGATCAGTGGTGGACAGGGCTTTATCTATGCTAGTAGTATTGTTGTTGCTATGCGTAAACTTAAACTAAAAGAAGACGCAGACGGCAATAAGACAAGTACTGTTAATGGTATTAGAGCAGCATGTAAAGTAATGAAGACACGTTACTCCAAGCCGTTTGAAAGCGTACAGGTTAAGATTCCATACGAAACTGGCATGGATCCGTACAGTGGGTTACTTGATATGTTCGAAGCACAGGGATTGCTTACAAAACAAGGAAATCGCCTCAAGTATACAACATTAGCTGGAGAAGAAATACTTGAGTTCCGTAAGGGCTGGACTGGCGATAAACTGGAAATTATTATGGCCGATACACTTGCTAGAGATAATGCTCTTCTAGAGGTAAATACGTCAGAAGATGAATCAGATGAAGAACAACCTGAAGATCTTGCGGAGGTATAATATACATGGATAGTGAAGTTTTAACTGATACATGGACTGTACTTAAAGAGTACATTAAAGAAAAACAGAGTGCTGCTGATCATTGGATTGGATTGTTAATTGACGAGGGAGTTCAGGACGAGGTTATTCTTGATCTTGCTGCTGTTGACAAATACTTGGCCAAAGCCGTAGAGTATAACGGCATTGATTTGGATGAAGATGACGAAGACGAGTACGAGTAAAAATGATTAATTGGTATTCTAGAGTTACTCAGGATTTAGGACACATTCCTAATTTTATCGCTCATTATGAATCAGAACTGGAAATTGCAAAAAAAGAAGTAGGAATACACGGATTAGTTGAAAAGTCTATTAAAGAACTCCCTGCTATTACTGAAGTACGTTTTAGCCAACTACAGGAAGTAGAGGGAGTTCTTAACTTTCTTAATATTCAACTTCGTAAAATTAGACGAAAACACTTTGTTAAATACCTGGAAAACTATCCCAGAGCACTAACTAGTCGTGATGCTGAAAAGTATGTAGACGGTGAGGACGAAGTGGTTGATTTTGCGTGCATTATCAATGAAGTTGCTTTACTTAGAAACAAGTGGCTGGGTGTTATGAAGGGCACCGAGTCCAAGAACTTCATGCTGGGTCATATTGTGAGGTTACGCACTGCTGGCATGGAAGATGTACAGGTGTGACTCCTACAAAACTTAAATCTTTGGAAAACCATATCAACACTGTTGCCTTCGAATTTAATAATGAACATATGACTATACTTAAATCTTTAAAACTTCAGAACGGTGTAAAAAGTGTAGATGGATGGCGCAGGTATAGAGATATTCAAAAATGTTTTTTAGATTCAAAACAACATTTAAATATTGTACATCAATCTTTAGAACAAGCCGTAAATAACCCTAATAAAAAGAACATTGACGCTGTTGAAGACGCTCTGGAATTTTTCGACAAAAGATGGCAGGAAGCCAGACATCTGTCAATGATAGGAATTTTAAGTCAATGATTTTTACAAGTGAACAAGAATCACACAATTATAGTTTACAGACTCTCAAAAATCTTAGCGGGCATTATGAGTTTAAAACTAGTATTAAAAATATTATTGATATTGGATGTGGTCGAGAACATTTTGATCTTAAATTCTGGGCTAGTTTAACCAATGATGAAGACGACGGCAGCCCAGGTGCACCACTTAATATTTCCTGCACTGGTCTAGATAAACTAGATATTAAAGAAAATCCTAATTACAAAAACATCAAGTTAATCCAACGAGATTTTAACAAAGTTCCAGACTTTGGTTTAGATGAAAAATTTGATGTAGTCTGGTGTTCGGATGCATTGCAGTATAGTCACAGTCCTTTAAACTTTCTTAAAAATTTAAACGGAATCATGCAAGACAACGGAATGTTATATCTGCGTGTTCCTAGCACAATTAGTGTTATCTATAACAAGTTTCAAAATTACACAAAGTCAGGGTATTACTCAACCTTTACACTAACACAGCTGATCTATCTTCTAGCACTCAATGGTTTTGACTGCAATGATGCATTCTTTAAGAAGACCGCTTACGAGGATATTATTGAAGTAGTTACCTATAAGATATCCGAGCCCTATGACGCAAATTTAAACTGGGGGCAGTTAGCTGAACATAATATGCTAACAGATAATATGAATAAAATTATTAATCATAAAGGGTATTTGACTGATCAAGGGTTGATAACTAAATGGATCGACGGCACTGTATTTGACTACAGGTGGCATACTTAGAGTTTTTGTCTAAGTCTTAACCACTGCTCGCCGATCTCATCAGCAAACCATTCTATATTACACATATCCACTAACCAATCTTCTCTGTCTGGGTACCGCAAGTCGCTAAACGTACTAGACACTCTGTGTGCTAAACTATGCTCGCTTACTACACTGGGAATACCTTGTATTACGCTATTAATTCCGGCATTACTGGAATAGCTAACCGTAAAGTGTGTTTCTTTAAGTTGGTTTTCAAGATCAAAACTATCGTAGGTTTGTTGCACTTGTTTAGCAATATTCCATTCACAATTTTGTTGTTTAAACCATTCTACGTCTTTTACTGGAAAATGTAAATTTTCTCTAAAACGCGGATGACTTCTAAGCACAATGGGCCTGTCTGAATACTCACGAACCTGAGTTACTGTTTCTCTGAAGTAGGTTTCCATGTCTGGCATGTCTGCCCATTGTTGGCTGTGAGCGTGTTGCCCACAGATCAAGATGTACGGTTTATCGTCTGTTACCCAGGGCTGAATATCAACTCCGAGTTTTTTGACCCTGTCAGGATTTACACCCACGTCTAGCGCAAAGTCAGCATCGCGATTAATACCATTAATACCTAGTTTCCAGGTTTCATTGCGTATTAATCCACCAACTTCTATTACTATAACTGGCTTACCTTGTGAACGGTAGTGATCCCAGATTTGTTTATTCTTACCCATCTGTCCAAACCATAGCACACTCCATATTAGAGCCGCATCAGCGTCCATTTTACCTTTAACTAAGGTGTCTGTCTTTGAGATTGCCTCAATGAGTTGTGGATATACCAGGGTGTTGTTGCCTGGCAAGTTATTTGGGAAGTGGCTTATTATCATAATAAATACTCTTGTTATTATATACGCATATATTTATTAAAGGAATCGATACATGAATTTTGAAGTTTGCACGACCTGGCATAAGATGGGGTATAAGAAATACGGCGATCACTTTATCCAGGGAATTTGCCAGAACTGGCCTACTGAAGTAAATGTCTCTATATATGCAGAAGAGCACGAACCCAATACTTATAATGCCAAAAATATACGAGTATTAGATCAACATACTACATTGCCAGATTTAAAAGCCTGGCAAGAACGACATAAAGACAATGACTCAGCACATGGCTGGAATAAAGATCATTCAAAGAAAAGTTTCCTCTGGGATGCTAGCCGATTTGCCAATAAAGTATATGCAATCTGGCACCTCGCAGATAACACCGATGCAGATGTAGTAATATGGTGTGATGGGGATGTGAGAACACATTCTCAGATTACTCTGGAGTTTTTAGAAAATATGGCACCAGCGGCGGATGAACTAGTAACATACCTGGGCCGCAAAACCTGGCCGGAATGCGGTTGGATGATGTTTAATACACGGCATCCAGACTTTAAAAAGTTTATGTCAGAGTGGCGTTGGATTTACGAAAGCGATGATATCTTTAACCATGACGAATATCATGACAGTTTTATCTTCGGTGAACTAGTAATTAAATTTAAAGCAAACGGAACTAAAGTTAAAGACATCGGTGGACCAGATGCATCGGGTCATATCTTTATCAACAGTCCACTGGGGGCTGTTATGGATCACCTCAAAGGGTTCCGCAAAGAACTTGGTAGAAGTAACAAGGGCGATCTTCAAGGGAACTTTGCTCACACAGCAGAATGGTGGAATGATATGCGCCAAGTTAGTAAAGAGCAGATGAGGCAAGAAAAACTAAAAAACCCACATGAGTATGACGCAGACCAACAACAAAAAAGTTCAGGAATTAAAAAATGAACAAATTAAGTGTAATACAAAATGTAAAAGAGGTGCGCACTGATCCTTTTCCTTATGTCTGTGTAGAAGGCGCATTGCCAGATAACCTCTACCAGGAACTTCAGGATACATTTCCAGAAGAGTTGATATGCAGTACGGCACCGCATGATGGTGGTATATGCTATCGCTACAAGGCAAAAGAGTGCGCACAAGAAGCCCCCCCTGCTATATGGCAAGATTTCTTTGCATATCACACCAGTCCGGAGTATTTTCAGGAATGTGCTAAGTTATTTGAGCCGCATATTGTAGAAGCATACGGCGATGAATTTATGCACAATATGTTAACTAAAAGTGTTAGCGTTCGTGATGTAGACAACAGTGGTTATTATGTAGCAGACTGTCAGTTTGTTGTTCATGAACCTGTGGATCAAACAGGCACTAGTCGCACGCCGCATGTGGATAATCCTGTAGAGATTTATGCTGGATTACTGTATATGCGCAAGCCTGGTGATATATCTGACGGCGGCAATTTTACAGTACATCGTGTAACTGGTGAAATTACAGAAGTAAACAAGAGCTTGGGCAGACAAGTGGACAACAGTTTACACGATCCTGTGTTTGAAGTTCCTTATCGTGCAAATAACTTTTGTATGTTCCTAAACGTTAAGGACAGTGTTCACAGTGTCACACCTCGCATTGCCCCAACAGAGCGCAGACACAGCATTAACATTATTGGTGAGTTCAATGGCACAGGTAAGATGTGGAAGGTAAAAGAAATTAAGTCGTGAGTTATAGTATAGGAAAAACCAGTGGAGTCCTGATAGGCGATGAAGAAGTCATTAAGGTGTTTAATCTAAGAAACAAAAGTATTAAACCTACTAGAGGAAGTTATGAACTTTGTTGGCTGCGTGAAAAAACTTGTTTAGAAAGACTTAAAGGCAAACTGCATTTTCCACAGTTAATAGATAGTGATCAAGCGAGTTTGAGTTTGCAAATGACAAATTGCGGTGAAAGTTTATTTTACACTTGGCAAGAACATAATCTCGTGTTATACTTAGATCAAGTAGATGCTATAGTAGATGCATTAACTGAAGCTAACATACAATATTTTTATGTAGGCATGGATCCTGCACAGGCCAAAAGAAACGATAAAAAGATATTTCCACTAAGTAACTTTTGTATACAAGACGGAGAACTTATTTTAATCGACTTTGAAATGGCTAATCCAGTAGGTAGCGAAGCAGAAACACAGATAAGTGACAGGCTAAAATATTTGTATGCTAACTATAATGCAGATCAATTTAAAGAATTGCTAAGATATGTTTTAACAAATCCGCGCCCGTCATATGAAGAAGAACTAGGCGCAAAAACACCAGATAAAAACAAAGTAGAACAACTCGTTAAACAGAATCCCAGAGAGGTATGGAAGAACATGACTACATTTACACAACCCAGCGATAAGATCGTTAATGAATGGAAGAAATATCAAAAACGCTATGGCATGGACGCTGCTATTGATAGAGTTAAACGTATGAAACTTGCAACAGTTTGCACAGCGGATAAAAACGTTGTTGATATCGGATGCAATGACGGATATATTACAATGCTAGTAGCACCAATGGTAAACAGTGCAGTGGGTGTAGAGCCACATGTGGAATTACCAGACAACAAGCCTGCAAATGTAACATGGATTAAACAAACGTTTAATGAGTTTTTAGAATCCAACACACAACAGTATGATGTACTATTAAGTTTAGCAGTTAGTATTCAGTTGCGTGACTTTGGTGGACTTACAGAACAAGAAATTGTAAATGGATATTACAGTTTGCTTGCACCAGGAGGCATTGTGGTGCATGAAACACAGAAACTTGAAGATCGTCCAAACAATCAAGAACATACAAAATGGATGCTGGAAGCCTTTGCAACTAAATTTGAGATAATTGATCATGGACAAGCAAGACCAGGCGGTCGTAGAGAATATTATCATTTCCGCAAGGAGGCTTAAATGTTAAATCGAAGTGATTATTTAGATATGCAACAACAAGTATATGAAAAAGGTGCGAAAAAATGGCTGGCTGGAAACGCCGATGCAATTATAGGAAATCATAAAGTGCATACTGCTAGTCCATTTTACGATGAGTATTTGTTTAAAGGACTAGAAACATCTAACTTAATTGCTTTAGAATATGGATGCGGCCCTGCAAGAAATTTAATAAACTGGAAAGATAGGTTTTCCAGAATAGATGGTGTGGATTTCCAACCTGTAATAGAAACTGCTAAAGAAAATTTAACTAGGCATGATATACCTTTTCCTAACCTCTTGACTACACAAGGAGATAATATACCTTGTGAAGATAATATTTACGATGTTGTTTACAGTGTAATTTGCCTACAGCATATATGTGTACATGAAATACGCTACAGTATTTTTAAAGAAATATATCGTGTTCTTAAACCAGGGGGATTTTTTTGTGCGCAGATGGGTATGGGCAGACAAGATGAAATTGGACAGAACCTTTATTTAGATGGCAGTTTAAACAAATATTTAGATAATAATTTTGAAGCAACAAAGACAAATGGCGGCGCAGATTGTAGTGTAGAAGATGAACAATTACTAATAAATGATCTTGAATCAATTGGATTTAATAATTATATAAGTGATATAACTCAACCAGTGACTACTAATAATATAGTTACTCCTGAAATAAAACACGATAAATGGATATGGTTTAAGGTGAAAAAATAATGGCGTTTAATAACATTATGCAGTTGGCAACTGCACAACTAGTAAAGCAAGGTGCATTTGCTCCAGGTGCTACCGTAGTTGAATGGGGCAATCAGCGTTTTAGATACAGTGAAGGATGGTTAAATGAATGTGAAAAAATATCAGGACGAGTACATAGACGACCCACTAACTTTATATGGGAATACTTTGAAGATCTAGGCTTTAGTGACTACCTTGCTATTGACATTAATACAGAACTACGTAGCATTGCAATGGATCTTAACTTTATTCTCAAAGACAAGTACAACTATACAACCGAGTTTGACTATGTAACAAACAACGGCACAGGTGAACATGTTTTTGATCAACGTACAGTGTTTGAAAACATGCACAACCTATGTAAGGTTGGTGGCACAATGATTAATGTACTTCCTTTTGCTCCATGGTTCAATCACTGCTTCTATAGTTATCATCCACAACTATTTCGTGACATTGCGGCAGCAAATGGGTACGAATGGAAGTTTATGTGGTTAGCGCAAAACACAGGCAAATATATAGATTGTCCGACAGAGATGGATAGCTGGGTACATTATGAGCAAAAGAAACCACGTGCGCCACTAAGTGAATTAGAACGTGCATATGACGAACTGCACAACAGGGACGGAAAAGCACACAATATTAGTATTGTTGCAGCGTACACCAAAACAAAGGATGCGCCGTTTCAAATACCAATGCAGGGTCGTTACGTTAATGACGTTGTGGATGAGTTAAAAACAGAATACAGTGCAGACAATGTCGATGCAAGACAAAAAGATCACACTAGTGCAACGTACTGAGGAAGTAATTCACTCAATATCTAAAGAGTCTTACCCACTCGACAACGCATGGGCAGTTATTAACTATTATAAGTTACGTGGATATAAACAGAGTGAAAAGTATTTTGAACGATTTGATTTATTGTGGGAACAAAAGTATAATGCTCTTCGCAATACAGGTATATTAGATTCTACCAGTAGTCTGAGTTGTTTAGATGTTGGCACTGGGCCTGGTATATTAGCATGGATGTTAAAAGCCCTAGGACATAAATGTAACATTACGGATGTGAGTGTTGACAGCGGATTAATCCATCCTGAAAATATAAAATGGTTTCAAGACATACGACACGTAACAGGCATGAAGAAGATGCCGTGTATTGAGTGGAATATTACGAATAGCAGCGGTGAGTTGCCATGCGAACTTCAAAGACGGACATACAATGCATTTTTCTTGCATAGAACTAATTTTGATATAAGATGGAAATGTGATGACTATGTAAAATTCTTAGGCATATTATTAACTCGTAAACGTAAAGAATCAGTAGTTAGTTGGGTGCCCCCGCAACACAATTATCGAGAAATAAGTGATGCATTGAGGACAATGCAGTTAGCGAGCAAGTGGGAAGATATTACTACTCCAGACAAAGGAATTGTTCAGTATCATATAATAATGTATCCGGGTAAAAAATACAAATTAGAGCAACTACCCGCCTTAACTGGAAAATACTATGACGACCATTAAGTTGTTATATGAAATCTAATCTATACTATAACACAGATAGCCATGTCAGTAAATGCAACTGGGTAATGGATAGTCTTAAACAAGGATGGCCTGAAACTCAGCCAGGTGATAGACAGTTGCCTGCGCTATACTTAGAAGCACACTTTTGGGGATTTATACAAAATAACTGGCATCTAATAAAGCAACATCAGGAAAACAATGTTGATTGGTGGTTTTGGGATATGCCCTATTGGGGAAGATATCTAAGTGTTGACGAGCACTATTGGCGAGTAAGTAAAAACTCAGTGCATGAAACACAGATAACACAGCGGCCTTGTGATAGATTTGAACGCTGGGGTATTGACATAAAACCCTGGCGACGAGACGGAGAAGAAATATTGGTATGTCCGAGTAGCAATACAATGACAGACTGGTGTTCTCAACTAACAGAAAAACACTGGACAGAGTTAACAGTTAATACTATTAAGAAACATACCGATAGACCTGTAAGAGTTAGACACAAACCCAGGACACGGAAAACAAGCGGACCTGCTGCTGAAGCAGAAACAGGATCACCCAGTTTTATTCAAGACATACAGAATGCATATGCGGTTGTTACTAGTGTTAGTTTGTGCGCCGTAGAAGCAATAATCAACGGCGTGCCAGTAGTCTGCAATCCTCTAAGTTTTGCAGCACCAGTGTCTGAAACCGACATAAGTAATATTAACCGACTGTCATACCCAGAGAGACAGCCTTGGTTAAATCATTTAGCATATCAACAATACACTGAAAAAGAAATATCCAGTGGATTAGCGCATTCAATAATAGGACAATAGTATGTCACAGTTTAAAAATTTAATTTGTTATACTACCGGCAGACCTAAAACAACCAAGATAATACAACAATTTGCTCGTGGTGTAGTTAACCGAGGAGTCCAAGATTGGGTTCCTAGAGTAGTTAATATTGAGGATTTTCTTAATAACGGGCATCCAGCTGATACTGATGCAATAGTGTGTTTAGGAATTCTCAGAGGCACTGGACTAGCACTTCAATCTGCTGCATCAAAGGGTATTGATAGGTATTATATTGATCATGCTTATTTTAATCCTGGATATGATGGCAATGGATGGTTGCGAATTTCTAAAAACAAACATACTATGAATTATTTACCTGAAACCGAAGTTTATTCAGATCGCTGGAAAGCTAATTTCTCAACAACCAATGATTTATATGCTTGGAGACCTAGACGAGCTCGTGGCGATAAGATTTTAGTTTTGCCGCCTACTCATGCAGTGCAGTGGTATTTTAATTCTTACAACTGGGAAGACATGGTTGTTGATAAACTTAAACAAAATCTTCCTGCTAGTATGCACAATCTTATTAAGGTGCGCAAAAAACCCAATGAGCCCATTGTTGACAAACTGGGAAATCTATTACGGTTAGAAAAACAAGTTTCAGAGGAAAATGTGCCTTTGCAGCAAGACCTCGACGATGCTAATATAGTAATAGCCTACAATAGTATGGTGGCACTTCAGGCAACAATGCAAGGAATACCAGTAATTACAAATCAACATAACTGTTGTTACCCAATTAGTTATACTTTTGAAGACTTGTTTACAGACGTAAACAATCCTAAATTTGATCAAGACCCAAATAGAAAAAAATTGGTGCATTGGCTAAGTTCTTGTCAATTCAATAATGCAGAAATACAGCGCGGCACGGCCTGGGATATGATGAATGCCTTACAGGGGCAAGTGGGATGAAAAGACTATTTGTTAATCGAAAAGACAGCAACGACACTAATAACAGTGCAGCTCGACTAAACTCCGATGTGTATAATCCTGGCGATTATTGGTGTACACCCAGGCACTATTGGGATGAATTTAAGGACGGCGACTGGGTTGATATTATGAATATTGATTCAGTGGACTTAGCCAGTTACGATCAAATCATTGTTGGCGGTGGTGGACTATTAGGCAACGACAACTTTGATCCGTGTATACAACAACTGCTACCACACGCAGATAAAGTTTGGTTCTGGGCACCCGGTATTAATAGTAACATACCTAATTCTAAGGAAATAACGCGGCGAGGATTTGCAAAATTAGTTGAGAACAGTCGAGCCAAGCAGTATAATCTTAAAGGGTTTGATAAAGATAAGATCGCAGTAAGAGACTACAATCAGTCATACAACTATCTTCCCTGTGTCACATGCATGCATCCTGTATTTGATGATATTGAAAGTGAAATAAAACAAGACTACCTAATACTTGCACATCATAAAGTAAAAGCACTGTTAGTTCAGCATCGATTCTTATCAGGTAAAAAAAGACTGTTACAACCTAAAACAGAAATTG
>Ga0099850_1001422_pt1 | contig 11136 bp, 13 predicted proteins | sample CB_VirMetaG_5_FD_79182 | JGI IMG/M metagenome (GOLD analysis project Ga0099850, IMG submission 79182) | Freshwater to marine saline gradient viral communities from Chesapeake Bay - CB_1508_1D Viral MetaG | ecosystem: Environmental > Aquatic > Marine > Coastal | place: USA: Chesapeake Bay...
CTGAAGATGCTGCATGGCTATCGCGAGGCAGAACTTGTTGCTGCGCGCACGGCTGCGTCCAAGATGGGCTTCTTCACCAGCCCAGCCGGTGATGACTTTGTGGCCGATGGCTATGAGGGCGAGAACGGCACGGGATCGCCGATCTACGACGCCGAGGCAGGCACCTTCCACCAGCTACCGGCAGGCGTTGAGTTCACCCCGTTTGATCCGAGCCATCCGACCTCGGCCTATGCTGACTTTGAGAAGAGCATCTTGCGCGGCATCGCTGGCGGTTTGGGCGTCAGCTACACGTCGCTGGCGAACGACCTCGAAGGCACCAGCTATTCGTCGATCCGGCAGGGTGCGCTGGAAGAGCGGGATTTCTACCGCACGCTTCAGACGTTTATGGTGGATCACTTCTTGGACCCGCTTTATCGGGTGTGGCTGGAGCATGTGGTTGATAACGCCCTGACGCCGATCACCGGGGCGGGCAAATACGAAAAATTCTCGCGCAGCTTCACGTTCCGCCCGCGTGGCTTCCAGTGGGTTGATCCGTTGAAGGAGATCAACGCGGCGGTTGTTGGTTTGCAGAACGGCATTCTGAGCCATAGCGACATCGCTGCGAACTATGGCCGCGATGCTGATGAGACCTTTGCCCAGATCGTGCGGGACAAGGAAAGCGCGGCGCAGTACGGCCTGACGATGGCCTATGAGCCGTTTGGCGATAAGCTGCCTGTCCCGGCTGACGCAGGAGGTGCAGATGGCGTACAAACCGACTGATGGCATGAAAGAAGAGGCCCGCAGGGGTCTTGAGTGGCGTCGGGAGTTCGGTCGCGGCGGCACGGCTGTTGGCGTTGCCCGCGCCCGCGACATCGTGAACGGCAAGGAACTGTCGGAAAGCACCGTCAAGCGGATGCACAGCTTCTTCAGCCGCCATGAGGTGGACAAGAAGGCAGAGGGCTTCCGCCCCGGCGAAGATGGCTACCCGAGCGCTGGTCGCATCGCGTGGGCGCTTTGGGGCGGTGACGCAGGTCAGTCTTGGGCGCGCGACAAGGTTGCCAGCATGGACAATGATCGCGGCTATGAAGAGCGTCCGTATCCCAACGAACACGCTGCCCGCATCCGCGATCCTGAGAAATACGATGACTTCCGCCGCATGAACGATGAAGGCGGTGCTGGCATTGATTTCATCATTGGCCTGTGGGATGGCCAGAGCGAAATCCAGTCCATTCGGTTTGACGCTGACGAATACAGCGTTTCTGAGGCCAAGGATTGGCTGGATCGGAACAACTTCACCGCCCAGAAGTTTGAGCCTGCAATCGGCTCGGAGGAACGCGCAGTGCAAACCGATGAGAAAGATGATATGATCCCCGAAGCAACCGAGGGGGCTGAGATGTCTGAACAGCGTGCAGAACCGGAAGAACTGAGCGTGGGCGAGGAAATCGCCGCGCCTGTTGATGTTGATGCGGGCGAGGAGCCTGGCATCTCCACCGAGGCCGAGTTGAACGACCGCTTCAGCCGCGATGACATGAAGACGCGCTCCATGGATGGCAGCGCGAAGGTTATTGACAAAGAGAACCGCCGCGTTCGTATCGCCATCTCCAGCGAGGAGCCGGTGGAGCGTTCTTTCGGCGCAGAAATTCTGGATCACAGCGAGGCCAGCATTGACCTTGAGTTTGCCCGTTCTGGGCGGATGCCCTTGCTGCTTGATCATGACCCACGCCAGCAGATCGGCGTGGTGGAAGGTGTAGAACTTGACTCTGCTACCCGTCGTCTCCGGGGAACAGTTCGCTTTGGAAAAGGCGTTCTTGCGAGCGAGATCTATGCAGATGTTATGGACGACATTCGTTCGAACATCAGCGTTGGCTATGCAGTCAACAAAATGGATCGCGAAGGTTCGGATCGCTACCGTGTCTCTTCGTGGTCTCCAATGGAGGTATCGGTCGTTTCGATCCCCGCTGACAGGACAGTTGGCGTTGGTCGCGCGGCAGAGACTTCACCCGCTAAACCAGTAACTGAAACTCCAAAGATGGAGACCACAATGACTGATGAAGTCAAAATTGATGTGGAAGCGGTGAAGGCCGAAGCTGCCCGCGCCGCCGCCAAAGAAACCGGCGAGATCTATCGTCTCGCTGCCAAGCACAACAAGCGCGAAATGGCTGACGAAGCTGTCAAGAATGGCACCTCGCTGGCTGAGTTCCGGGGTCAGCTTCTGGACGTGATCGGCTCGAAGCCGCTGGATGACAGCGCCATCGGCCTTTCCAAGAAGGAAGTCCGCAACTTCTCGCTGATGCGTGCGATCCGCGCAATGGCTAACCCGTCCGACCGTGGCGCTCGCGCTGCTGCCGAGTTCGAGTTTGAAGCTGCTGCTGAAGCTGCAAAGCGTGACGGCATCGACCCGCAGGGCCTCTACATCCCTGCCGACGTTCGCCGTTCGTGGTCCAAGCGTGACCTGAACACCTCCGACGATTCGGCAATGGTTGCCGAGGACTATCGCGGCGGTGACTTCATCGACGTTCTGCGGAACGCATCGTCGGTGATGCAGGCAGGCGCGACCATGCTGACCGGCCTTGTTGGCGATGTCAAAATCCCCAAGAAGACCGCAGCTTCGACCGCAGGCTGGATTTCGACCGAGGGCGGCGCATCGTCCGAGTCGGAGCCGACCTTTGGTCAGGTCACCATGTCGCCGAAGACCCTCGGCTCGTTCACCGACATCACTCGCTTGATGATGATGCAGTCGAGCCTCGACATTGAGGCATTGGTCCGCAACGACCTCTCGACCGGCCTCGCACTGGCGATTGACAACGGTGCGCTTCAGGGTTCGGGTTCGTCCGGTCAGCCGACCGGCGTCAAGAACACCTCGGGCATCAATACCCCGACAGCGTTCGCGGCGGCAAACCCGACCTTCGCCGAGGTTGTCGCAATGGAGACAGCCGTTGCCGAGGACAACGCCCTCATGGGCAACCTCGCGTACATCCTGCCTGCCAGCATGTACGGCGCTCTGAAGACCACCGTGAAGGACTCTGGCTCGGGCCAGTTCGTCATCGAGCCGGGTGGCACGATGAACGGCTACCGCGCCATTGTGTCGAACCAAGTCACCGCTGGTGACCTGTATTTCGGCAACTTCTCGGACCTGCTGATCGGCATGTATGGCGGTCTCGACATCACCGTCGATCCGTACACTGCATCGACCAGCGGCACGGTTCGCATCGTTGCGCTGCAAACTGTTGACGTTGCCGTCCGCCACGCGGTCAGCTTCGCCTACAACAACGACGGCGTCTGATGACGCTCACTTGGGGGGGCTTCTCCAGCCCCCCCAATCCTGAACTGGAGAACACCATGCACCACTATCTGGTCCTGAAGAATTGCGTGGCTGGCGGCGAACGTCGCACGGCTGGCGATGTTATTCAGCTTCCCGCCAGCGAGGGCAACATTCTGATTTCGATGGGTCGCGTTGAGCAAACCTCCGCGCCCAAGGCTGCACCTGTTGTTGAAGATCGTGCTGTCGGCCTGACGGAAGACAGCGCACCCAAGAAGCGGGGTCGCAAGGCAAAAGATGCCCCTGCCGCTGAATGATGATCTGGCATCCATCTTGCTGGTGGATGAATTTGCGGTGAGCATTGCTTACCGCCGAAAAGATGCGCTCGGAGACTCAACCATTTACGGCATCTTTGACAATGAGACGGTGCCTGTTGATGCCGGTGGATATGTGCAGGTCCATGAAGAGCAACCGCGTGTGACCTGTCGCACGGCTGATATTCCGTACATCTCCGAGACCGATGAGATGATTATCTCTAGCGTGGAGTACAAAGTTCGTGCTTGGGTGCATGACGGTACAGGCGTGACAACGGTCCAGTTGGAAAAGGTCTGATGGCTCACATTCGCAAGCAGATCCGAGACCGCGCGGAAAGCATCTTGGCAAGCGGCGTGTCGCTTGCACAGCGACGTGTTTACGCATCTAGGGTGTACCCGTTCACGGAGTCCCAGTTGCCCGCTGTGACTGTTTACAGCGGCTCTGAGGCGTCAGGCTTGCAGACCATGGGGGTGAGGACGCTTGCGCGCGATCTCAGCCTTGTGATTGACGCCTATGTGCGGGTGACTGATACCTTTGATGATGATGTGGATGCCCTGTGCGTCCAGATCGAAGAGACCATCGCGGCGGATTACACGCTGAATGGTCTTGTGAAGGATAGTGTCTTGACCAGTACCGAGATTGACTTTGATGGCGATGCAGAGCGTCCTGTGGGCGTGGCTCGCTTAACGTATACGATCCGATATGTTACTACTATCGGTGACGTTGAAACGGCCAGATAACAGGAGGCTCCTATGGCTACACATACCGGCAGCGAAGGGACCGTGAAGGTCGGTTCCAATGCAATCGCGGAAATCCGCTCTTTCTCCATTGAAGAGAGTGCGGACACGCTTGAAGACACCACGATGGGCGACACCGCTCGCACCTACAAGCCGTCGCTGACGACTTTCACGGGGTCGGTTGACGTTCTGTGGGATGAGACCGACACCACAGGTCAGGGCGCTCTGACCATCGGCGCAGAGGTCACGCTGAACCTCTATCCCGAGGGCGATGCGACCGGCGACACCTATCTGACCGGGTCGGCAATCGTCACTGGGCGCACCGTCAATTCGTCGTTTGATGGTCTGGTCGAGATGTCCATCTCGGTTCAGGGTAATGGCGCGCTGACTACCTCCACGGTGGCCTGATGAGCCTTGGTAAGCGCATCGCGGCCAGGCGCGCTGAACAAGAGCGCAAGGTCATCGAAGTCGCGGAATGGGGCGAGGGGGACGATCCCCTTCGCCTCTTTTCTGCTGATGTTACTGCGCGCGATCTGGACAAGATCCAGCGCAAGCATCCGGGTTTTCTGAACAACGTCACCATGGCGGGCATGGTTGAGGTGATCATTGAAAAGTGCGAACTGGACAACGGCGAGAAAGCGTTCACGCTGGAGGATAAGGCGATCCTTATGGGCGAGCCTATCGCGGTTATCACCAAAGTATTCAGTGAAGTGTTCACGGGTGCCAACGTCGAGGACCACCTAAAAAACTAAAGGGCGACCCGTTCAGAATGAACTTGATCGCGCTGGCTGACCGGCTTGGCAAGACAATCGCCGAGATTGAGGAAATCAGCGTAAGCGAGTATAATGAATGGGTCGCATATTTCATGATCCTTGAGGAGCGCGAGAAAAATGGCACAAGGTCTCGGTGAAAACCTCGCGATCAACATAGGCGTGAATGTCACGGGTCTGCCGCAAGTTCAGCAGGTTCAGACCCGGATGAACAATCTGAACAAGACCATTCAGCGGTCCACGGCGCAATACACAGCAAACGCGGCGGCGACCAGAAGGTGGTCAAAAGGTCTCTTGCAACAAGCCGGTTATCAAGTCGGCGACTTTGCGGTGCAAGTGGCTGGTGGCACCAGCGCTGTGCAGGCTTTCGGCCAACAGGGTTCCCAGCTTCTCGGCGTATTCGGCCCCGTCGGCGCTCTTCTGGGCGCGGGTGTGGCAATCTTCTCTGCCTTCGCGGTTGCTGCCGGTCGGGCTGGCGGTGAAGTGAACAATCTCGGCAGCGTCTTGGGTCAGTTGCAGGAGCCATTCGCAGCGGTTGTTGATCAGGTGAAGGGTCTGAAATCTGTTGTTTCAAGTGTCATGTCTGTCATCGTCGAAAACATTGATACCGCGATCATAGCCGCTGGGCTGTTCGCTGGTGTTTTGGGTGTGAAGATGGTCGGCAGCATGATCAAGGCGGCTGGGTCTTCCGCGATTATGAGTGCTGCCTTGATGAATGTCAGGGCTGGCATGGTGGCTGCATCTATCTCAACAGGGCGCTTCTCAATGGCTCTTGGGGTTGCGCAGTCGGCTGCGATCTTGATGGGTGGCGCGCTCAAGGCCGTTGGCGCGCTCTTCATGAGATTCCTGCCGATTGCTGTGATTGCTGGGCTTGCCAAGGCTGTTGAGATGTTCCTTCAGTTGAGAAGGGGCGCGGGTGGCACGGCGGTTGCATTTGGTCTTTTGCGGAATGTGGCAATCGAGGTTTTTGACCGGATCGTCACTCGCGGTCAGTTGATGTATGAAACCTTGAAGATGGGCATCAATGGTTTCAAGCTGTCTTTCATCAACGCGCTTGTGCCTATCGCGGAGGCGTTTGATCGCTTCGCTGTCAATCTTCAAGACAAGTGGAACCAGATGTTCCCAGCGGATAGCATCCTCGCGCCTCTGCGCATGGAGATCGCTGGCGGCTTTGCCTTGGGTGTCAAGGAGGCTGGTGCGGAAATTCAGGCATCAATCGACGAATCAAAAGCAAAAATAGCGGAACTTGATCAATCATTGGGCTTGCCAAATCAGTCCGTTCAGGACATCCGAGACGCATTCCGCAATGGAGCAACGGACGTTCAGATATTCGGCGACACGGCATCCGATGCCATGGGAAAAGTCAAAGGCGCAACCGACAACGCTCTCGGTAGCCTTGATAAGATGTTCAATGATCTGAATGCCGCAACAGAGAGCATCTCCAAGACCATTGAGGACAGCCTGACAAGCGGCTTCATGGCCATGGTTGATGGCACCAAGACGGCCAAGGACGCCTTCCGCGACATGGCGAAGGCGATCATCGCGGAACTATACAAGGTTCTGGTGGTGCAGCAACTGGTCGGCAGTGTGGAGAAAGGCACCGGTCTCGCAGGTGCTATTGGCAGCGCGCTCGGATTTTCTGGAGCGCGAGCATCGGGCGGTCAGGTCACGGCCAACAAGGCCTATCTGGTCGGCGAGCGCGGCCCCGAGATGCTTGTGCCAAGCCGCAACGCGCATGTCATCCCCAACAGCAAGATGGGCGGTGGCGGCGGGCCTGTGCAAGTTGTCTATCAATTCCAAGGTGGCGTCACAGAGGCGGATCTTGGGCGGGCATTGCCGCTGCTTGTGGAGCGCACCAAGCGCGAGGTTGTTGATGCTGTCCAGCGCGGCGGCTCGGTCGCGAGGGTCTTCAGATGACGAACTACGCTCTTCCATCACATACTGGCATCCGATCCGTAGTGTTCAGGATGGCCAGCCAGAACGCCATCACGGCCAGCCCGTTTACGTTCAAGCAACAGGTTCTCCAGCATCCCGGTCGCCGCTGGGAGGTGGATGTCACTTTGCCGCCAATGAAGCACGCAGACGCGCGCGTCTGGATTGCGTGGCTGGCTCAGTTGGACGGCACCTACAATACCTTCACCATTGGCGATCCACTCGGGGCAACACCGCAAGGCAGCGCTGGCGGCACGCCATTGGTGGCTGGCGCAAGCCAGACGGGTGCCAGCCTGAACATCGATGGCTGCACGGCGAGTCAAACGGGGTGGCTCAAAGCTGGCGACTATATTCAGCTTGGCACGGGCGGCGATGCGCGGCTGTACATGGTCACGGCTGATGTGAATAGCAGCGGCACCGGCACGGCAACACTGCCGATCTGGCCGTCGATCACAACAGCCCCGGCTGACAACGCCGCTGTGATCGTGTCCAGCACTGTTGGCGCGTTCCGATTGACATCCAACATCAGCACATGGTCGGCTGATGAGGCGTCAATCTATGGCATCAGCTTCAGCGGGGTGGGCGTCATATGAGCCGGGATCTTGCCACAGCCATCTCCAACGCTCTTGACGATCAGGAGGTCAGCGTCTTCTGGGCGTGCGATCTGCTGTTTGACAGTCCTAATGACTTGTATTTCTGGAGCGGCATCGGAAATCTGTCTCTTGATGGCGAAACATATACAGGTGCTGGCGATCTCCTTGGCATATCTGAACTTCGCGAGAGTTCTGACATCGCGGCCTATGGTGCGACACTTACACTGAGTGGCATTCCAAGCAGTATTATCTCAGTGGCCCTTGCGGAGCCATATCAAGGTCGCCGTGCGATTGTGAAATTCGGTGTGGATGTGGCTGGCACAAAGACAGCAGTCACGGTCTTTACCGGCGAAATGGATGAGATGAACATCCAGTTCGGTGCCGATACAGTCACCATCAGCTTGGCGGTTGAAAGCCGTCTGGTTGATCTAAACCGCCCCCGCATTCGTCGCTATACAGACGCCGATCAGCAAAGCCGATTTAGCGGTGATCTGGCGTTTGAGTTCGTCACTCGGCTACAGGATGAAGACCTGCAATGGGCGGGCTGACAGAATATCTCAGGTCAATTCAGAATGAGCCGTTCTCATGGGCTGGCCACAACTGCATGTCGTTCGTCTCGGGCGCTCTGAGGGCCATGGGGCGCGATGGTCTGCCCGATGAATGGTGCAGTGGCTATGACAGCACACGGCGCGCTGTGGTGGCCTACAAGCGCTGTCTGGCGACCTACGGTTATCCAGACATCATTGCCGCTATGGATGATCGCTTTGAGCCGGTAGAGACTTTGCATCCGCGCTCTGGTATGATCTGCGCGCGGCAGTCTGATGATGTTCTGGGATATGCATTTGGTGTTGTTTGCGGATATGGCTGCGCGCATCTGTCGGAGGCTGGGATTGTCTGGTCTGAGCCGCAGCTAGGCGATTTGTATTGGAGGGCATCGTGAAGAGACTGCTACTTGCCACATGCTCTGTCTTGGCACTTTTTGCGGCACCGGCATTGGCCGATCCAATCAGCCTGGCGGTCGCGGCTGTTTCGACGGCCAGTTCGGTGATTTCGGCTGGTGGTATTGCGGCAGCTACATTTTCGGCGTTTGGGATGAGTCTGACAGGCTTGGCCGCAGTTGGCGCTCAATTCGCAGTTCGCGCTGCCCTTGGTTACGCTCTCAACGCTCTGTCATCTTCCACCACAAGAGGGCAAGCGGCATCTCGCGGCTATCAGGGCGTCAACCAGCTTGGCCCCGCCCTGCCGCATCAGGTGATCTATGGAGAGACCCGCATCGGCGGTGCGGTGTTCTATCAAACTCTATCTAGCAGTGATCAGCATTTGCACCGCCTGATTGCGTTTGCGGGGCATGAGATTGACAGCTACCAAGCCATTTACATCAACGACGAACAGGTGACGCTTGACGGAAGTGGCAATGTAACATCGCCATCCAAGTGGATTGGCAAGATCCGCATCAAGCAATATCTCGGCACTGATGACCAAACCGCTGACACTGATCTGACTACTGAAGTTTCCGAATGGACAAGTGACCACCGCGCGCGTGGCATTGCGTATTTGTATGTCAGATTTAATGGAGCCAGCAACTTCCCAAGCGGTGTTCCCGTTGTGACGGCCAAGATCCGAGGCAAGAAGATTTATGACCCTCGCACGGCAACGACAGCATGGTCTGATAACCCGGCGCTCTGCATCCGCGATTATCTTCTGTCTGATTATGGCCTGGGCGAACGCACATCAGACATCAATGACACGCTCTTTGAAGCTGCCGCAGACGATTGCGACACGATAGTTGCCGGGGCAAAGCAGTATACCTGCAACGGCTCTTTCCTGCTGGATGGCGATCCCGAGGACATCATTCGAAACATGCTGTCGTCTATGGGCGGCATTTTCTGGAACTATGCCGGTGATTGGGCAATCTTGGCCGCGAAATATCGGTCGCCAACATTAAGCCTGTCAGAGGATGATCTGCGCAGCGAGTTGCAGATCGCCACACGCCACAGCCGCCGAGACAATTTTAACGCGGTGCGTGGCCAGTACAAGGGCAGCGAAACCAACTATCAGCCCGACGATTATCCAGAGGTCACCTCTGGTCTGTTCTTGCAGGAAGATGGTGACATCAGGGCCGCGACAGAACTGAACCTGATTTTCACTGACACCTTGGTTCAAGCACAGCGCATCGCGCGGACGTTTTTGCGGCGCAACAGAAATCAAATCACTGTTAGCGGCGCATTTGGTTTGCGTGCGATTGATGTTAAGGTCGGCGACAACGTATCACTGTCAGTAAACCATCTCGGCTGGACTAGTAAGGTCTTCGAGGTGGTTGATTGGCGGCTGGGCATGAAAGACTTGGACATCCAAGTGAATATGATCTTGCGAGAAATGAGCGAGGATGTGTTCACTGGAATTGTTAGAACGCTGCAAGATGAAAGCGCAAACGTGCTGCAAGATGAAAGCGGCAACAATTTGGAGGCTATTGTTGCATAATGGTTAAGATCAACGACACCACCACTTTCCCCCTCACAGCGCCAGCATCTGGGGATTTTGTGATCGGGACTGACATCTCGGATACAGGCAACAGCGCAGATGGGGAAGTCGTGAACTTTACCCTGCAAAGCATTGCTGATTTAGCCAAGCCGATTTTGTCGCCAGATCTTCAATTGACCTATAAGACCGGGTCAGCAACCCGCACTAGCACCGGAACCAGTACGGTTGTCACCCTCGACACTACAGACCTAAGCAACTTGGCTGATATGACGTTGGCGCTTGTGACTGGACATATTGTGGTTTCTTCTAGCTCAAACGCAACCGTTGAGGTCAATTGTAATAGGGCGTCACCAACACTCTTAGAAAAGGTCTCTATTGGCACGGTAACCGCGAATACGTCCTTTTCAAGGATTATTACCTTAAGTAGCGATACATCCATTTCTTTGTCGTTTGACTTTAATGAAGCAGGAACATCATCAGCGACAGTCTACGGTGAAATCCTCATCCTCGGACGCTAATTGCCCCAACAACCCTTTTCTGGCATAGTGCCACCATCTAACCACAGGAGGCCAGCATGGCTGTCACGATCTCGCTGTATAACCACACAGCAAAACTGTTCGCGGAGGGATCGAACGCCTCCGGGGATTCCTACAAACTGAAACTCTATGCGTCCGCGACATTTGCCGCGACTGACACAACGCTCGCAGGCATCACAGGCACGGAAGCCACCACCGGCACCGGCTACACCGCTGGCGGTCAGGCTCTGGCGAATGTGGCTGTCACTACCGTGACCACTAACGATGCCAAATTTGACGCGGACGATGTGACGTGGACCGCATCGGGCGGCAGCATCGCAGCGGCATACGGCGTGATCTATAACGACACGGATGCCAACGATCCGCCGATCGCCTTCATTGACTTCGACGGCACGCAGACAGCGGGCGACGGCACCGACTTCAAAGTCGTCTGGAACGCCAACGGCATCTTCACGTTTACTGTCGCTTAATATCACGGAGGTGTTGACCAATGGTCACTCTAGTTAACCGCGCCAAGGTCAGCACCTCCACCAC
>Ga0099850_1001432_pt1 | contig 11105 bp, 20 predicted proteins | sample CB_VirMetaG_5_FD_79182 | JGI IMG/M metagenome (GOLD analysis project Ga0099850, IMG submission 79182) | Freshwater to marine saline gradient viral communities from Chesapeake Bay - CB_1508_1D Viral MetaG | ecosystem: Environmental > Aquatic > Marine > Coastal | place: USA: Chesapeake Bay...
GTATTTATACAAAAAAAGTTTAGAATTAAGAAAATAAAATATGAATACTATAAAACCAGTTTACGTACAAAAAATAGATGCTGATTGATATTATTGTTTGAATGAGAATAATAAAGAGATTAATTATATGACATTAAGGACGATACAAGAGAATTGTTGAAGTGAGGTGCATAGGATATTAAGTTTATGAATACATCCGTACAAGTGATATTGTGAACAGGATTGTAAATATTTTAAAGATTAAAATATGAATAAATTAATAGAGATATATCCGTTAGAGTGAACACACTCTTATATATGTGATATAATGGATACAAATAATTATGATAAATGTTTTAGAAAATTAAAAAATATTGAAGAAGTGCGTTGTGTATGCTGAAAAAGAATAGCTGATATATTAGAAAAGAATGGTGCTTGTATAGATTATTGTGATAATAATTTATGTTAATGAAAAAATGTAAAAGATGCTGAAAAGAAAATCCAGCAGAAGTACATACTTGTACTCCAATGTGAGAATATAAAGTATACAAAAAATGAGATAAACTACCCTGAATAATACCAATGATTGCTTGAGAAGAAATATCACGATATGAGGAAAAATGAATTTTTATACAATATATGTATAAATTAGACAAAAAGACTTTATGATTAGATGTAGTTATAACTCATATTGATAGTATAAATCCCTGAAGTTGAAATTTTAATGAAGTATTATGAAATTTTATTCAATGAATACAGAAGAATAGAAGACCTGATGCAAAAGCTAAATTTTATATATATAATTTATTAAATACTTGATTAGAAAAATATTTTAAAAAATATAAAGTAAAAATTATCAATGAAATGCCCAAATAATTTAGAAAAAGAATGCACTTGTCGTTGAGTGTGTAATAATATTAATAATAAACCTATGAAAAATTTACATATAACACCTGAAATAGAAGAAGTAAAAAGAGAAATAGAAGCAAGATTAGATTTAGAATTTAATTATTAATTTTAAAATAATGTTAGTATATGTATGAAAATTACCTTTAAAGGTAGAATGAATGTTTGAAAAAGAAGCATTAGAAAATGAAATGAAAAGACATTGAATAGATAGTTTATTGCCAGTTTTTACTGATATAAAAAAAGCTAAAAAATTTTGCTGAAAAGAATATATTACAATGGCTAGAGATAAATAATTATTAATTTTAAATAATGTTAGTAAGAATAAATGAAACAGACACTAAAAGAGAAGTATATATTAAAATAGATTTACAATTAGCTAATTTATGTAAAGCTCCTAATCAAGAATGATTTAGTAGATTTGCTGATTTAGTAAAACAAGTGAATTATTGGGAATATAAAAATAATAATGATATTATATAAAATGAAAGCTAGAGATAAAAAAACTTGATTTGAATTTGAAGTATTAAGTATTCAATATTTTAAATGAGAAATGGATTATGTAATATGCGATTTTGCAGAAAATGAATGAGATGTATGGGAATTTAAAACAGATGAATTAGAATTTATGAATCAATAATGAAATGCGTGAACGTCAAATGAAAAAAGTGTATTTGTGGGTATAGATGATGTAAAAGGGTACAGATATGAAAAACAAATACAAACCCCCCTTATAATAGTATTTAGCACGGTTTGTTAAGGCAAAGTTTTTTGTATACCGTTCATAGGCTTTTCATATATAGAGTCAGTTGAGTGCGTTATATAATCCCGTTGGGGGTAAAATAAACGGGTATTTTTAAAAAAAATGAAAAAAAAATAAAAAAAACGTGTCAAAATTTGCACTCACTAAAAATATATGATAATATTAATATGTAGATGAGAAAATCATATACAATACTTTACAATATAACTTCTATATTATGAAAAATATACAAGTAAAAGTGTCAGATAAAATGACACAAGCACAAAGAGATTCTATTATTGAGAATCCATATACTATTAATTTAACAGGGGAATTGAGTACGAATCAGAAAAAACAAAGAATGCGTACAAGGATCAAAGAAAGGAAAAGAAATAATTTATTGCAGAAATTAAAAAATAAATTAGAAATACCGATTATGATTATAATATTTTGTACATTAGTGGTTTTTATAAATAACGTTACAGCAGAAGATATAGTAGAACAAAAAATAAAAGAGATAGAACAAAGTGAAACAATTGAAACAGAAGACATAGAAGCACTTATTGAAATGATAGATAATAGTCTAAACACAGAGGAAGAAGATATTGACACTAGCATATTCCCGACAGAAGAATGAGATAAGGAAATGCGTGAATATTTTGACAGACCAACGTATGAGGAATTTATGGAAGAATGAGAAAGATTACATAGATTAAAATACGAAGAACAAAAAAAAAATGATGAAATAAATGAGAGTGCTTTTAATTTTATCATACAATTTGAATGATACCACGATAAACCGTATTGGGACTATAAGCAATGGAGTTGTGGGTATGGTATGAAATGTAATAAAAATACTACGTGAATCACAAAAGAAAAAAGTAAGCAATATGTAATAGATAGAATTGAAAATATAAGAAAAAAATATGATTTATATAAATACGATGACAATATACAAGTTGCATTAATAAGTTTTGCATATAACGTATGACATATTCCCGCAGGAACAGATTGGTATATTGAAAACTGATATATAAACGGATTAAAAAATCATATGAAAGAATATAGTTATGCAGGGGGGAAATATATGAGATGATTAGCAAAAAGAAGAAATGCAGAAACAAGTTTATTTTAAAAAAAAGTTTACAAATAAGTAAAAATAGATATAGTACCTAATACATAGGTCGAAATTAAGAAATAACTTCTTAAATTTCAGAAAGACAGCGAAAGCTGTTTTTTTTTGATTTATGAAAAATATAGTTATAATACAAGAGTGGGTTTGGTAATCCTTCTGATAAGATAGCAGAAGCTATTGTAAAAATACTAGAGTAAAAGCTATGCTCTTAAAAAAGGGTTTGAAAGTATTTGAAGACTTTGACTCTTTTTTTTTGACTTTCAAAACGTAATGTATACAATGGATATATAAAACATAGCAGAAAAGATAATATGGAGATATATAAAACGATTACAAAATATGCGAAGATTCAATGAATAACTACTCTTGCAGGATTAAAGAGAAAAAAGAGTGGAAGATTAATGAAACTTACCATAGATTGAACGAAAGTTGGTTACGTAGATATATATGAAATGAATATATATATAGCACAAGCAATAGAATTTAATATAAAAAAATGACAACGCTAAAAGATATAGATTTTTTTAATTATATGCTTATCCAAGCAGATAAAATAAAAGATGACGGTTTTAAATTGGAAAAAGCTACAATGGAGATATTCAAGAAACCGAAAAAAATAGACAAAGTATTTGCAGATAAAACGGATATAAGCAAAAAGAAAAAAAGGATCACTATAAATATTGCAAAAGACGAAGAAAACATTGAGATATTAGGTATATTTGATTATATAAAATAAATATGGAAATCACAAAGGAGATATGATTTGATATGGGGCATAGAGTGCCGAATCATAAAAGCAAATGCAAAAACGTACATTGACATAGATATACTGCATATATAACAATGCAATGAGATATTGTAGATATAAACGGAAGTAGTGATGAATGAATGGTTATTGATTTTTCAGATATAAAAACGATTGCAAAATGATTCATAGATGAATATTTAGATCATTGATATATGTATTATGAAAAAGATGACATATGAACATATATTGCAAATGAAGATATGAAAACATTAAAAGTACCTTTCATACCGACAGCAGAAAATATTGCAAAATGGTTATTTGAACAATTAGACCCTTTATTTATAGATACATATAAAACAAATTTGAAACTAAAACAAATTAAATTATATGAAACACCTACTTCTTATGTAATATACAAATGATAAAAAAATTAGAAAGAGCATTCTATAATTTTATGCAAGAAATGGAATTAAATATGAATGACGCAAGTTTAAAAGATACGCCTAAAAGAGTTGCTAAAATGTTTATGACTGAAACTTGCAAATGATTATATGAATTACCGCCTAAAATAACAACGTTCCCGAATGATAAAGAATATAGTTGAATGGTTATAGTTAAATGAATAGAAATAAATTCATTATGCGAGCATCATTTTCAACCTTTCATATGAACTTTAGATATTGCATATATACCTAAAAATAAGATTGTATGATTAAGTAAATTTTCTAGAGTAGCAGATTATTATGCAAGAAGACCGCAAGTACAAGAAAGATTGACACAGCAAATATATGATTTTTGGGAAAAACAATTAGAAACAGAAGATATTATAGTAAGAATAAATAGCGAGCATTTTTGTATGAAATTAAGATGAGTGGAAGAAAAATGTTCTAATACGGTTACTTGTATTGCTGGTTGAGTATTTATGAAAAATTGAACAGCAAGAGATGAATTTTTTAATCACTTGAAAATATGAAAATAAATAATATAGAATTAAAAAAACAATGTAGGGAATTAGCAAAAAGGATAGAAAAAAAATGAAATAAATATGATTTGATTTTAACTGTAACTAAAGGCTGATTAATACCGACATATTACATAGCAGATTATTTATGAATCAAATATATAGAAGTATTAAATATAAATACATACGAAGACAATGAAAGATGAGAAATAAAAGATTTGACATTATTTAGCAAAGATTTTTCAAAGAAAAGTGTATTATTAATAGATGATTTAGTAGATACTTGATATACAATAGATATAATTAAAAAGAAATACGATTTTAAAGAATTAGATATTGCAACATTATATCACAAAGAATGAAGTATTATATATCCGGATATTTGTTATATGTACAATATTAATGAATGAGAACGGATAGAATTTGAATATGAAACTTAATATAAAAAAATATGAATATTCCTATTAGTGAAATTTTTGCAAGTATTCAATGAGAATGACGCAATACGTGAAAACCTAGTATATTTGTGCGTTTCTGGTGATGTAATTTAAAATGCAGTTGGTGTGATACAAAATATAGTTGGGACGCTTCAATTGAAACTGCAAATATAATGACATTGAAAGACGTTCTAAAACAGATTGAATCATTGAAAATAAAACATATTATTTTTACGTGATGAGAACCTACTTTGTTTCAAAAGGAAATATATGAAATAATACAATGATTATGATGAGAGTATTCTTTTGAATTAGAAACAAATTGAAGTAAAAAAATAGACGAAGAAATTCTTAAAAAAATAGACCAGATAAATATTAGTCCTAAATTATGAAATAGTTGAAATAAAGAGTATGAATTATTAATAGCAGAAAGTTTTTTTTATTGGAGTGTAGATTATAAATTCGTGGTATGAAATATGCAAGATTTAGTTGAAGTAGATGAATATATAAAAAATAATCCATATACAGATTGAATATATATAATGCCTTTATGAATTACAAAAGAAAGTCAAATGAATAAAATAGTAATAGATTATTGTATTAAGAATTGATACAATTATTGTCTTAGACAACATATTATATTATTTTGAGATAAAAAATGAGTATAGCATTAATATCTTGCAGTAAAGCAAAACATAAATGAATACATAGAGCATATAAATTATATAGTAAAAGTGATTTATTTAATAAATACGTAAAATATGCACAAAAGAATTGCACGAATTTTTATATATTATCTGCAAAATATTGATTAATAGACAAAAACAAATTATTACAAGATTATGATTATACATTAGTAGGTAAAACAGATAAAATATTGCGTGAATTTTGAGAGAGAGTTTCAAATGAAATAAAACAAGAAATAAATGCAGATGAAGAAATTATAGTATTAGCAGGAGAGAATTATATTAAATACTTGAATATACCTAATAAAATCACGAATCCTTTTAAATGAATGAGTATAGGGTATAGATTACAAAAATTAAAAAACTCGTAAATAGTGAGTATAAACCTGTCTTATATTTTAAATATTTTTTTATGAAGACTGTATGTATACTAAGTGGTTGAATGGATAGCACGACTGTTTTATATAAATTATTAAATGAATGAAAAGAGGTTTATGCAATTTCTTTTAATTATAATCAAAGACATAAAATTGAATTGCAAAAAGCAAGAAAAACGTGTGAAAAATTATGAATACCGCACAAGGTAATTGATATAGAATTTCTAAATGCAATTACAGAGAATAGTTTAACGAGTGCAGATATTGACGTTCCAGAATGACATTATGAAAGTGAAATGATGAAACAAACGGTGGTATATAATAGAAACCCTATTATGAGTAATATTGCATTAAGTTATGCACTTACTATATGAGCAAATGAAATAGCATTATGAATACATAGTGGCGATCACGCAATATATGAAGATTGTAGACCTGAAGCACTTGAAGCGTTACAAAAGACAGCAGATATATGGAACAAAGATATTAAATTCATAGCACCATATTTGAATACAGATAAAACGTGAATAATTAAAGAATGAAAAGAATTGTGAGTAGATTATTCATTAACGCATACTTGTTATAAATGAAATGAAATTGCTTGTGGAAAATGCGGTAGTTGTCAAGAAAGATTAGAAGCGTTTGAAAAGAATGAAATTAAGGATCCTGTAACTTATGAATAATGAAATTATATTTAGCGTCATACAGTAGTTGCAAAAAATCATATAAAGAATTGTGAGAGTATTTGCAGTATGTATGATTCCTTGAAACATATTTAGTATTCAAGAATAAATGAATGCAAAAAGATTTTCAATTATACAATAAAAAATTCTTATTGGATAGTTGAGCATATACTGCATTTACACAAAACAAAATAATTAATATAGATGAATATATAGATTTTATCAAGAAGAATAAAAAATTCATATGAATATATGCAAATCTAGATGTAATATGAAATTGAGAAGCTACTTTGAAAAATCAAGAGTATATGGAAAAAAAATGATTGAATCCTTTACCTACTTATCATTTATGAAGTCCTATTGAATATTTTAAAGATATGGTAAAGAAATATGATTATATAGGATTGTGATGAATGGTACCATATAAAAACAAACCGAAAAAGATAGAGCAATTTTTAGATTATTGTTTCAGTTATATATTAAAGAATTGATATAAAACAAAAATACACGGTTGGGGATTGACAAATATAAAATTAGTAAAGAAATATCCTTTTTACAGCATAGATAGTACAAAATGGTTAAATGGTTGAAAATATAATAACTTTATGTTTTTTGAAAAAAATACAATTAATCAAAAGTTAGCAATAGATATGAGAAAAAAATTGTGAATAGATTTTGCAAAACTAACTAATGATGAAAAAGGTATATGGAATATTCGTGAATACGTGAAATATATTTTATATGTAAACAAATTACAAAAAGCAAAAAAAATGGATTATTATAATTATTAATTAATTACAATGAAAGAAAAAGTATTAGAGAATGTATGAATCATTGAAAAAATGAATATTACGGATTTAATTGAATACGACAAAAACAACAAAGAGCATTGAGAGAAACAAATAAGTTGAATTGCGTGAAGTATAAATAGATTCGGTTATTATAATGAAATTATTGTAGATAAGAACAATATAATAATTACAGGACATTGAAGACTTGCTACTGCAAAAAAAATGTGATATACTCATATAAAAGTAAAGAAACTTGATATTGATAGCAAAGAAGCGTGAGCAATGAGGATTATAGATAATTTATTAAGTGAATTTGATACAAATACGAATTTAGAGAATATTGTATTTGATATTGAGAGTGGTATTGATTTGAGTATATGAGATATATGAATAAATGACTTATTGCCTGAATTAGACGCCCCTGAATATAATTCAGACGAATATTTGAATTGACAAGAAGAAGAAATAAATGACGGAACATTAAAAGTTGAATTTAGATTACCGAATCCAGAACATATAGAACAAGTAGAACAATTATTGAAAGAAAACTTTGACGTGGAAATAATTAAATATTAATTTATGAATTATGCCTGTACACCCTAATAGTCTTGCAAATTTACGACCTAGTAAACCTTGAATGACAAACAATCCAAAAGGTCCACCTAGAAAATGAATAAATAAAATAAATGCAGAATTGCGTGAAAAGGGGTATAAACCTGTAAGAAAACAAGATATTGAAGAAGCGTATATGCAGTTATTGAATCTAACAGAAGATGAATTGCAAGAAATGTTAAAAGATAAGAAATTGTCTTTTGCGACAAGATTAGTTATTAAAGCAATGGTATGAAAAGATAGTTTTTCAGTTATTGAAAGAATGTTAGATAGATGAATATGAAAAGCAATTGCAAGAGAAGAAATAAGAAACGTAGATTGAGAATGAAAAGATATTGACGTTACGCCTAAAATAATAATTAATGGAATTGTGAATAATAAGAGAGTAATTGAATAAAATATGGAATTTAAAACTACTAATGTATTTTACAATAATTTCAATTCTAATAAAAAAATAAATATAAATAGATGATGAACAAGAAGTGGGAAAACATATAATTTATTGCAATTATTTTTCTATTGGTTGATATATTGAAGAATTGATAATGAAAGATTTTTTGAGCATTGAATATTAACAATAGTAAGAAAATATGCTAGTAGTTTAAAATGAAGTTGTCAAAGAGATTTTGAAGAAATAATTGATTATTACGGAAAGAGATGAGAAATAGAAATAAATAAACAAGATAAAACATATAAACATAAAAACAGAATAATTGAATTTATAGGAGCAGACGACCAGCAAAAATTAAGATGAAGTAAAAGAGATATATTATATTGCAATGAAGCAAACGAACTTAATTATAAAGAGGAGTTCTTTCAATTATTCATAAGAACAAAATATAAAGTATTCATAGATTTTAATCCTGATAATGAAGACATATGGATAAATACAGAATTAGAACAAAAAAGAAGAAATGAAATAAAAGACGTTAGAGTTATAATTTCAAATTACGAAGACAATCCATATTTAGAAAAAGAACAAGTTGCAGAAATTGAACGTTTAAAAGAAATAGATACTCAATATTGGAGGATATATTGATTATGAGAATATGGTAAATTAGAATGAGTTATATTTTCGTGATGGAGTGAAATAGAAAAAGTACCTGCGTGAGCAAATTTACTTGCTTATTGAATGGATTTTTGATATACGAATGACCCTAGTACATTGATTTGAGTATATATGTATAATGGAGAAATTATATTAGATGAATTTTTATATAAAACAAATTTAACGAATCAAGATATTATTGCAGAATTAAAGAATTTATGAATCAATAATACTGAAGAAATATTTGCAGATAGTAGTGAGCCGAAAAGTATTGAAGAAATACATAGATGAGGTTTTAATATAAAGCCCGTTGAAAAATGACCTGATAGTATTATGTTCTGAATTGATTTGATGAAACAATATAAAATATTCGTTACACAAAGAAGTATGAATATGCAAAAAGAATTTAGAAATTATACTTGGTTGAAAGATAAGAATTGAAAATCGTTGAATAAACCCGTGGATACTTTTAATCATTGTATAGATGCAGGAAGATATGCAATAATGATGAAATTAAAAAAACAAAAGAAATCAAAATTTATTATTGACACTTTTTAAATATGACAGAAAAAGAATTAATCACATTATTAAGATTATGTGATTTATACAAAAATGATTATTTAGTGAAAGAAGCTCAAAAATGGAAAGCAGTAAGTATTAATATGTGGATTAAAATATCGAATAAAGCAATAGAAAGAAGAATACAAAAAAATAATGAAGATAAAATTAGAAAATATAAAAATTTATGCAAAAGAAGTAATAAAAAGCAATATTTGATTGCATATAAATAATTTACATAAATAACGTAATAGTTATAATGGAAGAAATATTATATAATTTAAAATAATGCTTGAAAAGATAACGAATTTATTGCAGAGAAAAGCTGTATGAGATAAAACGTGATATAGTTATAGTGGAGGTACTTTTTGATATTCAAGTGAACTTGAAACAAATACTAATATATATTATAGACTATATAGAGAAAATACTGATTTGAGAAGATGTATTGAGGAATTATACCAAACTGTATGAAAAGACGGGTATGTATTGAATCAATGAGAGAATCAAGTAAGAGCAGATAATATTACAAATGTATTGAATTATGAAAATGGATTTGATATTTTTAAAGGATTAATAATAAGAGATTTACAAGTTGCGTGAAATGTTTTTATTCTTCCTATTAAAAATGCGTTATGAGTTACTATTTGATTTCAAGTAATAGACCCGAGAACAATCCGTGTGGTTGCAAATAAATATGGAGAAGTAATAAAATATATTCAGACTAGATGATGAAACGTACAAGAATTTTGACCGAATGAGATATTCCATTTTAAAGATATGTTAGACCCTGACAATGAAACGCTTGGGATAAGCAAAATAGAAACACTTGTGTATGATATTATGAGCGACAAAGAGAGTGGAAGAAGTAATTATGCTTTCTTTAAAAATAATGCTATCCCAAGTACATTGATTACATTAGACAATGACTTAGACGAAACAGAAATGAAAAATGCAATTGCTACATTAAAAAAGCAATTCACTTGATGAAATAATAGACATAAAGTTTCTGCTAGTACCTGAATTAAAGACGTGAAACAATTATCTTGATGAATTAAAGATATGGAATTTACCGTTTTAAGAGGTTTTACAACAGAAAGGATATGTAGTGCTTTATGAGTACCTAAAACAATACTAGGGTACAGTGACGGCGTGAATTATAGTACGTCAGATAATCAATATAGAAAATATATTGAAAATACTATACGTCCATTACAAACGCAATTAGAAAATATATTGAATGTATTAATTAAGAGTATTAATAAAGATATTAGTATTGAGTTTTTAGATTTGAATCAGTTTGATTTTTCACAAAAGATAGTTGATTATGAAAAATTGTTATGAATTGGAGCAGTTACAGTAAATGAAATAAGAGAAGAATTTTGATTTGAACAAATGAACGATGAGAATGCAGACAAGCATATTATAAAACAATGATATGA
>Ga0099850_1001434_pt1 | contig 11100 bp, 13 predicted proteins | sample CB_VirMetaG_5_FD_79182 | JGI IMG/M metagenome (GOLD analysis project Ga0099850, IMG submission 79182) | Freshwater to marine saline gradient viral communities from Chesapeake Bay - CB_1508_1D Viral MetaG | ecosystem: Environmental > Aquatic > Marine > Coastal | place: USA: Chesapeake Bay...
CAACGCAGGGTTAACTACACCTGAACCTACTTCAGCAGGAACGGCTTCCAACATAGAGGTCTCAAGGTAATCTTCAAAGCGGAGACGAGTCTCGTGCTCTGATTTCAAATACCACAGGTAGCCTGTAGCACCATTCTCGGTGGTTACTTCAACCCATCCAATCTGAGCCATATCAGAACCTGAAACGGCATACTTGTCTTTGATAATGATGGGTGAGTTGCTGAAGATTTCATCTTCGGCTTCCAATGAACCAACCATACCCACAGTGCCCTTCTTAAATTCAGAACCGTAGATGAATACGGTGAATTTATTGGCTGCTGAAGCATTAGTCATACCACCACCCTCATAGAAGGCTACATCAAAGGTGTCAGCCGAAGTGTTAACTGCGGTAACGATACCCTTGTTTTGAGTAGGACCTGCTACGTTGGGGGTAATCATAACGGTTTGACCTGCACGAATTGCGATACCTGTCACACCCAAGTCGTTGACTGTGAAGGTAGCACTGTCAGCACCTGTCAGAACAGTGGTGGTTACATCCACGTACTTGGTGTGAAGACGACCTTGTTCTGCCCATTTGATTTGGTCAGAGTTAGAAGGCATCTCAGCACCAACCATACGAAGGAAGGATGCAACGGTGCGGTTTCCGTAACGCTCAAATTCTTTCTCATAAGTATCAGGGAGATACTGATTCAAGAAGTTGAAGTTAGTAATGTAATTGGTGGATAGGGCAACCTGCTCTGCTGAGGGTTGCAACTGATATCCGGGAGTTGATAGAACTGCCATTTTTTTGTTTTGTTAAAGGGTTTTTACAATCTTTTTGCACTCTTGATTTTCAACCCACGACCTACGCCTGAGTCTACTTCTCGGATTTGCACTCCCCCCTTATTCATTGCCTCGGGTGCTTTACGCTCAGACATATTCACATTTTTTATCTTGCGTGTCACATCCTCTGTGGCATCTGCCAAGCCCTGTTCATAAAAGAACTTAGCGAACTTATCGGGGTTCATTGCGATGGCTAACGCCTTGTGGTATCCTACTGCGTCATTCATAAGACCATTCTCATCCAAATACTTATTGATAAAGTTCATCGGACTTGATTGGACCCTCTTTAACTCAGTGGAATCCCCGGGAGCAAAAACAAGTTTACGGTCATTTAAACTGAACTCAAAACCTTTGAATCCTTGACCAAATACTTCGTCGGTTTTCTGTTGAAACCACTGACGCTTTCTTTCTTGCTCTTCGTTTAAGGTGCTCGCCTGTTGAATATATTGCTTGTAAGCCTCATACTCCTCTTTCTCTGCTTCAGGAATACCAACCGTTCTTGACTCAAGGGGTTGTTTGTACTTTTCCTTCTGCTCGGTAAAGTAAGTCTTGGCTTTTGCAATAGCCTTTTTCTTTGCTAATTTAGCCTTCTTGACATCTGTTTCGTCATCCAAGTCCTCATTGTACTTGAAGTCTTCCATCATAGCCTCGATGTCATCTTCATCAAGACCATCCTCAGTTGCCAAGAAATACTGCTTCAGCATTTTATCCGGGTCCATAGTGTCAAAGTCTTCCTGCAACTTTAGGTAGTCTTGGATTCCACGACCCGTATCTTTTTTGTACTTCAGGAACGCTGCCACGTCTTCAGGCAAATCTTCATTGCTCTCACGTGTAGCAACCAAATCGTCAAACGACTTGATTTCCTTGTTGTACCTTTTTCCAATATATGAAAGAACGTCTTCCTCTTTGAGTTCAACAGGGTCTTCGGCAGGGGGCTGACCTTCTTGGTCACCATTACCTTCAGCACCTTGTGCTTCTTCGTTCAATTCTTGCTCGTGTTTGTCGAGCAACTCTTGTTCCTTTTCTGCAACCCCTTTTTCGGCTCCTGTTACTTCTCTTACTTTAAATTCCATTTGATTGAATTTTTATGCAAAGTTAATAGAAAAATTATTTATCCTCACCGAGGGGAGAACTCAGCCAAATCAAAACCATCAAGAGAGTCTTCATTTGACTCAAATCTTAAAGGTGGCGTGTTCAACTTCCTTTGATTTATCAACTGAGACTGCTCGGTATTCTGCTGACTGATTCGTTTTGACTTAGCATCTTCCCTCGCTTGTTCTCTTTTAGACAACTCAGCACCTGCTGCTTGTGCTAATTGAACATTATAATTGAACTCTTCAGCCATCAGTTGACTCTTAAGTTGTGCTTCTCCCTTCATCTTCTCCATCTCGAATGCAATCTCTGCTTGTTTGAGTTGCATCTTCTGACGTGTCTCCATCTCAATCTTCTGAACTGCCAACTGTGCAGCCATTTCCTGAGACTTGAGTTGTTGTTGAGCAGTCATCGCTTGTTTCTGCATCATCATCTTTTCTTCTCGTTCTTGCTTCTTAACCCGCTTAAGTTTCAACAATTGATTTGCAAGTTTGATATTCTTCAACTCACGGATATCAATGGCATCCTCAAGATTGATATCACCTTTCTGCAAAGCAATCTGAATGTTCTGCTCGAGTTGTGCTCTTTGCTCTTCATCGGGAGAAACATCAATAAAGATTCCAAAGTCATAGATGTAGAGGTCCTTGATTTCATTAAGGATTGACACATTGAATTTGCCAATCTTATTTGCGAAGTCATCCTTGAAATCTGCATACTCCAATATGTCAGCAATCCTGTAGGTAAGTGCCTCGGATATTGACTTGAACAAGTATAATCCACCATCAAGGATATGACGTGTAGCAGTATTTGAATTGAGTGCTGCCAACTTTTGAACGCCAACCAACGAATGGGGGTCAGGGTCTGAGCCATCACGAGCCTCATTCAATCCCGTTACCGCACGAATCATATCAAGGTAGTGATTGTAATTGGCAATCAACATCTGCGTTTTTGCAGCACCGGAGTTACTATTTAATTCCTGAATTGGGACACGTGCATTATTGAAGTCACCGTCTTGGGTGTAAGAACGCCCGATAACGCTACCTGTTTGGAAGTAAAGCCTCAATGCATCCTCAGGGTTATAAGCGTTGCCTGTCCCCAAGTCTACTTCGTTAAGACCATCCGCATCAATAAATACACCATCAGGTACTACTCTTGCGATAACTTGTTGCAGTTTCAAATGGGTCATCTGAATCAAGTCCGCAAAAGGAATCATCCTGCGAACCAAAGATTCGATAACGCCTTTATACATACGAGGTGCTACCGCAACATAGTTTGGAAGAGCGTGTTGAGATGCTGACTTTGGACGAACCATATTCTCAGCCATCTCCCACTTCAACAAGATGTTGGTTCCCATAACCATAATGCCGTTGTACCAAACATCAATGGTCTTCTCTACTTTCTCGAAACGACCTTCCTCCATCATCTCAACAGGTGGGTTGAAAGTGTCATCCTTCTCAACCATACGAGTCCCCCCATTGTCAAGAATCTTTTTCTTATAGACAATCTTTTGGGTGGTCTTATAGTTGTAGTAAAGTAAAGTGCAAGTATCTCTGTAGAAGATATTGTTCTCGTAGTATTGAGCCACGTTGTAGTAATCATACCAACTCTGACTATACTTTGAGATTTCCTCCAAATCCTCCCTTGTAAGGGTTGGGTCAATCTTCATTAACTCAGTGATTGGAAGCGTCTTAATCTCGCCCCAATAAAAACAATCCCGGAAGTATGGGTCTTCTGTATAACTGTATACGATATTAGCCGGGTCCACATATGATATCTCAACTCCTGCCCCGGGCAAAAACTCGTGCTTCTCAACGCCAATACCCAAAACAGTAAGGTCGTAGTCGCAACGCTTCCTTATGTATTGGTAGTTGTTCTCGTCAAGTATAGTATTGATTGCCTCCTCTTCTGCTATCTCAATAGCAGGTTTGTAGTTGAGTTGCATATACAATGACAACTCCTCATCTGTAGATGGCAATTCATCCGGGTTCATAGTGAATGGGTCTACTCCGGTCTGCTCTTGAATGTTTTGCAACAAGTCCTTAGCAACCATCTGACCCTCAATCATATCTTGGTACTTGCTCCTCTTAGACTGAGACATCGCATCCTGAGCATATGCCTTAACCTTGAAAAGGCGGTCAGACATACCGTTCACAACAATATCAACAAACTTGGGGATGATTGGTACGGGAGTCCAATCCAAATTCAAATATGAAAGGTCTCCGTTGATAGCAAGTTCGTCCTTATACTTCTGAGTTGATTGCTCACCACGTGCATATAGGCGTAGCCTATGGAAGTCCCTCCATTGACTATAATACCTGCATTGATTCCCATCCTTACGAAACCATTCATACTGAATGGCTTGTCCTATCTGTAGCCCGAATTGCTCCGTGTTCTTTTCAGCATCGGACACGAATTGACTTGGGAATCCCACAGACGATATATCCACCTTGACATCTTTCATCTATTTAATTGGCTTATAGTTCCCTTATTGTTGTATGTAGCAAAGTTAATGCTAATTTTTGATTGTGCTTTTTCCGGCTGATACAGATGTTTTTGAGTAGCCATTATAGCCAATCCTGAACTAATAGACGCATCAAACCTTGTACGGTTGTTTATATCAAATTTAGCCCAATCCTCTAACGTGCGAGTAAAGGGCATAGTTCCCATCTCTTCGGGGTCCCTATACTTGCCCTCTAAGTCAAGACCGATATGTTTCTCAATGTAGGACTCAATCGCTGCTGCGTGTGCTTGTTTCACGTCCTCAGAAGAGTTAGGGATACCTCCGAGTTCCCTCTCAGCCTTTGACAGTTTTGCATATGGCTTATCGGGACGATTAAGGCAGAACCCCCTATACCCACGATTCTTCATATGGTATAGAAGCCTTGGCTTGTTATTCTCTATAAGGATTGGCATTCCATAAAAAGCACACGCCATCAATACCTCCTCAAAGAATATCTCTGCCGTCTGAGGACGGGCTATATATTCAAGGAAGAACTGATTGACCGGACCCTCGTCCATATGGAAGCCTGTAAGACCGTGCAATGCCCCGTTTGAACCCTTCCCTACCACTACACCCGAGATATCGTATGAGTCGCATCCAAACGCCCCCATATGGTCATTCCCGGGATATCTGATTCCATTACGTTCAACAACTCGATTCTGAAGGTTCTTGCCGGGAAGCCACGACACCAAGAACCTACCCCGGGTATCGGGGGACCATATAACCTTGGAGTCCTTTATCCCATCCTTCCAATGAAACGAGCCACGGGTTACGTGATGCTGCTGAATCAGGGAATCATTGTAATCAATTTGCTGATATATCTTGGTAAGATTGAATAGGGCAGCCTTGCTCTCATCCCTGAAAGCGTGAGACTCTGTCCTTGGGAACTGACGGTAGTATTCATTCAAAGCATCTGCATCAGACTTTAAGGATTCAACCTCAGCCTCCCAATAGTCAATAGCCCCATTCATAATCCAATTATCGTCAACCCCCCGGATTGGCTGAGATGGTTTACGCAGTACAGGCATCCCGTACCTATCTATAAACCCTTCCATATTCCACTCCATAGGGATAAACAAAGCGTATAACCCTGACTTGGTCTGACCGTTGGCATTCCTTGATGAAACCCTTGAGTCATCATACATCTGCTTGAAGTTGTCACCACCCTTTGCCAAGGCATTGGATGTGGACCCCATCATACACTTCCCAATAATTTTGCTACCAAGTCGCAGACAGGTTTTGGTTACCCTCCAATTGTTCAGAATGTTTACAGGCTTTACCCACTTGCCACTTTCGTCGTGAGCCAATAACAGCAACTTCTCTCCGTCATAGGAATTGTCCTCGGTGTTCTTCCAATCTATGGTAGTATCCAATCCATCAATCTCCTCGGTTGATGTCTCAGACATATTCCTCTTGGTAATCTTAGAAGCCGGGACCCGGAAGGCTAACTCTGTCTTTGGCTTGTCCATACCGTCCTGCACGGGCTTGAAAAAGAATGGCAGGTTTGAACTAATTGGCACAACCTTATCCGTGAACATCTTTTTGGCATCGGCTCCTGTCTTGGATAATATTCCAACTCGGGAATCCCTTGCGAGTGTACCTATGTTTACGCACTCAGATGAAGACATAAAGGAAAATCCTGAACGTCTTATCTTCAGGTATATCATACCGAATGACCTTATATCAGCACGACAGGCTTCCCAAAATATGTAGAATATCCTGTTTGCTTCCCTGAAATCCGGATATCCAATGTCAATCTTTGACCACTGAAGATACATATAGTGGGCTCCGGTTATGTACGTTGGCTTACCATTATTCATAAACCATAACCCCTGCTCTCTCCGGTCAAACTCCTGCTCGATATAGTCTACCCACTTGTTCTTGAAATCATTTGACATCTCATTCCACTGAAAGATGGAGGATATCTTAGACAATGGAGTTGGTAACTCCCCCCTCTCCCAATACTGCTCAGATGGACTCGAGTGTCTTTGAAGACACTTGTCAGGAACTGCCGGGAGTGCAATGTGTAGCCCGGCTATATTTACAACCTCCCCTATCTGCCCGGTTTTAGAAATAACGACAACATCGTAGTGTGGGTCATAACCGTACCCCCAACTTCGATTGCGGTTTTTATTGGACAGGACTTGCTTGGGTATGTAGTTTTGAACCACATAGTACAAACTACTTTGCCCTTCGCTCTGCCCATCCTTGCTTTGTGTCGACTTTTCTAACCCCTTCATCATTTCCTTCTAATATATTCTTTTCAGATTCTATGCGTGACAGAATCTCAAAAGCGTCAAAAACTGCCAACCTCTTGGAGGCAGCAGCATTCTTTAATCTATCGGCAGCCAACTCATCGCTGAGGTCAGGCTTTATGATGTCCTCCTTGGCAACCTTTATCAGTTGCTCAACTGCAATGTATCCGGCTTGAATAATCTTTTCACGCAACTCCTTCGGGTCCATCTTTACGCAATTTTAAGAATAAAACTTGAACAAGGCGTGATTCATCCCCACTTCCAAAGTTCTCAAACAAAGCACGAGAATGCGGGAACCGAGTACCAAAGATTAAAGCCCTATTAAACTTCATATGAATGGAGCACATCTTCTTTTCATTTTCGTCATATATAATCGTCCCATCGGTATCAAGATGAGTTTCGTTTAAATACAACAGAGCAAGGATGTCACCCATCATCTCATCAGTGTGGATGAAGTTTGGCTCATCCTGACCTTCCGGGGATTGGCGTATGAAGTTGTATACAGTTTCATACTGCAACCCAAAATAGTTCTCGATGAAGTGTTGGAACTCATCATCATTCCTTGGCTGAATGCCTTTGAATACTTTGTCAGCGTCAAAGACTTCTTCAAATCCATAAGACAGAGCATCACGCACGTATGCGGTTGGGTCTGTCAGTACATTGTCCAATACGATTAGATTCATAATTTGATTGTTATTTGATGGTCGAACATACGATAGAGTTTTTCCCCATCGACATAAAACTCATATTCACTGTCCGGCTGAAAGCACACCTTGTCTCCGGGAAGTACACCGTGCCGGAGCAGTTCGGTGTTAGGATACACCATCACTCCCATTAGGGGCTCGTGTGTCGTTGGCTTCTTTACATAAGACTCCTCAGGCGGGATTGGTCTTACAAAGCAGTATCTGTCATATGCGTTCCACGTGGAACCATTTCGGTATAAAAAGAATTGGTCAGGTTCTATGAAGAATAAATCCTCCTTGAAAAAACTCTTGCCACTCTTTCTCCTGCCCTTGATGTCATTGTAAAATTTAAAAGTATTGTGATGCACAAGAAGGGTATCACCCTTTTGTATTGGACCACTGTACCCCAATGGCAACTCAATTACCTCAGCCTGACGATTTGAAAAACGATGGTCCTCCTCAGACGTATTGAATATTACATCAACACCTGCTATCTCTTTGGTATTGTCATACCGCTTACCATCTATAGGTCTCGCTATAAAGTAAAACGGTGACTGCATCATATATTGATATTGTATTCAATAGAAACAGGAACCGTATCATTAAACTCCTTCCAAAGAACTACCTCATTCTTTTCGTTAATGATGTAAATCTTGATAGACTTCTTAACCTCATCGTATCTGATGAGGTGAATCTCCTGAGACTCGTTAAGAACCTTTTGCCCTACTATATAGTGCATAGCCCCGTTCTTGTAGTCGGGACCTACCGATATCTTTCTGATATCCATGTTTCATTTGATTTGATTTTAAATTCCTACTTTCCATACGTTAACGTCAGATGATGGTACATTACTCCACCCTCCTACAAGAGTATGGGTATAAAGACCTCCCCTATCAACTCCTGAGCCGTCACGCATAATTTCCCAAGTGAGAATATCTCCCGCATTTACCTGCAAAGGAATGGTTAATTCATATGGAGTGGATACCCCTACGCTATCAATCTCAACCATCTTAGATGGAGATACTTGAATGCCGTTTATCAACGCCCTAAACGCAATAACCGCAACGCCACCTGACGACCCCTGCCTTTCAAAGTTTGCATACCCATTGAAAAGATATAGCCCACCCTGATTAAACAATATTACTCCGTTTGCAAACAACTGAACAGGTGTACTTAGGTTTCCTTGGTCAGGACCAAATCTTACTTGAAGTGGTATGTTTAAGCCGGAGGGTTCTTGGTTCACGTTTGATGCACTTGACAATACAGGAGTAACTCCTAAAGCCAAGCCACTAACTATAAATCCCTTGATATCATTAATCTGATAATTCTTGGTAATGTTTGAATCATCAGCATCACTGCCAATTAAAATATCCAACCCGTTAATTGAACCATCAACGGGATATGTACTAATTCGTGCCATTTTGTTTTCTTGTTATTTTTCCGGTTTGTATATTGATAATAGCATCATTGCCATACTTCAACATCAAAGCATTTTCGTGCTCGGAGAAATCAGAACGAAGCAAATCAATCTGCTTTAAGATTGAATGCTTCTGCAATGAGACATCAGCAAGATGGCTTTTCATCTTGTTGAACTCAGTGTGCATCGCTTGGGTTTTACCCAATTCTTCCTCTGTCAAAAATTGCTTTGTGTTCGGTTCAATTTTTACTGTTTTCATTTGATTTGATTTTTGTATAATACAAAGGTAATTATTTTTCCGAGGACTTCTTCCAACCTATCTCACGCTGATATCTTACGCCTACCCCCTGACTCGAATAGGTCAGGTTGAACACATTTCGGTCTTGCCTATACCCAATGGACGCATCCCATCCTTTTACAGTACCACCAACCCCTATGACGATAGCCTTGTTACGCTCCTCAATGATTGCCGTTGGTCTTCGGTTTTGGAATATAACCTCCCGGCTCAAAATACGATTCTTGAACACCAACTCATTCAATACAATCAAAGCACTACTGTCATTCTTGACAGTATCCAAGTAGTGAACTTTGGCATAATAGTCCTTCAGTATAGCCATTGTATCAATGGGAGTAAGGACATACTGAGTATCTCCCGGCTGCCAAACAGTATCGTAAATAGGGATGGTATCCGTATGATGCACCGCATATGGCGTAGGAACACCCTTATATACGGTGTACGGGATAGAATCCCCCGGGAGATATTTAATCTCCGGAGGTATTGGGGTTGAGCACTGACGTAGAAAGAGCCACATAATCGCAGCCCCTATAGCAAAAAATAATAGGTTACTTCTTGCTCTTTCCACTACTCTTAGCCTTTGGTTGCTTGGTAGATGCCTTTGGTTCTACAACCACAATAGGCTTCTTAGCGGTCAAAGACTTCAGCATCTCAATCAGTCCGGGGTGCGGATATACGTCAGTTTTATCCTTGCGTACTGAATTGTGGGTGTAGACACCGGGTTGAGCAGATAATGCTCTTGAGCATATTCCCCATATGTCATCGTTGTAGTCCAACGGAATCTTATATCTATCATTCCAAAGAAGTAATAATTCTTTTACTGCCTCAATCTGAGCGTCAGTGTAATTGTGCCAAAACTGATGACCTTTGAAAGGAGTGTCCAACTTAATCACTTGGTCCAAAGGAACCTCACGATTAACGTAGTTGACATACTTGCCTTTGCCAACCTCTTTCAGGAATCCCCAATTGCAAATCTCAATACCAATAGACAATTTGTCTAATGGCTGAAATGCCAACCCCTGATTATTGAAGGTATTAGTTTTAAGTCCCAAATGATATGCCCACTTTGTGGATGAGAATCCCTGAGCAATCAAACCCTTAGAATCAATAACAACGCAGGTTGCTACCCGGTCACGTGTTTGCTCCCAATACTTGAATACACCCTCAGCATTGTCATTACCCGCAGTATGATGCAGATAGATTTGTTTTTTAGGAGTTTCCTCATTGATATAATGGGCAGCCCCAAAGGTTACTTGTTTGATATTCATTTTCCTTGTTTTTACTTAGTCTTTTTTGTGATACTTTAAAAACATCTTATAATGGAACATAACAGCCCAAGTAAATACAGCAGCAAGACCTACATTCATTAAAACCTGAGTTACATTTGGACGACTTAAAGTCAAAACATTTAAAAAAGAACCCACTACAATAGCAGATAATCCAAACTTCAGACTCCAATGAGATATAAAACCCCATTTATGCACAACAGAAGACGCTTTGCCATACAACTGCAAAAAGAAAATCATCCCCGACAGTGTGAGGATGATGTTCGCTATGAGGTTAAGAATTAACATTTTTATCAGACTTTATATTACCAATATACTTTTCATAGAGAACTTCAATTATCTTTAATCCACCAAAGCCTATCACAAATGCAAAGCCGTATTTCAAAGACTCGCCATCAACTCCGAGAAGGTCAACCACAACAGGTGTTAAATAGTTTGCACTCATCGTACCACCTATTACGGAAAGCACTTGCTCACGCAGATTCTGATTCTTTTGTTTACCTACGAGAAGCAAAGAACCAAAGAATCCACTTACGGCTAATCCAATGTTTAACCCTATGCTTATCAAAAACTCTTTCATTCTTAATTTATTAATGTATCTTGATTATCCCAAGTTTCATCTAAAAACTCAACCCATTGCATAGTTTCGTCATAGCTTGTGTGCTTATTGATTGCATACAAATCTAATTGCGTTGGATGCTGTCTTGGTTCTGCCCAACGAAGGGTAGTACCGTTGTAGCCTTCGCCTTG
>Ga0099850_1001435_pt1 | contig 11099 bp, 12 predicted proteins | sample CB_VirMetaG_5_FD_79182 | JGI IMG/M metagenome (GOLD analysis project Ga0099850, IMG submission 79182) | Freshwater to marine saline gradient viral communities from Chesapeake Bay - CB_1508_1D Viral MetaG | ecosystem: Environmental > Aquatic > Marine > Coastal | place: USA: Chesapeake Bay...
GGAAGAATGCAATCTTCAATAGTTTTGGGACGGTATTTCTCCACCCAAAGAAATTCATCACGACTCATAATTTATATCCAATCAGGTTTACGCTGTGGCATACGAATATAATTATCGCACACCCATGGTTTAGAAGCAATATACATTTTGTAAGCAGTGAATGTATCAATGCTGTCATCATATTTGAATTCGTCAGGCATAGCTCTGGCGAATGGTGTTGTCTCTTTTCCGCTGCGTCCTTGAGGATCAGCATATGGAAAGATTTCTCTTGCTGCAATCAGAGTTTTGAAACAAGTGTGATGTTTACCATAACGGAGTTTGTATTCATCACACAATGCAATACCGTGCTGAATAAGCCATTGCCAGTTGTTAACAAACTCCGATGCCCATTTGGTGCAGGGGTGATTGCGAAAAGCACCCTTCTCAGTGGCATAGGGAGTACCGTCTGCCTTGGGAAGAGTGCCGAATCCATGTCCCCATTTGTCAGATGCTACGATAGCAAGCATCTGACAGGTTTCTAGAGGCATCTTGACAATGTGTTTGTCAGGAAGAACTCGTGCAGAAGTCCAGGGATTGGGAGATGTCACAAAGATGTTCATTATCCGAAAGTAGAATCAGGCTCCAGAGCAATATAATAAGTCAGATCATGATTTTTGGATTGGAATCGTGACAAAAGTTTTTGTGAAACGACAACCTCATAAGTTCCAGGAAGAACTTTAACGTTTTCTACCTTGAAGTTGAAAGAGAACTCAGAGTCAGTTTCACCAACAACAATTGCAAAATCGTTTGAAGTGTCATTCTTTTTATCACGAACAACAAGTTTTACTACACCTGCTTCACCAACAGCAGACAAATCAGGAAGTTGATAAACTGCAGCTGCTTTTAAAAGTTTATCGAGTTGTTCAGTGCTCAATTCGAAACAAACATCTTCACTAGGAAGATTAATTTCTTTCTCTGGAGGAGTAACAATAACGCTCGGATCAGCAAAGAAATACTTAGATCGCATTTTACCTTCACGGATCACAACATATCCATCATTACCAAAATCGAGTTCAGGGCTCTTATGAAGACTCATTCCATTAAGGAATTGATTGAGATCATAGATACCAAAGTCTTTAGAAAATTCTTCAGTAACAGTTGCTTCTGCAAGAATATTCTTCATCACACTGATGGTGCGAAGTTTGTTACCCTCTTTGAAGAGGATAGACTGATTGATAGAAGAGAAGTTCTTCAGGACAGAAAGAGTTTTATCAGAAAGTTTCATAGGGTTCCGTATTTTCATTACAAAGGCCAGCAAAGTGATAGAGAAGAATGCAATAGTGAATTGCCTTCAAAATGTCTTGTTTAGACTTACCGTTTTTCTTGCCAAAACGGGAAAGATATTTTATAGCATTTGAACGACAGAAAGGTTCTGCATCACCAATGCCTTCGATCAGATCCAGAGTCTGAGTCTTAGATTCTTGAGAGGCATAGTGAGCATTATAAGTACCACCAAGATAATCACGAATCTCTTTGAGGATTACATCCTCATGGTACTTCCAGAAACCATTTTCATTAGTTGGTGCTGCAGGAAGATCTGGAACATCAAAACTAATTGTATCCTGTCCACTTAGACTAAATGAGTACAAGTCTCCATATCCATATGGTACTTCTTGTGCTGCGAGAATGTTGTCTTCACCAATACTAATTGTGTCTGAACTCCAAAAACTGTTCCAGTTTTTTTCATTGGCAGTTGATGTGCCAAGTTTGTCCTCATACCTGTCTTCAAAGTTTTCAGTCATAAAGTAAGTCATAATAACCTCAAATTAATTTTATCAGGATTCTTGTTGTTCGTCAATGGGCATTTGGAAATCAGCATCAACTTTATCATACAGTTCCAAGAATGCTTGTTTTGTTTCATCATCAAATCGGTTCACACAAACTTGAATTGCTTTAGCTTTATCTTGGAAGATTGAATAGGCACGAACAATGTGAACCAGGCGACGAGTGCTGATGATCTCCTCAATACCACCATCGTAGAAGGTTTTGCGGATGATGTCTGCCCAGTCACAGAGACGCTTGAGAAAATCAATATCAGCAACTCCAAGAGAAGCGCCAACTTTGTGGAGAATCTTGTACTCGTTTGTCGAAGTAGGATACTCTTGCTCAAAGGTGACAGGGAAACGCTCTAGGAAAGCTTCATTGAGCACGTTAGTCCCAATGAATCGTCCGTCATCGCTCCCCTTTCCCTTTGTGTTTGCCGTTGCGAAGATCTGGAAACCATCGGCGGGCATAATATATTTGCCAATTTTTTTCAGGAAGATACCCTTTCCTTCGAGGATCGATTGAAGGCAAAGAATTTTGTTGGAAGCCAAGTCAATCTCGTCAAGCAGTAGAATCGCACCGCGCTCCAGGGCTTCGATGACTGGGCCATTGTGCCAAACGGTTTCACCATTGACAAGACGGAATCCGCCAATGAGATCATCTTCATCAGTTTCAATAGTAATGTTTACGCGGATCAATTCCCTATCCAACTGAGCACAAGCTTGTTCCACTCCGAAAGTTTTCCCGTTGCCGCTAAGGCCAGTGATAAAGGTAGGGTAAAACAAACGACTGGAGATAATTTTCTTAATATCGTTGAAATTACCAAACTTGACGAAGGTATCATCTTTCTGAGGAACAAGATTTTGTTGAATTACAGGAAGTGCGGCAGGTGCTTGATAAGTTTTTTCGAGTTTTTCTTGAACAGTCAGATTCCACTTACCACGTCCAACCTTAAATTGTTCGAGTTTTTTAGTTACAGTTTGATAACCGATATCATTCATGTTACACCAAGCTTTAACATCAGCACTAGTGACGTTAGATCCATAAAGATTCTTGAGAGAAGAACTGATGTAGTCGATTGAAATAGACATTGAATTGATTAGTTGTTTCAACTGAGGTTATTATAAAGCAAAAAGGGGGTGCTCAGCACCCCCCATGTTCACTTTGTATACTGTCCATATTTAAATTTCATGGCAGCAAGCATCCAGGCATCCGTCAATTTTTTAGGGCCTTCCAAGAGGACTTTTCTAACTCTTGGATCAGTTTCAGAAGCAAGTGCGATTTCTTTCCAGTTCATGCTACTAGGGAAATAAATTCACCGAGAACTTTCTTATTTAGTTTTTTAGTCTTTAAACTTTTAGCAAATGCTGACTTAATTTTTGCTTTAGTTGCTCCTTCATCGACATCAAATTCTGTTTCCTGAGAAAGTGTAGATGAAGACATTCCAAAGTAAGCATCATAACCAGAGTTTTTAATGCAAAAGTTTTTTGTTTTATTCCAGTCACCAATAATCCTTCGATATTCTTTATTCTCATTACTTTCATATCCACAATAGGTACGAATAAAATGCTTCGCATCCCGAGAAGAAAGAATTCGAATTCCAATAAAATTAACAGAAGGAAAATTATCCTTCAAATTTGTAAGAAGGAGATCTGTGAACTTATGCCATTCATATTCAACTTTATAAGTTGTTCCTAGTTTACGATCACGAATAAAAGTGTTATCTGGATTAAGACGGCGAGTACCAAGATATGGCTCTGATTCCCAATGACGTTTTACTTCAACGTGACGAGTAAGTTGATTTGCTTCACCATCAGTTAAAACAATGCATTGAACTTTTTGCAATTTGTTTTCTTTCTGAAAACTAGGAATGATCTGATGCAAAGTTATCAATGCTTCATTCAGAGGAGTTCCTGAAAGAGTCAACCTATCAGGAATACTATAAGTTCCATAACTATGACTAAAGTATGATGCGATTCTCCAAATATTCAAAAGTTGATACTCCAAGTCTTTAGAAGAAATTTTACTAGTCAAAATATTCATCAGGGAGAAATTATCATCGATAGAAAGCAGTCCTTCTTTTTTCTGATAATGAGGTTTGATATCTGCAGGAATGTACTCTCCAGTTTTTTCATCAACTGAATGGCGAAGCCACTCATTTGTAAATGCATAAACTTCAAAAGGAATTGAAACTTTTTTACAGAACCAGATCAAATTAAAAAGTTGTTTACAAGTATCTCGGAGAACATAAGACATTGAACCACTCCAATCCAAGATGAAAACAAGTCCATGATTTTTGCCATCAGGAATTACAGAGACTTTTTTGAATAGATCTTCATTGTACTTATATGTGTGCAGTTTTGCACAATCAAGAACTCCAGTACGAGAAACAGCGGAGCGAGAATAAGAATCTGCCGCTTTACGACACTCAAACTCTTTTACAAGATAGTTTACTTCTTTTTGTGCAGACTTTTTGAATTTATTAAATTCTGCATCAACATCTTCATAAACATTGAACAGTGGAATTTTATGTTCGATTTTACGTTTATCAGATAATTCTTGTTGCATTACAAAGTAAGAAGTAATTACATTATGAATATCTTTGTTTTTGGCAATTACAGAATTGAGATTTACTTTTGGCAATTCAACATAAACATTATCTTGTCCATTTTGAGAAATAAGTTCACGAAGATTTTCTTCAAGATTATCAACAGTGAGAACTTCAGGCTCTTCATCAAAAGATTCACCACCAGATTGATTGGGTTCAGTACCTGTAGAAGTATTATCATCAGATTTTTCTTCTTCTCCACTATTATCTTGCTGTTCTTCACCCTCTTCCTGAGTGGAATCACCCCCACCTTGAGTGGATTGTTGGGGTTGCATTTCCTCAGGTGCCTTTTCCTTCTTCATCTCATCCTTACAATACTTGTAAAGAATTTCTGCAGCGATCAAAACATCGGCAAAAGTTTCAGTTTCCGCGATCATATTGATGATATCCATTTCCTCCCCACGCTCAATGGGAACATCAATATAATTGCCAATCTTAAACCAGAGATTAACTCTATCAGCAAGGCTCATTTTAGAGATATCTTCACCTTCAAGAGAAAAGAAATCTTCATCACTCAGTTCTTTATATCCATTGAAGAAAGTCTTTGCAAGTCCCATATACTTGCGCTTCATAAGTTTTTCAATGCGAGCATCCTCAACAATATTCACAAAAGAATGTGGAATGTTTTGCGGAGGATCTTCATCTGGAGTAAAGAGAGCATGGCCAACTTCATGTCCAACGAGCATATCATAAACACTATTACTCGCTTTCTCCCACAGAGGCAAAGTCAACACGCGAGTATGAACATTGAATTGTGCAGTCTCAATCTGACGATGCTCTACAACGAGATCTTCAGTAGCAAGCAGTTTCGCAAGTTGAGATTTAATTTCGTGCGAGACAGACATGTGTTTCTTTTCGTATGAAGCCACAATACGACGAAACCGCCCCATTGGAGCGGTTCATGTGACGCTTTTTAAAGTGGCGTAATGCTTCTCGTCTTGCTCTCATTGCCTGAGGTTTAAGACGACGCTTCTGTTCCTTTTTACTATGGTGTTGCCAGTTCGGGGTAGAGTTGGCCAATTTCCTTTCCGTAGAGAGATTTAATATTATCTATGAGAGAAGATGTTTTGTCAAGCTTGTTGGATTCATAATCTTGTTTAAAGTATTTTACAGATCTATCCATTTTTATTTCAACGCCAACAATATCACTCAACCAATTAGAAAAGTTTTCTCCAAGTCCATCTTCAAATCTCCACACATGTGTTTTATCTGATAGGAAGTCAAGTTGAGATCGATACCAGTTTACAGATTCTGTGCAAGGATAATTTTCAAGCATTGAGAAGAAATACATTGGATCTTCCATCAACTCTTGAATATCATTACCATACAAATGTTTGAGATAAATTGATGCTGAGATGAAGCGATCAATGGGGTTTCTTATGATGCAGACATGGGGAATATTTTCTACATCCAAATGCTTTTCATAATACTCTTTATGAAAATGAGCAACCTCTATACCATCAATACTTTTATATGGTTTATCAACATCAACATTATCATCCCATACCCAACCTTGTGCATCTAAATTTGCTTCAACAAATCTACCACCAGTTCTGGGAATATGAATGAATAAAAACTTTTTCCCAGTTTCTAAATGTCTATAAGTTGCCATCAAACCGCCATTCTACTGAAATTCTTTATCTTTTCGAATCTAATACACTGTTCGAATCTGTCTTCCATCCCTTGCTTGTGAGAGATGACAAATACATTTGCATCTTTGATAACGAAGCGGATGATTTTGAGAAACTCTTCTGTCCCAAAGCCATCAAGTGATGAATCAAATACCTCATCCATGATTAAAAGATTTGTATTGACTGAGTTCTTCATTCTGGCAACCTCACGCCAAGTGAAGAGTAGTGCCAGATCGATTCTCATCTTCTCTCCTTCACTGAAAGAAGCATAAGAAAAGTCTTCGTGAATAGGGGACTGAACGGTTTCGTTAAATTCCTCATCAAGTGTAAAGTTGATGTAGAAATCCATCATCTGAAGATAACGATTGACTTGCTGATTTATAAGTGGCAAGTACTGCTTGATGATTTTAGTTTTAACTCCACCGTCTTTAAGCAAACTATACGAAAAATCGTAGTAGTTGATTGTGTCCTTTCTAGAAGCGAGCTCGTCGTATGTTGTTTTTAAGTTTTTATTGAAGGATTCTAACTTCTCATGTTCAGTATTTCTGTTTGCAAGTTGATCGGTAATTCTTTGAATTTCCGATTCCAAATCTCTGATTTGTCGTTGACATCCAGAAATTCTAGTATTGTTTTGAGAAATGCCATGCGTTAAGGAAGTAATCTCCTTTGATAGTGTGATGAAATGACGCTCTCGCTCTTCCTCCTCTTTAATTGCCTCCTCCAGTTCTTTATAACCAGATTGCAACTCTTTTGCTTTATTTTGAGCGTCGTTAATTCTATTTATTCTAAAAGTCTCCTCAATAGACTGAGTGCAAGTAGGGCATACCGTATTCTCAGTAAAGAACTTATGCTCCTTGGTAATAGTAGATACTTTCTGTGAGATTTTTCCTTTAAGATTTCCTAACTTACGAAGTTTTTCTGTAGCTCCAATATGTTCTTCTAGTTGTTTTTCTAATAAATTAACTTTATTAGAAATCTCAATATTTTCATCCATAGTATCTTTTTCTTCAATCAGAAGTTCCTTGATACTATTTTCCTTTAGTTTAATATTTTCTTTTCCACGATTCTCCAATTCTTCAATAAAGTTCTTCTGCATTTGAACTTTATCCAGAAGGGATTCTTTTTTGAGTTCTAAAACTTTAATATCTTCCTTTGCTGCTCTAATTTTTTCTTTAATAATCGTATTCATAGATGAGAAAATACGAATATCAAGAAGATCTTCAATAACCTCCCTGCGATTCTGTGCGGAGAGTTGCATAAAAGGAACAAATGTGCTACTGCCCAAAATTACAATTTGAGTAAAAGATTTATAGTTCATCTTAAGAACATTTTGTTCAAACCATTTTTGCTGATCAATGGCAGAAGCCGATTGATCTAAAAGATTTCCATCACGATATATTTCAAATATATTTGGTTTGATGCCACGAACTACTTTCCAATTTACAGAGTTGACAGAAAATTCGATAGTAGTTACACAATCTTTTTCATTTACAGAATTGACAAGTTGTGGTTTGTTAATCTTACGAAATGGTTTACCAAATAAGGAAAATGTTAGTGCATCCAAAATAGTGCTTTTACCTGCACCATTGGTTCCAATGATCAGATTACTGGAGTATTCGGTTAATGAAAATTCAGTTTCTTGATTACCCGTGCTGAGAAAATTTTTCCAAGAAATTTTTTTAAATAAAATCATTATATTTTGGAGGAACTACAATATCATTTGAAGTAATGACTGCATAACTGTAATCATGCAATTCACATATTTTTATCATCATTTCATCTTCGACTTCTATCACATGCATTTCGGGATATCCATCTTCTTCAAGCATCATAGCAAATCTCATGGCATCATCTTCATCCTCGAAGAGATAAAGAATTTTTTCTCCATCTTCGTTAGTTGCGCTATATGCTCCCTCTTTTTCCTTTCCCTCTATCGTAATGATAAACATTCAAACCAACTCGCAAGCTTCTTTATATACTTCTTGAATAAGATTCTGAATGGTTGATTTATCTAGATCAATCTCAGCTTCTTCAATGTATCTATTTAAAATAGAAAGAGTATCTTCTGAGTCGGTGATTTCAAAATTTTCTGGATCAATAATTTGAAAGTTTTCTACAATTTTCAAATCAAATACATTTGATGCATAAAGTTTATCAATAAACTTTTCAAATTTCTTTGCGTCTGATTTTTTGCGAACAATAACTTTTACAATTTTGTTTTCGTATTCTCTGGTATCAAAGGTTTGATAATTTGTATCCTCATAATAAATGCTGTAGAACATTCTATAAGGATTATTGACTGGAGTATGCTCTAGAGTTTTAGTATCAAAAATATGAAATCCTCTAGTATCATTCAAATCATTCCAGAACATCTCATAGGGATTACCTAGATAGAAGATTTTGCCGTTATCCGATCTAGTGTGATAGTGTCCCGAGTAGACACGTTCGAACTTCTCAAATAATTCGCTCTGAAGACCGTGCTCCATGACGACTCCACGATGAGCTCTAAATCCTTGGAGTTCAAGGTGCCCCATCGCACAAATGCTAGATGTAGCTTTAATAAGTTTAAAAGTACTCTCTTCGTTCTCTGCATTAATCCAAGGTATAAAAATTACGTTTAATTTATCAAGTTTTACTTCAGTTGCTTCTGAGTATACTGTTACATTTTTATATTCACGGAGTAGTAAATCTACTGCGTTAACTTCATTAGTGTTTTTGTAGTACGCTGTGTGATTACCGACTACAGTATGGACAGTTACTCCCATTTCTTGAAGTCTGTCATAGTAATGATTTTTAGCCCATGATAGAGCAGAAAAATCAATACCTTTGCGACTATCAAAGGTATCACCCATATCAATCACCGTCGAAATACCTTCTTTCTCCAACGTTGGAAAGAATACATCGTTGTAGAATTTTAGAAAATAATCGTGGAAAAGTTTAGAGTTTTTACGCGCACCGAAGTGTTGATCGGTGATGATTGCTACTTTCATCAATAACGAAGTTTAGAATGCACAGCGTCCTTAATGCTATTATAGTCGCTGTAACTAGATCCGTCAAGTTCACTACCTTCGAAAACTTCATCAAATCCAGACTTTTCAAGAATTTTGTTTTTGATTTCTAGTTGCTTTTTCTCTTGAGAAATCCTACGCAAGAATGCATAGTGAATAATTTGAGTAAAATACGCAAAAGGATTTTGTGACTTCTCTGGATTGAAATTGTGAATGTAGCGAACACAATTCTCAATGCCATCACAAATCATGTCATCCTTAAACATATAGTTGACAAAATTTGGCTTGTAAGATAAATGATTTGCAATCTTCAAGAAACACTCACCAATGTAACGTGGGATAGGAGGTTTTGTATCCCATCTCTTTCCTCTGTCTTCTTTGGTTGGTTCTCTACCATACTTTTTGATGAACGTTCTCTCAACATCATCTCTATAATTAATCAGTGCTGCAAGAAATTCTTTATTATTCACATAATGTTCAGATCTTTTCCTCTTTGCCATAGTATTTGCAACAATCATAAGTTTATCTTCTTTAGTATGTAGATATTATAACAGTTCTACAAATAGTTGACAAGAATCAGAATGACAAGTAGAATACCTTTGTTAGGGTTGAAGAGAAGCTATAGGCTTTACTTAGATTTATAGAGCTTCTCTAGAATATCCTTTGCATCATTAACTGAAGAGATGTATCCCATCTCTTTTGATATCTTATGGTTCTTAGTACTTCCACCATTATTGTGATTTAAGTTTCTTACATAGTTTTGATATAGCATAATCATTTCTATATCTGAAGATTCAGACATTGTAAGAACATCACTAAAGTTAACAACAAACATATCTTCGGTAGTTGTTTTAAGCCAGGGTTCTAGTTTGTATCCTAAAACACCTGATCTTCCTTTAATTTCTTCAATTATAATTGGATTTGATACAAGAAGAATTGTTTTCTCTTCTTCTTCACATGCAGAAACTTTACAAAATATTTCTTCTCCATTTTTAAATTTTATTGTTGCATAAAAATCATCTTCCATCATTTTTCTTTAGTTTTATAGTGATTATTTCATAATTAAAACTCTCTTCATTATAAACTTTAATTCTTTCTATAAAATGATTTAGAGTATAATTTTTTTTAGAGTTATAAGTACAGTCATCAGCAATATCATAAAGAGTTGCTTTTGTTTTATTTTTGCCTTTACGTAGGACTCTACCAATACTCTGTAAATTTCTAATACGAGATTTGGATGGAGAGGCAAATATTACGTTGTGAAGGTTCTTGATATTAATACCTGTAGAAAAAGTTCCATAAGAAGCAACGATAATTGCGTTGTTTTCTCTTTCAGTGATTTCTCTTACAAGTTCTCTTTCTTCAGCATCCACACCACCATGAACGAAAAATACTTTACGATCTTCACTCTTGTTAGTATTTATTTGTTCGTAAAGCACTGCACCATGAGCTTCTACTCTTGCAAACAGAACAAGAGTATTGCCTTTTAAATCTAAAGTAAGGTTACGAATGAACTTATTTCTCTGTTCGTGACTGATTAAATATTGTATCTCATCTTCATAAGTTTCAAACTTTTGAGGTGAATGTTTGAGAATAAGACACTGAATATCAAGTTGAGAAAGATGTCCCTGTCTCATCAACTCTTCAGTTCTTGTTACCTTATAAGATGGCCCAAATAATCCTTCAAGAACCCACTTGTGTGTTTGTGTTCCATCCAATGTTCCAGTGAATCCAAAACGATACTTTGCATGATGAAGTTTAGTCATGATCTGAATCAAAGATTTAGACTTGAATAAATGTGCTTCATCACCTATAATACAACCATAGTCTTCAAAGAAAGATCGTTCTAGTTTATATACAGACTGCCATGTGGTAATTGTCACTGGAGCATCATTACTCTTCTCCCTACCAGAATAGATACGGTGGCAATATGAGTCAGCATCCCAACCATAATCCAAAAAGTCCTTGTACATCTGCTCTACAAGAGATGTCGTCGGAACAACTAGAAGAATTTTTTCGCCTTTATCCACATAGTATCTTACGAGGGAA
>Ga0099850_1001439_pt1 | contig 11084 bp, 1 predicted proteins | sample CB_VirMetaG_5_FD_79182 | JGI IMG/M metagenome (GOLD analysis project Ga0099850, IMG submission 79182) | Freshwater to marine saline gradient viral communities from Chesapeake Bay - CB_1508_1D Viral MetaG | ecosystem: Environmental > Aquatic > Marine > Coastal | place: USA: Chesapeake Bay...
GATTTTACTATTACACTAGGTGGTGATTTATCTGGTAATGTAACAATTACTAATTTAGGCAATGCTACATTGACTGCACAGATTGCTGCTGATGCAGTTGATTTAGGAACAAATACCACTGGAAACTACGTTAAGTCTATTGCTAACGGATCCTACATTATCGGTGCTAGCGCATCTGAAGGTGCAGAGTTAACATTAGCAGTTGACGCTACAAGTGCAAACACAGCAAGTAAGGTTGTTGCTCGCGATGGTTCGGGTAACTTTAGTGCTGGTACTATTACCGCAAATTTAACAGGCACAGCATCGTTAGTAAACTGTACTGCAAATAATACAGCTAACGAGTCAGTTTATATTGCATTTGTTGATGGTGCTACCGGATCACAAGGGATTGAAACAGATACAAACTTAATATATAATCCAAGCACAAATACACTGACCGCTACTAATTTCTCTGGTACATCAACACTAGTAAACTGCACAGCAAACAATACTGCAAATGAAACAGTATACTTAACATTTGTTGATGGAGCAACCGGATCTCAAGGATTAGAAACAGATTCTGGATTAACATATAATCCAAGCACAGGCTCGTTAACAGCAGTTGAATTTGCAGGTACTGCTACTTCTGCAGAATATGCTGACTTGGCAGAAAGATATCTAGCCGATGATGAATATCAGGTAGGAACAGTAATTGCAGTTGGTGGCGAAGCAGAAGTAACAGCAGCACATGCAGGAATAGCGCATTCGGTATTAGGTGTTGTTTCAGAAAATCCTGCTTATCTAATGAACAATACACTAGATAATGGCCTTGCTATTGCACTTAAAGGACGTGTAAAAGTTTTAGTATTAGGCGAGGTAAATAAAGGTGATAGGTTAGCACCTTCAACTAGTGCAGGATACGCTATTGTTGACAATAATCGTAATGCATGGTCATTTGCAATTGCTCTAGGATCGCCCGTTAATGGCATTGTAGAAGCGGTCATACTCTAAACAGTAATAATAACGTAACATTAAAAATATCCTTATAAAATAAATACGTATTAGCAAAACATGCTATATGGGGATATATCAACATGGCTATAACACGTATTAAGAATAATCAGATTACTGACGTAACGATTGTAGGTAGCGAAAAGCTAGTTAACAAATCAGTAACATCAGGAAAACTGGAAGATAACTTAACATACGGATCAAATTTAACCGTTACAGGTAACCTAACTGTAAACGGTTCATCAACAACAGTTAACTCAACAACAGTTACAGTTGACGATCCTATGTTACTACTTGCTCCGGACGCAACAGGCTCTGGCGCATTAGACTTAGGATTTATTGGTGAACGTGGTGATGACACTAACATCGCGTTTGTATGGGACGAATCAGACGACGAATTTGCTGTAGCATTCACTTCATCAGCAGATTCAAGCACAACTGTTACAATCACAGACTACGCTGACCTACGTGTTGGCGGACTAGCTGCTGATGATAATGTTACAATTGGCGGCACACTAGGTGTTACTGGTGCTGTTACACTAAGCGATGATATTAGTGCAGTAAACATTACAGCAAGCGGCACACTAACAGTTGCTGGCGCTGCTGACTTTAACGGCGCAGTTACAATGGGTAACTTAACCATTGATGCTACTAGCACAGTTAGCATGGGCAGTAACAAAGTAACTAACGTTGCTGATCCAACTACAGATCAAGACGCTGCTACAAAAGCATACGTTGACGCAGTTGCATCAAGTGGTTTCACAATCACAGACAGCACAGCATCATCTGTTATTTCTGGTGGTGATACACTAACATTTAGCGGTACTGCTAACGAAACAACAGTTACAGTTTCGGGTGACTCAATTACAATTGGCATGGCCGATAACATTGACATTGCTGGAACACTAGATGTAACTAGTGCAACTACACTAGACTCAACATTAAATGTAGCTGGTAACACAACACTAAGCGGTACACTGGGTGTTACTGGTGCAACTACACTAAGCAGCACACTAGATGTTTCGGGTGCAACTGGTATTGATGGTAACTTTGACATTAACACAACTAAGTTTACAGTTGCTTCTGCATCAGGTAACACAGCGGTTGCAGGTACATTAAGTGTAACTGGTCAATCTACTCTATCTTCAGCAGCAGTAAGCGATCTAACATCAGGTCGTGTAGTACTAGCTGGCACAAGCGGCGAACTAGAAGATTCAGGTAACTTAACATTTAACGGATCAGAACTAGCAGTAACCGGTACACTAGATGTTAGCAGCAATGCTTCAGTTGGTGGTACATTAGGTGTTACTGGTACAACTACACTAAGTGGTAACCTAGATGCTAACGGCAACACTACAATGGGTAACTTAACCATTGATGCTACTAGCACAGTTAGCATGGGTAGCAACACAATTACTAATGTTGGTGCCCCAAGTGTTGATTCTGATGCAGCAACTAAAAAATATGTTGATGACACAGCAGCAGCAGCTTCTGCATTATCAATTGCAGGTGATTCGGGCACAGATACAGTAACAGTTGGTACTGATACATTCACATTTGCTGGTACAGCAAACGAAATCACAACAGCAGTTACTGATAACCAAGTTACAATTGGTCTACCAGACAATGTTGACATTGATGGCACACTAGATGTTGCAGGCAATGTAACAATGGGCGGCACACTTGAAGTCGATGGTAACACAACAATTTCTGGTAACTTAACAGTACAAGGTACAACCACTACAGTTAACTCAACTACTGTTACTATCGATGATCCAGTGTTTACACTAGGCGACGATTCAACAGACGATAACTTAGACCGTGGTATTGAATTTAAGTATAACGATGGATCAGCTAAGGTTGGTTTCTTTGGTTATGATGATTCAACTGGCAAGTTTACTGCACTAGTAAATGCCACTAACACCGCAGAAGTATTCTCAGGTACAGCAGCCGATGCAGTATTTGGTGATATTAATGGTGTTGATGGTACGTTCTCAGGAAATGTTTCAGGTGTTGACGGTACATTTACTGGTAATGCAGACATCACAGGCACGCTAGACGCAGGCAATACTACCATCACTGGTACGTTGTCTACTTCGGGTGCAGCAACACTAAACTCTGCAAGCGTTACTAATAACGCAACTGTTGGTGGTACACTAGGTGTTACAGGTGCAACTACACTAAGTTCAACACTAGGTGTTACTGGTGCAGCTACTCTAAGTGATGCACTAACTGTTACTGGCTTATCATCACTAGATGGCGGTATTGATGTTAACAGTGCAAACTTCACAGTTGACGCAGCTACAGGTAATACTGTCGTTGAAGGTACATTAGATGTTAACGGCGAAACCACACTAGCTGGTTTAACCTTAGATTCAACTAGCACATTTGATGCTGGCACTAACAAGTTAACTAACCTAGGTGCTCCAACAACAGATACAGACGCTGCTACCAAGAAGTATGTTGATGATACAGCCGCAGCTGGTTTCACTATTACTGACGGTTCAACTAACCAAACTATTTCAAATGGTGATACACTAAACATTGTTGGAACAGCAAACGAAGTTAATGTTGCAGTTTCTGCTGTTGATACACTAACAATTGGTTTACCAGACAATGTTGACATCGCAGGTACATTTGATGTAACTGGTGCAACTACACTAGATTCAACGTTAAGTGTAACTGGCAATACAACACTAAGCGGTACATTAGACTCAGGTGCAGCTACACTAGCTTCAGCAAGCATTACAGGTAATGCAACTGTAGGTGGTACGCTAGGTGTAACTGGTGAAGCAACACTGGCTAGTGCTACAGTATCTGATCTAACAGATACACGAGTTGTTCTAGCAGGTACAGCAGGTGCACTAGAAGATTCGGCTAACTTAACATTTGATGGATCAGAACTAGCAGTTACTGGTACACTAGATGTTAGCAGCAATGCTGATATCGGCGGTACGCTAACTTCAACAGGTGATTTTGACGTTAATTCCAACAAGTTTACCGTTGCAGCAGCCACAGGTAACACTGCTATTGCTGGTACACTAGCAGTTACTGGTAATACAACTATTACTGGTGACTTAACAGTACAAGGTACAACTACTACAGTTAACTCAACTGTTGTTGAAGTTGTTGATCCAGTTATGACAATTGGTAGCAACGATTCAGACGACAACAAGGATCGTGGTATTGAGTTCAAATACAACGACGGCGCTTCTAAGGTTGGCTTCTTTGGTTATGATGACTCAACTGGTAAGTTTACTGCACTAACTACAGCCACTAATACTTCAGAAGTGTTCTCAGGTACTGCAATGGATGCAGCGTTTGGCGATATTAACGTCAGTGATCTTAATGCTTCAGGCAACGCAGACATTACTGGTACACTAACGGTTGACGGCGCAGTCACATTTAACGACACATTAAGCGTAACTGGTGCTTCAACATTTACTGGCGATATGGCTGCTGGCAATATTGATTCAAGTACACTAGATACCACAGGTAATGTTACTGTAGGTGGTACACTAGGTGTAACTGGCGCTTCGACATTTACTGGCGATATGGATGCTGGCAATATTGATTCAAGTACACTAGATACCACAGGTAATGTTACTGTAGGTGGTACACTAGGTGTTACAGGCAATACAACACTAAGCGGTACATTAGACTCAGGTGCAGCTACACTAGCTTCAGCAAGTGTTACTGGTAATGCTACTGTAGGTGGTACGCTAGGTGTAACTGGTAACCAGACTAACTCAGGTACTTTAGTTGTTGCAGGTGCTACACAGTTAAACGGCGGCTTAACAATGGACTCGGACAAGTTCACTGTTGCTGATACTACTGGTAACACAAGTATTGCAGGTACATTGAACGTTGATGGCGCGACTACTATGTCAAGCATCACATTTGATGCTTCATCTACAATTGATGCTAACTCAAATAAGATTATCAATGTAACTGATCCAACTGCTAACCAAGACGCTGCTACCAAAGCATATGTTGATTCACAAGTTTCAGCAGGAACAGCATTTGATATTGCAGGCGACACAGGAACTGATACTGTTGTAACCGGTACCGATACACTAACTTTCTCAGGTACTGCTAACGAAATTACAACAGCAGTTACCGATAACGAAGTTACTATTAGCCTACCAGATGACGTTACTATTGGCAACAACTTAACTGTTACAACCAACGCATCGATCAGTGGTACACTGGGTGCAGGCAATACTACTATTACTGGCACATTGTCTACTTCAGGTACAGCTACACTAAACGCTGCTACGGTTACTAACAACGCTACTGTTGGTGGTACACTAGGTGTAACTGGTGCTACTACACTTTCATCAACTCTAGACGTAACTGGCTTATCATCACTAGATGGTGGCATTGACGTTAACGGTGGTAACATGACAGTTGGCACCGATGGTGCAATGTACACAGCAAGTACACTAGATGTTGACGGTGCAGTAAACATTAATGACACAACTGGTTCAACTTCGGCTACAACTGGTGCGTTAATTGTTGATGGTGGATTAGGTGTTGCTGAAAACATCTATGCTGGCGGAAATGTTAGCATCTCGGGTGATTTAACAGTACAAGGTACAACTACTACAGTTAATTCAACTACTGTTACTATTGCAGATCCAGTGTTTACAATGGGTGATGATTCAGTTGACGACAACAAGGATCGTGGTATTGAATTCTTATACAATGACGGTTCAGCGAAAGTTGGCTTCTTTGGTTATGATGATTCAACTGGCGGTTTTGCACTATTAACTGACGCTACTAACACATTAGAAGTATTCTCAGGTACAGCCGGCGCACTAGCAATGGGCGCACTAACTGCTACAACTGGTGATTTCTCAGGTGCAGTAGGCGTTGATGGTAACTTTGATGTTGCGACTAACAAATTTACTGTAGCAAGCGCAACTGGTAATACTGTTGTAGCTGGTACACTAGACGTTGGCAGCAACACTGACATTACTGGTACACTAACTGCTGATGGTCTAGCTTCACTAGACGGTGGTATTGATGTTGATGGTGCATTTACTGTTGCAAATACTTCAGGTAACATCAGCACAACTGGTACACTAAACGTTGATGGAACATCAACATTTGGCGGATTCACTGTTGATGCTGCTAGCACAATTGACATGGGTTCTAACAAAGTAACCAATGTTACTGATCCAACCAGCAATCAGGATGCAGCTACTAAGAAATATGTAGACGACGAAGTAACAGCGGCATCAACATTTGCTATTGCAGGTGATACAGGTACTGACAATGTTGTAACTGGTACAGACACATTAACATTCTCAGGTACTGCTAACGAAATCGTTACTGCGGTTACTGATAATACAGTTACTATTAGCCTACCAAACGACGTAACAATTGGTAATAACTTAACTGTTACTAGTGCGCTAGGTGCAGGCGAAACTACACTATCAAGTGCTACAGTTTCTGACTTGACTTCAGGTCGTGTAGTACTAGCTGGTACTTTGGGCGCGATCGAAGATTCGGGCAACTTAACATTTAATGGCTCAGAACTAGGTATTACTGGTACGCTAGATGTTAGCAGCAATGCTTCAGTTGGCGGAACATTAGGTGTTACAGGTGCAACTACACTAAGTTCAACACTAGACGTAACTGGAAACACTGCTATCACTGGTACATTAAGTTCAGGTGCAGCTACACTAGCTTCGGCAAGTGTTACAGGTAATGCTACAGTAGGCGGTACATTAGGTGTAACTGGTCAAACTACACTAGCTTCAGCAGCAGTAAGCGATCTAACATCAGGTCGTGTAGTACTAGCTGGCACAAGTGGCGAACTAGAAGATTCAGGTAACTTAACATTTGATGGATCTACACTAGCAGTAACCGGAGCAGCTACAGTATCAACAACACTAGGTGTTACAGGCGCAACTACGTTGTCAAGTACACTATCTGTTACAGGTAATGCTACATTTAACGGCAACGTTGATCTACAAGACAACGACGAGCTAAACATTGGTACTAGCGACGACTTCACAATCGTACACAACGGTACTAATACTGCAATTAGCAACGACACTGGCTTGTTAACTGTTGACGGTGCAGCAGGTTCTGCAATCCGTGTTAACGAAGCTGGCGCAGATGTTGACTTTATTGTTGAAGGCGATACTAATACAGCATTGTTTAAGGTCGATGCTGGAACTGATACTGTTGTTGTTGGTGGCGGTACTGTTACTACAGGCGCAACACTAAAGGTTGATGCAACTGACTCATTTATGGTTGCAGCAGGTACTACAGCACAACGTCCAGGATCAGCAGCAGCTGGTATGATGCGTTGGAACACAACAAGTTCTAAACTAGAGTACTTTGATGGTAGTGAATGGAGGAACATGACAGCAGACTTTACTGTTATTACTTCCGACGCATTCTCGGGTGACGGTTCAACTGTAGCGTTCACACTATCGGGTACTGGTTCAACTGCACAAACTATCGTTAGCATTAACGGTGTTGTACAGATTCCAACTACTGCATATGGTGTATCAGGAACCACACTAACGTTTACAGAAGCTCCAGCAAATGGCGACGTTATTGATGCTCGCATTATTACCACAACAACTACTGTAACAGGTGTTGACGATGGTACTGGTTCAGCAACAATTGATGCTAACACTGACGGTACGTTCACTGTACAAGGTGACTTCATTCCATCAGCAAATGAGACTTATAACTTAGGTTCAGCCTCATACCGCTGGAATGAACTACACTTAGCAGGTGCAACTATTCACTTAGGTGATGACATGCAGATTAAGAACGATGCAGGTACACTGAAGTTTGTCGACGATAATGGCGATCCTGTACCAGTTGACTTAGGTACTTCGCTTGATCCAGACGTTATTATTGACGGTGGTTCATACTAAGAGCTGAGCGTTTGGGGGAGTTAAACTCCCCCAAACTTGACTCACTGGGCGTCTTGAAAAAGACCTGACCCGCAGGGCGATAATAGTAAGCCAACTATTATCCTGACCTAATTTAGGAGACTAACAATGGCAAATACAATTAAACATAAAAGAAGTTCTACCGCAGGTTCAGTACCTGCGAGTGGAGATATAGCAGACGGCGAATTAGCACTTAATACTGCTGACGGCTCAATCTACATGAAAACAAGCGCAGGTAGCGTTGTAAAAGTAGGTCAAAACTTTGCTTCGTTTAACAATGATATCATTCCTGATACAGATCTAGCGTATAACTTAGGTAGTCCAACCAAGCAGTTCCACTCTGCGTACATTGGACCAGGTTCGCTATACGTTAATGGACAGAAGGTAATTGAAGAAGATGCTGGTACTATCGTAATCTCAGCAGACGACGACCAAAACGTTCAGATTCGTACCGGCGGCGGCGGCGACATTGAGTTCTACGCACAAGGCACAGGTGCGATTGAAATGAAATCATCAGTATCAATCCAGTCTGGCAAGAACTTACTATCTAACGACGGTAACCCAATTTCTTGTACAGTAGGCTTTGATATGAACGATGAGCGTATTAACAACCTACGCGATCCAGCATCGGCACAAGACGCTGCAACCAAAGCATACGTTGACGCACAACTATCTGCAGACCTATCTTCATTGATTACCGTTACAGATGGTACTACTGCAACTGCACTAGGCGATGGTGATACATTAACATTCAGCAGTACTGCTAATGAAACTACAGTTACACAATCAGGCGGTACTGTAACTATTGGCCTACCTGCTACAACTGTTACTGCTGGTTCATACGGTTCTTCAACTGCTATCCCAACATTTACAGTAGACGCAAATGGTCGTTTAACTGCTGCTGGCACAACTGCTATCAGCTCTGATATGACTATTGATGCTGATTCAGGCACTGCAAACGCTATTACAGTCGGTACTGACACGCTAACTATTGCTGGCGGTACAAACATTAACACAGTAGTAACAACTGATACTATTACTGTTAATCTTGATGCTTCACCAAGCATTACTTCATTAACTACAAGTGGTAACGTAACTGTTGGCGGAAACTTAACAGTAAATGGTACTACTACAACTGTTAATACTGAAACTATTAACTTAGCTGATAACATTATCCTAGTTAACAGTAACGCAACTGGTGCACCAAGCCAGAACGGTGGTATTGAAATTGAACGTGGCGATAGCACTAACGTACAACTAGTATGGGATGAAACTGCTGACAAATGGACAGTGGGTTCAGGAACTTTTGTTGCTGGAACATTTGAAGGTAATGTAACTGGTAATATCACAGGTAATGTAACCGGTGATGTAACTGGTAACGCAGACACGGCTACCGCACTTGAAACAGCACGTACAATTGGTGGTGTATCATTTGACGGTACTGCTAACATCAACTTACCAGGTGTTAATACAGCCGGTAACCAAAATACCAGTGGTAACGCCGCTACAGCAAGTGCTTGGGCAACCGCTCGTACACTAAGCCTAACAGGTGCAGTAACTGGTTCGGCTTCGGTTGATGGTTCTGGTAACGTTTCTCTAGCAACAACTGCTACAAGTGATCCAACACTAACACTAGCAGGCGACTGTTCAGGTTCAGCTACATTTACTAACCTAGGCAATGCTACACTAACTGTTACTGTTGCTGATGATTCGCACAACCACGTAACTGGCAACATTGACGGCTTAGCTGAATACATTGCTGATACAGTTGGTGCAATGGTTACTTCGAATACGGAATCTGGTATTACAGTAACGTATGATGATACAGACAATACATTAGATTTTGATGTAAATGATCCAACTATTACCTTAACAGGTGCAGTCACCGGTTCTGCTACAATGACAAATCTAGGCAATGTAAGCATCACTACCACTGCAACCAGCGACCCAACTATTACTCTTGCAGGTGATTTATCAGGTTCTTGTACACTTACTAACCTTGGTAATGCAACATTAACTGCTACTATTGCAGCTAATTCAGTTGCACTAGGAACAGACACAACCGGTAACTATATTGCCACAATCGCAGGTACTACTAATGAAATTACTGTAAGTGGTTCAGGTAGTGAAACTGCTGCTGTGACAATCGGCCTACCAGACAGCGTTAGTATTACCAGTGACTTAACAGTTGGTGGTAATCTAACAATCAATGGCACAACTACAACAGTTAGCACAACTAACATGGTAGTTGAAGATAGTTTGATTGAACTAAACACTGGCGCAGCAAGCAATGCTAACGATCTTGGTATTGTTATGGAGCGTGGTTCAACTGGTGACAATGCGTTTATCGGCTGGGACGAATCAGCAGACAAGTTCATTGTTGGTACAACTACAGCAACTGGCGCAAGCACAGGTAACTTAACTATTGCTACTGGCACACTAGTTGCTAACATTGAAGGTAATCTAACTGGTGCGGTAACTGGTAATGCTTCTACAGCTACCAAACTAGCAACAGCACGTGCAATCAACGGCGTTAACTTTGATGGTTCAGCTGCAATTACAGTTACAGCTAACACTACAAACACATTAACACGTGGCGGTTATTTAACTGGTAGTAACTTTAACGGTAGTGCAGCAACTACATGGGCAGTAGATGCTACAAGTGCAAATACAGCAAGCAAAGTTGTTGCTCGTGATGCATCTGGTAACTTCAGTGCTGGTACTATTACTGCTGCATTAACCGGTAACGTTACAGGTAACGTAACTGGTAGTTCAGGTTCATGTACGGGTAACGCTGCTACAGCTACTACAGCTACTAACGTAACTGCAACTGCTAACAACAGCACCAACGAAACAACTTACATTACGTTTGTTGATGGCGCCACTGGTGCACAAGGCATTGAAACCGACACTGGATTAACTTATAATCCAAGTACTGGTAACTTAACTTCAACACTATTCACTGGTACTGCTACAGCAGCACGTTACGCTGACTTGGCAGAAAAATATGCCGCTGATAGCGACATTGAACCAGGTACAGTCGTATGCTTTGGTGGTGACGCAGAAGTTACTACTTGTATGCATGACATGGACCGTAAGGTTGCAGGTGTTGTTTCTACTGATCCAGCATACATGATGAACTCAGAAGCAGAAGGTGTTTATGTAGCACTA